>Ga0157369_10003757_pt1 | contig 18038 bp, 13 predicted proteins | sample C25metaG_FD_113461 | JGI IMG/M metagenome (GOLD analysis project Ga0157369, IMG submission 113461) | Corn rhizosphere microbial communities from Kellogg Biological Station, Michigan, USA - C2-5 metaG | ecosystem: Host-associated > Plants > Roots > Rhizosphere > Soil | place: USA: Michigan... | reverse complement strand
TGATCGCTTTGGTCCACGTGGCCATGAACGCGCCGCCGCTGGTCGCCCCCGACTGGCGCACATATTGCGCGGCGACGTCGCTCGGAATGAGGTAGACGACGCGCGTATCCTCCTGGCCGTTCTGCACGGCGATAGCGTCTACCACGCCGACGATGCGCCCCTGTGTATCGATGACCGGGCCACCGCTCGACCCGTGGTTGGCCAGGCCGCTCGTCTCATAGACCGGCGTGCCATCGGCGAAGGTCTTCTGGCTCGTCACCTGGGCGGTATTGACCGACGCGGTCAGCAGCGAATTGGCGGTATTGACGTTGCCGCCACTCGTCGGCGAGAGCAGCGCCGTGAAGTCGCCAGTATCGGCGTCGGCGGGATAGGCGACCGCGGTGATGGTATCTTGCAGGTGAACGCTATTGGCTGGGGCCAGCTGGAGGTAGGGCATATCTTTCGCCTCAACCTTAACGATGGCCACATCCTGCTTATCCACCGCTGAGTTGGCGACGATGTGGGTGATGCTATAGCTGGTCACGCCAGCGGGATTCGTCAGCGTTCCAGTGTAGGCCGTGGAAAGGAAGACCTTCTGCGAGACGATCTGAGTTGGAATCTGGATCAGGCCCGCGTCGGCTTTATTGAGCAAGAACTGCTGCGCATCGCTCTGCGTGAAGTTGAACGCCTGGGCGAACTCATCCACCGCTGAGTTGAAGAAGTCGAGGATGATCTGGTCGTTGTTCGAATAGTCCACGACGTGGTCGGCGGTCAGCACATAGCCATCGCTGCTGATGAACGCGCCAGAGCCAGTGAACGCCAGGCCGTAGGTGCCGCCGTTGAGCGGCAGAGTAATATCTGTGCCATCGGTGTAACACGCCTTGCAGACCACCTGGCCATCCACCTCTGAGACAATGCGCACGACCGCCGGGCTGGCCAGATTCACCCCATGGCGGTTCGCGCTATCGGCGGGTGCGGACTGTGTCGCTGGCTGCGCGCCAGCAACCGGGGCAAAAGGCAGCAGGGACGCGAGCGCCATCGCCAGCAATACGGCCAATACGGGAACCGATGCCCCTCGCGCCGCATGACGCCTGATAAACATAGTCCGAGACTCCTTTGACTGGGCGCGCCAATCTTCGCGATGGGAACTTGCCATCTACCGACGTGGCAGCCACAGCGCCACAGATGTCTGGCACTATACGACAAACATTCGGTATTCTGCGAGTCCGTCTAGGTCGCGCTGTGACGTTGTGAACATGGCTGCCAGCAGAGTCCGCAGTTGTCGCGTGGCTATGCACACCGGCGACGCGAATGACACTGGCAGGCGAGATATTTGCTGCCAGTCTACCCATGCGCCGTCACGCAGGCGTTACGACCGCCGTTACGACGGGGTGTAGGATTGCTATCTGGCAGGCAGTGTGACGAGGTTCACAGTTGTGATACCGCATTGTGATGAGGTTCAATGCCAGGAACGGAGAAACCCTCCCCTGGTAAGGGAGGGTTCAGAGGTGGGTAGCTGAAAATCCAAACTGAGCGCTCAAACTGGCGCTACATATTGCGCAGCTCAGGCTGGAAGAGGCCATAGAGGATCGCCAGGAAGAGCAATGCGCCGGTGAAGACGAAGAGGATCTCCGGCCCCAGGCGGTCCACCACCACGCCGCCAACCGCGACCGAGATGGGATACAGCCCGAAGTTGGCGAACCCAAACGCGCCCATGATGCGCCCCATCAGCGCCTTTGGCAGCTTCTGTTGCAGCAGCGTGATAAGAATCACGTTGCTCATCGAGTTAAAGAGGCCCCACGCCGCCATCGTGATCGCCGCGCCGGTCAAGCCACCGGTGAACGGGGTAACGGCAACGAGCACGCCCTGAATCAGGCCGCACAGGAGCGCGAATACTGCGCGATGGGGCAGCTTGCCCAGGGTGGCGCCAATCAGTGTACCTACCAGCGCGCCCGCGCCAAAGGTGGAGAGCATCAGCCCGAAGCCAGTAGCGCCCGCGTGAAGCGGTCCATGCGCCAGGTCGGGCAGCGCCACCTCGACCAGCCCGCCAAAGGCCAGGTTGGCGACAATCGAGACGGCAAGCCCCGTCTGGAGCAGCCGCGATTGGCGCAGCAGCGCCCAGAACGTTCTCGGCTCATCCGCGGCGGGTGCTTCCGGCGTCGCCACGATGGTAGCCTCCAAGGGCGCCGCCTCGGCGACGGCTGTTGCTCCCTTGGGCGCGCGTTTGCCACGCATCGCCGCCAGCGCGATGGCGGAGACAACGAAGGTCCCCGCGTCGATGACGAAGGCGATTCCTGAGCGGACCGCGGCGACGACGAGCCCGCCCACACTTGGCCCTGCCAGCGTGGAAATCTGGATGGTGGCCATATTGATGGCGTTGCCCGCCTGGAGGTCATCATCTGACATGATACTGGGCAGCATCGCCATTGAGGCAGGAATGAAAAGCCCCTCGAATGCGCCCAGCGGCGCGGCGATGGCGCAGAGTATCCAGAGCGTATGCATGTCGAGGAGCACGATGGCCGCCAGCCCGCCGACCAGCAGCGCTCGCGCGATGTCGGCCAGCAGCATCAGGCGGCGCGGCTGCAGGCGGTCGCTCAGCGCGCCACCAAGCAGGACGAAGCCCGCGCGTGGGATGCCATAGGCGGCAAGTACGATACCCAGGTCGCGGGGCGTGCCGCCGCTGGAGAGGACAAACCACGGTAGCGCCACCGCATAGAACATATCGCCAATCGTAGAAACCATCTGGCCCGCGATCAGCAGCCTGAAGTTACGCAGACGCAACGGGCCAGCGCGCAATCCGCGCTGGGGGCGTGGAGAAACGGGTGGGCGGTCGGGCTGGTCTGCCGCCGCCGCCGCGCCAGCGTCTAGAGCGCCAGCATCCGGGGAGGTATCCATCGAGAGCGACACGGGAATGCTCCTCTTTCACAATCTCTGGGACATCATGATGGTCGGCGTTGGGTTGGGTAGGACGCCGACGATGTGTGAGCAGCCAACTTGCGCGGTGACTTTGCAATCTTATAACATATGAATGAAATAAAATCAATATGAATATCAATTTTTGTAATATCTGACCGGTATCATGCGTTGGAGACAAGATACCGGCCTTGCCTCGACGTATCTCAAGAGCGGTGATATACTGAGTGTGTTGTACATTTGTTCTCGTCTTCTCGATGCGTGGCGCGCCTCGGTTGATCAACGTTGCGCTGGTGTGCTTTGGTGAGTTTCCGACGAGTTTCCAGGATGCTGACTATCCGCGCAATCCGCGATGCGATGCCGCTTCAGGCGTCTGTTGCCAGTGCGCCAGTCTGCTATACTTTATGACCGGACTCTTGACATCTAACGCCTTCTCCCCTTATCTCGTACATTTGTATGTGTTTCATCGCAGGAGAAAGAAACGGAAGCACAGAAGCGTCGTAGCGACGCTCTTGCGGCGATGTGACATACTAATCCGCACGATGTTCGGCACAGGTAGAGCTTCAGGCAGAGCTTAAAGCAGCGTACGCAATGTACGTCGGAATACATCCTTTCAATTAGCCTAACGTGAATTGACCGCAAAGGTGGAAATCAGCATGGCGAAGAATCTGGTGATCGTAGAATCACCCGCCAAGGCAAAAACGATAGAAAAGTTCCTTGGCGACGATTTCGAGGTGCGCGCCTCGATGGGGCATATCATCGACCTGCCGCGCAAAGGACTGGGCGTTGACACCCGGCGCGACTTCCAGCCGAAGTACGTCATCATCGAAAAGAAAGAGCATCTGCTGGCGGAGCTCAAGAAGGCCAGCCGCGCCGCGCAGACCGTCTACCTCGCCCCCGACCCCGACCGCGAGGGCGAGTTCATCGCCTGGTCGCTCAAGGAGATGCTGGGGCTGCGCAGACCGCGCCGCGCCGTCTTCAATGAGATCACGCGCCGCGCAGTGCAGGACGCGATAGCGCAGACACGCGACATTGACGAAGACCTCTTCAACGCGCAGCAGGCGCGTCGTGTGCTGGACCGCCTGGTGGGCTACAAGATCAGCCCGCTGCTCTGGCGGCGCGTGCAGTCGGGCACCAGCGCCGGGCGAGTCCAGTCGGCGGCGCTTCGCATCATCTGCGACCGCGAGGCTGAGATTCGTGCCTTCGTCCCGGAGGAATACTGGACGATTGCGGCGACGCTGAGCAAGGCGAAGGAGCGCGAGACCTTCAATGCGATGCTGATTGGCCGCCAGGGATCGAAGGAGGTCGCCGAGAGCGACGCCGAGACTGAGGGCAACGAGGCCCAGCAGCAGCAACAGAACGACCAGGCCAGTCAGAATGGCCGCGCGGGCCGTATCCGCATCGAGTCTGAAGAGCAGGCGAAGGCCATTCTGCGCGAGCTGGAGGGCGCGAGATATTCAGTGCTGAGCGTGCACCAGCGGGACGTGCGCCGCCAGCCATTCCTGCCCTACACTACCAGCACGCTCCAGCAGGACGCCTCGGTGCGGCTGCGATTCAAGCCAAAGAGGACGATGAGTCTGGCGCAGGGCCTCTACGAAGGTATCGAGTTGGGTGATGCCGGGCATCAGGGCCTCATCACCTACATGCGCACCGACTCGACCCGCATCTCTGAGGAGGCGCAGGCGGCCGTCCGCCAGTATATCGATGGCACGTTTGGCCAGCAGTATATCGGTCCCGGGCGCACCAGCAGGGCCAAGGCGAGTAACGCCAACGTGCAGGACGCCCACGAGGCGATCCGCCCAACCGATGTCACGCTCACACCGGACCGCGTCAAGCACTATCTGACGGGCGACCAGTTCAAGCTCTATGAGTTGATCTGGCGGCGGTTCGTCGCGGCGTTCATGGCGCCAGCGGTCTTCGATACGCTGCGGGTAGACATCGCGGCGGCGGGCTTCCTCTTCCGCACCAACGGCACGACGCTCAAGTTCCCCGGCTTCTACGCGGTCTGGCCGCGCGAGCAGGATGGCACGACGTTGCCAGTGCTGCGTGAGGGCGACGCGCTCGACCTGCACAAGATCTCGCCGGAGCAGCACTTTACTCAGCCGCCGCCACGCTTCACCGAGGCCAGCCTCATCAAAGACCTGGAGGAGCGCGGCATTGGCCGTCCGAGCACGTTTGTCAGCATCGTCAGCACGATTCAGGATCGCGGCTACGTCGAGCAGCAGGAGCGCCGCTTCGTGCCGACCTGGCTAGGCGAGACGGTCAACGAGCTGATGCTCAAGCACTTCCCAGAGATTGTGGATACCAACTTCACGGCGGATATGGAGCGCCGCCTCGATGGCGTCGAGGAGGGCAAGCAGGGGTGGACCGAGTTCCTGAAGGACTTCTACGCCGCGCTGCGCGGCCAGCTTGAAAAAGCGGAATCCGAGATGGACCGCGTGCAGAAGCCCGTCGAGGAGGCGAACGAGGCGTGCCCGCAGTGTGGCAGGCCGCTGCTGATTCGCACCGGGCGGTTTGGCCGCTTCATCTCGTGCTCGGGCTACCCGGAGTGCGACTTCAAGAAGCCACTGGTGGCGAAGACGGGCGCGCACTGTCCGAAGGATGGCGGCGATATCGTCGAGCGGCGCGCCAAGCGGACCGGCAAGGTGTTTTACGGCTGCGCGAACTACCCGGCGTGCGACTTTGTCGCCTGGGATCGCCCGCTGGCAACGCCCTGTCCCGAATGCGGCGGGCTGCTGACGCTGGCCAATGGCAAGACCGAGGCTCACTGCGGCCAGTGCGGTGCGCTGGTAGCGAATGCGCAGGAAGGTGCGGAGGGCGCACCAGAGGTGGTCGGCCATCGCGCGCCCGCGCCGGAGCGTCCGCGCCGGGCGGCTAGCGAGACCGCTGCCCGTAAGACGGCGGCGCGCAAGACGACGACCACACGTAAGGCGACCAGCACGGTTCGCAAGACCAGCACCGCGCGTAAGACGGCGGGGAGTAGCCGGACAACCACTACCCGCGCAAGCCGCGCCGACCGGCAGCCAGCGGCCTCATAAGGCTGAGTTTGCGTTGTTCGACTCGCCATCGTACGATATGACGCCTGGGGTCAACCCACGGCGTCTCTCGTTGCGTGGCGCGCGGCAAATGATGCATACAAATCGGCGTTTTCAGCGTAGTATGTATATGAGAGATGTGCGAGGCAAGCGCCGCCTGACACGAGGTTGGCCCAACAGGGCCAAATAGCTGCGGCATTCATGCCGCGAATGGCCAACAACTGGCAAGCGCCGCCTGAGAGATACCAATAGAAATGACAGAAATTCATGACACAGCGCGTAACGGGTGAGATGCACGCCACGACAATCCTGGCCGTGCGTCGTGGCACAGATGTCGCGATGGCGGGTGATGGGCAGGTGACGGTGGGCGATGTGGTGATGAAGCACACCGCGCGCAAGATTCGCCGCCTGGCCGGTGGCAAGGTACTGGCGGGCTTCGCGGGGTCCACCGCCGATGCGCTCAGCCTCTTCGACAAGTTCGAGGCGATGCTGGAGCGCTACCAGGGCAACGTGCGCCGCGCCGCCGTCGAGCTGACCAAAGAATGGCGCAAAGACAAGTTCCTGCGCCGGTTGGAGGCGATGTTGCTCGTGGCCAGCCGTGACGAGGTGCTGGTGCTGACGGGCGATGGCGACGTGATCGAGCCGGATGAAGGGGTTGCGGCAATTGGCTCCGGCGGGGTCTACGCTCAGGCTGCCGCGCGGGCGCTCCTCCAGCATACGGCGATGAGCGCCGAAGAGATCACCAGGGCCGCTATGGCGATTGCCGCCTCGATGTGCATCTATACCAATGATCACATTCTCTTCTTTACTCTTGACGAGGAGGAATCCGCGGCCACCGAGGTGAATGGCGCGAAGAAGACGAAAAAGAGTGTGGTAGCCCCGGCAGTCTAAGGCCGGGAATGAGAGACTTTTCGTAGGCAGGAGATTGTATGATGAAAGACCTGACTCCCCAGCAGATCGTTCGGGAGTTGGACCGCTACATAGTGGGACAAAACGCGGCGAAGCGTTCGGTTGCCATCGCATTGCGCAATCGCTACCGCCGCCTCCAGTTGCCTGCGGATCTGCAATCTGAAATTACCCCCAAGAATATCCTGATGATCGGCCCGACCGGCGTCGGCAAAACGGAGATCGCCCGGCGGCTCGCCAAAATGGCTGATGCGCCGTTCATCAAGGTGGAGGCGACCAAGTTCACCCAGGTCGGCTATGTGGGGCGTGATGTCGAGTCTATCATCCGTGACTTGATGGAGACCGCCGTCGGCATGGTGCATGAGGAACGGGTCTCGGAGGTGCGCGAGCGCGCGGCCCAGGCGGCGGAGAAGAAGATTCTCGATATCCTGACGGCCAGGGCGGCCGTTGATGGTATGGCCGATGTGACGGGCGCGCCCGTCCCTCCGCGCGGCGCAAGCATCACATCCTCTGGCTCTGGCGCGCTGACCACGGCGTCGGCCTCGTCGAATAGCAACAGCAATAGCGCCACGCCAAGCGCTGCTCCGGCGCGCCGCCGCAAACCGACACGCAAGTCCGTGGCGGAGCGCCTGGCTCGCAACGAGCTCGATGAGCAGATGATCGAGATCGAGCTTGAGCCGGAGGACGCGTTTCCCTCGGTCTTCGAGTTCATGGCGGGGTTCGCGGGCGACGAGGTTGGCGGCGACTTCCAGGAGATCCTCAGCGCGATGCCGAGCAATCGCCGTCGCTCGCGGCAGGTCTCGGTGAAGGATGCGCGGCGCCTGCTGACCCAGGAGGAAGCCAACAAACTGGTGGACCTGGATGAGGTCATCGAAGAGGGCACCAAACGCATTGAGCAGTCGGGCGTCGTCTTTCTCGATGAGATTGACAAGGTCGCGGGCGCGAAGTCCGAGACCGGCCCGGATGTCTCCGGCGAGGGCGTGCAGCGCGACCTGCTGCCCATCATCGAAGGCTCGACGGTGATGACCCGTTTCGGCCCCGTCAAGACCGACCACGTGCTCTGGATCACGGCGGGCGCCTTCCACAACTCGAAGCCGTCCGACCTGATTCCCGAGCTGCAAGGGCGGCTGCCACTCCGGGTGGAGCTGTCGTCGCTCACCCAGGATGACTACGTGCGCATTCTGACTCAGCCCGAAAACTCGCTGGTTCGCCAGTTCCAGGCGCTGCTTGGGGTCGAGGGAGTCAGCGTGGAGTTCACACCGGATGGCCTGGAAGAGATCGCGCGCTGCGCCACGACGATGAACGAGCGCGTCGAAAACATCGGCGCGCGGCGGCTACATACCATCACCGAGCGCGTGCTGGAGGATGTCTCCTTCAATGCGCCCGCGCTTTCGGGGGAAACGGTGACGGTGGATGCCGCCTTCGTGGACGAGCGGCTGGGCGAGCTGCTCAAAGACGAAGACCTGAGTCGCTACATCTTGTAGTATTTCTCAGCACAACATAGCCCATTGATATTGCAAAACTCCCAGTCAACCGATGACTGGGAGTTTTGCACGCTGGCAGGTGACGCCCCGCCGCGATTACATGTGCTCGACGGTCGTCTCGTCCACCACTTCGCGGACGCCTGGTACCTCGGAGGCCACCGCTTCGGCGTTCTCAGAGTCCACCAGGTCGGGGACCGTTCCACGGAGATGCGCCACACCTGACTCTACCGTGACATCGAGCTGAAGCGCGGTCGTGGCGGCGTCATCGGCCAGCGCCTGGCGAATCGCGTCGGCCAGCGCCTCATCGCCGGGAAGATTATCCTCCGCCGAGCGCTCGACCTCCATGCCCTCCATCGAGGTTGGCGCGAAACCGCCCTGCACGACGCGATTCTCATCGCCATCTGGCGGGACCACCGGATCGGTTGGCGCGAAGTAGGTTGGGTCGGGTTCTACCGGCGGGTTGTCCGCGAGGCCAGCGTCGGCGTCCGGGTTGGACTCGAGCGGCTGGCCGGTGAAATCGGGATTGAGCGAGCCGACATTCTCCTCAGGCCCGGTCACGTGTTCGTAGAGCCGACCCTCGCCCAGATCAGGCGAGCGCGTCTCGATGCGGTCCTCTGGTAGCAAGCGCTCCACAGCCAGGTCATTCTCCACACCCATCCCGTTGGACATCGTGCGCGTGACCTCCTCGGCCACCTGGCGCTCCGCGTCGCTCTGCACGTGCCCGCTGAGGTAGACGGCATCCTCACCGACGCCAACAGTGATTCCCTCATTCAGCGTCGCATGGAGCCGCCGCTGGATGAGCTCTTCGAGTGCGTCGTGGGTATGGCTCGTATGCTCTGTATAGTCTGTATGATTGGATTCGTCTGTCATGGATGCTCTCCTTGCGATACATAGGGGTGTGCCAGAGCTAACCGCTCCTTGTCACACTCTCCTGTGAACTGCGCAACTCGTGTGCCATCCGCACGGCATGCCATGCGTAGGTGGCTGGCGCGGCTATGGCACAGAATCTGCGCGCGTGAACACTGCATGCGGAAGCGCTCATGAAGTACATCCATGAAGAAGCGCTAGACGTGTGAAGGAGACATACCATGGCGATGCAGGGACAGCACCACAGCGACCACCGAGACCAGGATAAGTCGCGCGGACACAATAACCCGAAGAAGAGCACGTCGATTACCACGGGCACGTACAAGAAGCTGGAAACGCGCCGCAAACAGGCCCTCGCGCACGAGAATCCTGACCCGCAGGCGCAATATGCTCCAAACGAATGGCATGACTACGACGATCCCGCGCTGAAGAATATCTCGAAGCGTGACCGCATCGGCGACAGCGCGCGGAGCGGCAGCGACTCGAACAGCGACCACAAGACCAGGGGGACATTGATATGGGCAGCGAACAGCATCCGACCGATTGGAAAGACATCCCGCCGGAATGGGACCAGGATTTGCATCCGGACGGCTCGCCGGGCGAATACCAGGGCGCCCGCGAACTTGAGCCAGGCAAGGCCGGGCTGACAGCCGAGGCAATCAAGGCGTTGCAGCAGGGGCCATTGCGCGAGCTGACCAATGAGCAGCTTCGGGAGATTCCGATATTGCCGGTGGGCAGTCGCCTGCGCCAGGGGGCGACGTATCTCGACCTGAACGACCCGCAACGGCATCCATTCACGGCGATGGGGGACATGGTGGCGGGAGTAAACAACTACTATGTACCTAAAGACAACATTGACTATACCCTGTGGAACCGCCTCGTCGGCGTGACCAATCCTGAGCGCCTCGACATAGCGGATGGGCAGGAGCAGGGGTAGCGGGTAACGACGCTGGTTCGTGGTATACTTCCACCGTCCCGCTGCATCGGGAAGGAGTATGGATTCGATTCGGTATAGCAGCGCTGTCAAGAGCGAAGATGCGCTCGCCACGGAGAAATAGAGCGACACCACCATGACGACGCCTCCACAACAGCCACCTTACGAACCCTACGGACAACAACCGCCACCTGGATATGGACAACAGCCGCCGTATGGGCAGCAACAACCACCGCCCGGATATGGGCAGCCGCCCGGACCACAGGGCTATGCGCCACCGCCACCGCCGCCACCCGGCGCGGGCAGCCAGTGGGGGCCATCGAGCATCGGCATCGAGCCGAATATCTCGGCTGGCCTGGGGTACCTTTTCGGGATCGTGGCGATCATCTTCTTCTTCATCGAGAAGCAGAATCGCTTCGTCAAGTTCCACACCGCGCAGGCGATTCTGCTGGCTATTGCCTACCTGGTGCTGTGTGTGCTTTGGTTTATCGGTTTCACGGTGCTTATCCTCGGCAGCGCCGCGGGCGCCAGTAGCGACGTGACCACAGGCAATGCCATTGCCGGATTCGGCACGATACTGCTGGTGCTCTGCATCGTCGCGGTGGCGCTGGTCTATCTGGCCTTGTGGATCTGGGGAATGGTCGCGGCGTTCAGCGGGCGTGTGGTCAAGTTCCCGTTGATTGGCGCGATCGCCGAGCGCTGGGCCGGTGGGCCAGTCGTTCCGGTCGCTCCCTATGGGCCATACGCGCCACCGCCGCCCGCGTACTGAGGCGAAAAGCCGCGCTGGCAACGGCGCGGCCTATGCGTCGCCCTCGGCGTGCGGGGCGATTTCCCCGATGCCGTGCTTGTGGTACTCGATCTTGAGGCAGCGATTCTGCACCACCTTCAGCCCGGCGTCGCTGGCGCGCTTGGCCGCCGCGTCATTCACGACGAAGAGCTGCGTCCAGAGCACATCCGCGCCGACGGCGATGGCCTGCTCTGCCACCTCGGGCACGAACTCCGAGCGGCGAAAGACGTTGACGATCTCCGGGCGCACCGGCAGATCGGCCAGCGAGGCATAGACCTTCCGCCCCAGCACCTCCTGCCCGGCAATCGTCGGGTTCACCGGGTAGATCTCATAGCCCCGCGCCTGCATGAATTGCGAGACATCATAGCTGGGTCGCTCAGGATTGCTGGAGAGGCCAACGACGGCGATCCGCCGGTAGCGTGTCAGGATGTCGCGGATGCCCTCACTGTCGGTCACAATTGGCACAAAGCTCCTCCTTACCGATGCACAACCAATGAGCACACGCCAACGCTTCAGATTGTATAGCATGATACTACAGCGCACGTACCGTCTACGCAACTGAGGCGACCGAAGATTAGCGCGCCATTCGCAGCAGTGGGGCGATATCAAAGCGCAGCTTGCCATGCGCCGCACGGAGCGCCTCTTCGGCGGCGGCGGGGTTTTCGGCGCGGGCGAAGATGAAGCCAAGATAGCTGCTGCCCTCCGGCAGCGGCGTCACCACGGTATGCGGGCGAATGCTGATCTCGATCCCGGTGATATTGGGCACCGCCTCGGCCTCTTCGACGCCATGCACCGCGCGCAGCACGCCGCCCTTCGGAATCGGGATCATCATGACCCCGGCGCCTTCGCCGATGCTCTCCAGCGAGGGCAGCTCCATGCGTAGCGCGTGCCGCAGCAGCAACTCTTCGAGACACATGCCAGCGCCAAACTCCAGAATGGTCGAGCAGAGGCCGCCAATCGAGCGCCCGGCAATCTCCACCATCCACGGGCCGTGCTCGTTGATGCGCAGCTCGGCGTGGATGGGCCCGTCGCGCAGGCCAATGGCGGCGGCGGCCCGCCCGGCGCAGTCGGCGATGGCGGCCTGGGTTTTGACTGGCAGGCGCGATGGCGTCGTGTAGATCGTCTCCTCGAAGAAGGGGCCGTCGAGCGGGTCGGGCTTATCGAAGATCGCCAGCACGTGCAGCCCATCCTCTCGCAGCAGCCCATCCAGCGCGACCTCCACGCCGGGGATGAAGTCTTCGACCAGGATATCGGTCGTCTCGCGCGCGTTGCCGTCGTCCAGCAGGATGCGCTCCAGCCGGGCAACGGCGGCGACGAGCTCGTCGGGCGAGTTGGCGCGAATCACGCCACGGCTACCGGAGAGGCGCAGCGGCTTGACCACGCAGGGGTATGTCACCTGCCGTGCGATCTCGTGCGGGTCGGTGGTCAGGGAGAAGCGGCGGAAGACTGGTGATGGCACGCCCGCCGCCGCCATCAGCCGCCGCATGACGCCCTTATCGCGCGCCGCCTCCGCCGCCTCGGGCGGATTCCACGGCAGCCCTAGCGCCGCGTTGGCCCGTGCGGCAAGGATGGTGGCGCTGTCGTCCACCGGCACGATGGCGTCGAAGGGCTGACGCGCATGCGCCGCTTTGAGCGTGGCGACCGACGTTTCGATATCGGCGAAGTCGAGCGCGAGTTGTACGCCCCACTCCTCGGCCAGCGCCTTCGGCAGATCCAGCCCGCGAATAACCTCGGTGTCGAGGTGTTGCGCCGCGTCGAAATACGCGCCCGCGCGGTAGGTGGCGGGCGTCATCAGCAACAGCAGGCGCTTTCGCCCAGTTGGCTTGATCTCCTCTGGTACTGCCGTCATACGACCCTCCTGCTACGCTACGAGCGCGGGCAATAGACGCAACTGGCTGCCTTCGCGGCATAGGCGAGATGGGTGGTAACCCACCTTCGCGGCATGAATGCCGCGGCTAATCTCGTCCGTCCCATGCACGTCGCCGCTCTATCTAATTCTACCCTGCCTTGACGCAGGTCGTCGGGTCTGCCGCGCCATCCGTTGCGACGGCGAGCCACCAGGTCTTGGCGTTGAGCGGCGCAAACGCTATGCCGCTGCCGGTCGTGTCCCCGCTGGCAATCGCGCCGCTGGCGAGCGTGCTGCCCTGACACCCGCCACTATGGAGGCTCCACTGGGCGGTTTGCTTCGTCGTCGGCGCGGCCAGCGCGACATGCACCTTGGTGATGACGATGCCCTCGTAGAGGGCGATGCCCAGGCCGACGCCCTGGTCTACCTTGTCTGGCTCGTAGAGATCGAAGTACTGGCGCATGTTGTTGAGCGGATGGCCGCAGGCGGTGACGGCGGCATTGGGCGCGGCGGATTGCAGCACGACGACGTACCAGTTAGCGTCCACGGGTAGCGCAACATTGGCGCCTTTATCGGAGCCGCCCGGCGCCACTACTGCTGAGCCACCCGTTGGCGCATTCGATGTCAGCGGCGCCACGACCTTGCCGTAGCAGCCACCTTCGCGCAGTTGCGCGGGCGTCTGCGGGCTGTCATAAGGTACGAGCGCGCCGTGCATATAGACGACGACATGCGCGCCATAGGCTGGCGTCAGCGTCGCCTGGCCGAGCGTCGTAGCGTTGCCACTGGCGCTGAGCGTCACCTGGACGGGCTTGCCCAGCGCGGGTGGATTGCCTCGCGTGCCACAGGCGGAGAGGGCGATCACAGCCAGCGTCACCAGCAGAAACAGCGGCGCCACCCAGCGCCGCGCGAAGTATTTTCGATATCTCATACACCGCCTACTGGCATACTTTCGGGCATCGCGGCGGCAAGTCCCGCCAGCGCCCGTATCGCCCCGGCCATCTCATCCGCCGTGCGGGCGAAGGTGACGGGCGCTGGCGCCTGGGCGCGGAAATCCTCCACCGTCACATCGTCGAGGAAGCGCTTGCCCGCGTTATCGAGCATCACGCGCGGCAGCAGCAGCAGGTCATCGCCGGTGAAGTCGCCGCATTGTTCGCGCACCTCATCCAGCACGTCCTGCCCGCAGAGCAGCCCCGCCACGGTCACGACAGGCCCGAAAAAGCGGTTCTCGATTGGCATCACCCGCACCTCGCTATTGCCGATGCGGCGCAGGTCGCGCGCTATCCGCTCGATGACCGGTCGCGCCATCGCGCTGGTGGCGATGCCGATGCGGCGGGGCGCGGGTAGCGATTCGGGCAGCGTCTTGCGGGCGGCGCGCCAATCCTCCAGCAGCTTGCGCGTCATGCCGACGCCGTTCTCGATCTGGGCGTAGCTGCCATAGTGGCGCGCGGGCGGGAAGGGGCGCTTCGTCACGTAGTACCACTCATCCGAGAGGTAGACGAACGGCATTCCGCGCGCGCCCGGCTCGGCGGCGAACTGACGTTGCCAGCGTTCGACGCGCGCCATCACGTCTTCGGCTTCATCGCGGCGGAAGGAGCGCATCGTCGGCAGCCCCTCGACCTTGAGCATGTTGTTGTACTTCGTCAGCCCAACCGGCACGGCAGAGATGGATTCGACGATGGGCCGCAGCGCCGCGAGGTCGCTAATGCTGCGCTCTAGCTCGTCGCCGTCGTTGATTTCGGGACAGAGGACGAGCTGGGTGTGGCAGGTGATGCCGAGGCCGCCCAGCCGCCGTATTTGATCGAGAATCTCGCCGGAACGCGGGCCATCCACCATCTTGCGGCGCAGGTCAGAATTGGTCGTATGCACCGAGACGTAGACCGGACTGAGCCGCTGCTCTTCCAGCCGTCGCCAGTCGGCCTCCTTCAGATTGGTCAGCGTGATGAAGTTGCCGAAGAGGAAGCTGTAGCGGTAGTCGTCATCCTTGATATAGAGCGACTCGCGCATGCCCAGCGGCAAGCCGCGCTGGGGCTGGTGGCGCTCCGGCAACCCCTTGATGAAGCAGAAGACGCACTTGTTGGCGCAGATGCGGATGAAGGGCGTAGGCTCCTCGCCGAAACGGATGCCCATCTCGTCGTCCGGCGCCTTCGCCACCAGCACCGTGCGCGCGCGTCCGTTACGCTCGATGCCCAGCAGCAGCTCTTCCTCGGCGGCGTAGAACTGGTAGTCCAGCAGGTCGCGCACGGGATTGTCATTGATAGTTCGTAACAGATCGCCCGGCTGAATGCCCGCGAGATCGGCGGGACTCTCCGGCACGACCTCGCGTACCCACCCATAGAGCTTTGGCATTGTCTCTCGAAATCCTAGACGTAACAGAATATCTCAGGCGCAGCGCATCGCGCCGATGATGTCCTCAAAAGTCTCACAAAATGTATGCCCAACCCTGAAGTATAGCCGCCTTGCGCCGCGCGCGTCAAACCACACCCACCAGGTTGTCCAATATTTTCGCAAGGTCCATAGCCATACGCGCGACTATCACTCAGGAGGGTAGAATCGATGTTAGCCAACCCAATATCTGATGAGATAGTCACCGAAGGTGAAGACGCGCCGATGCCGCTCGCCAGCCAGATAGAAGCCCTGTTCAGCCGCGCCGAGCCGCGGTTGCAGCGGCTCGCCCGCGCGCGACAGGTCGCGCCCGACGCAATAGACGACGTGATCCAGGAAACGCTGCTGGAAGCCTGGAAATCGCTGGAGCAGCTGCGCGACGAGACACGCTTCGCCGCCTGGCTGGATGGCATCTGCCGCAACGTCTGTCTGCGCTACCAGCGCAGGCAGGGCATCCTGCGGACGCGCGAGACCCCGTTTGACCTGAGCGCGAACGATCCAGATGATGAAACCGCGCTCGCCATGCAGCTTGCCGATCCCGACTCGTTCGACCCCGCTGAGGAGCTGGGCCGCCACGACATGGCCGTGCTGCTGGATCGCGCGCTCGGCTATCTCTCGCCAGAGAGCCGGACGGCGGTGGAGCAGCACTATCTGGCGGAGGCGCCGCAGCGTGAGCTTGCCGCACGCATGGGTCTCTCGCTGAGCGCGCTGGAGGCGCGGCTGCACCGGGCGCGGGGTCAGCTGCTCCAGGTTCTCAGCCACGACCTGCGCGACGATGCCCTGGCGCTGGGGCTGGCGATTCTCCCTGCCGATGCCCTTGGCTGGCGCAAGACCCAGATTACCTGCTTCTTGTGTGGCCGGACGCTCATGCAGGGTATATTCGAGCCGATGGCAGGCGGACGCATCAACATGCGGCTCCGTTGCCCCACCTGCCAGACGGAGGCGATCAACACGCTTGGCCTCGTCGATCTGGCGCAGGCGCGCTCCTTCTTGCCAGCCACAAAAAAGACGATTCAGCAGATCGGGCAAACCATTCTGGATGCGCTACCCTCTGGCAGCATCGTCATGCAGTGCTGGATATGCCAGCGGCCCATCACATTGCGGGTGATGCGTTGCTCCGATCTCGCCCCTGAATACGGAGTGCACACCCGGCTTCAATCGAGTTGTGGGTGCATAACGTCGGGCGTCTTCGCCGTATCGCCCTATGGAGCGCTCCCCGAGGTCCGCGATTTCATCTTTGGAACCAGCGCCATTATCATCCTTCCTGAGCTGGAGATGACATATGCTGGGCAACGCGCGATCCGCTTTGGCGTGCTCAGCCCCGCCGATGGAAGGCGCCTCTACGTCTACGCCGACTACCAGACACTGCTGCCACTCGCGGTCATCATCGAATAGCCGTTTCGCTGCTATTTCACCACGTTATCTCTGTCATCATTAGAAGGACTGTGCTCCATGTCTGCGCTAGAAACCCCGACGGAGACCGCCACGCCCGCCCGTGGGTCCGGGCCGCTCATCAACCGCAACTTTGCCTTGCTTTGGACGGGGCAATCCATCTCCTTCATCGGCGATGCGCTGCTCGATTTCACCTTCGCGCTCTGGATCGCCTTCGATCTCGGACGCGGGCAGTCGTGGGCGCCGCTCGCGGTGAGTGGCGTGCTGGCCGCCTCGTCGGTGGGAACGCTGGTCATCGGCCCGATCTCAGGCGTCTTCGTGGACCGCTGGGATAAGCGCCGCACGATGATGGCCGTCATTCTGGCCCAGGCGGTTCTGACCGCCGCACTGCTGCTCTTTGCCGACCTGACGCCGCTGCCATTCTTCCCCGGTGGCCATCCCTCGCTCACCATGAAGCTGGTGGCGCTCTATGTCGTCATCTTCCTCGTCTATGGTCTCGCGCAGTTTGCCCGCGCGGCGCGCACCGCGCTCATCGGCGATATCGTGGCCGAGCCTGACCAGCCGCAGGCGAGCGGGCTGATCGAGACGATGTCGGGCCTCTCGTTCATCATTGGCTTTGGCGTCGCGCCGCTGCTCTTCGTGCCGTTCGGCATCGGCATTGCGCTCCTCGCCGATGCGCTCTCGTTTATGCTCGCCTTCCTCGCGATTCTGGCGGTCCATGCGCCGCCCTCGGCGCGTAGCGTGAAACGGGGCGAGCGCGGCAACGTCCGCCGCGAATTCGTCGCGGGGTTGCGCTTTGCGCTCGGCAATCTCGTCACGCGGACGCTGCTTATCACGCTGGTGATCGTGCTGTTTGGGTCGGGCGCAATCAATGCGCTCTTTGTCTTCTTCGTGGCGCAGGATCTGCACGCCTCAGAGCAGGCAATTGGGCTTTTCCCGGTGCTGCTTGGCGTGGGGGCGGTGCTGGGGTCGCTACTTGGCGGCGTGCTGGCGAAGCGCATTGGCCTGGTGCGCATCTTCTGGGGGTCCATCGTCCTGGTAGGGATCGCCGCGATTGCGCTCTCGCGCCAGACGGCGCTGGTCCCCGGCCTCGTCTGCGCCTTTCTGGTTGGCATACCCAACGGCGGGCTGAATGTGGCGCTGATGCCACTGGTGCTGCGCGTTACGCCGAAGGAGATGGTCGGGCGCGTGATGAATGTGATCGCGCGGCGTCCGGCAAAAGCAGGTCGAGGTAGATGATGCCGAGATTGCAGTGGGCGATTGTCAACCACCCCTTGTGCTCCATCTCCTCCGCAATGAGCCGCCCTTCCTGGGCGGTCGCGAGCGCTCGTCCATACTCTCCTATGGCCGAGAGGCAGGCAGCCAGCTCACACAATGCATACACCTCCCCAGAGCGCCAGGCAATCTCGCGCGCAATGGCCAGCGCCTCCTCACATTCGCGCAACATCTGCTCCCAGTTATGCGTCGCGCGGCTGAGTGTCTCGTAGACGCGAGAGGAGCTGCGCAGGTGGGC
>Ga0157369_10003755_pt1 | contig 18049 bp, 10 predicted proteins | sample C25metaG_FD_113461 | JGI IMG/M metagenome (GOLD analysis project Ga0157369, IMG submission 113461) | Corn rhizosphere microbial communities from Kellogg Biological Station, Michigan, USA - C2-5 metaG | ecosystem: Host-associated > Plants > Roots > Rhizosphere > Soil | place: USA: Michigan... | reverse complement strand
TCGCTTCGCGGAGAACGCCGCGGCGATCGACGAGGAAGTGCGCGTGCCCGCGCTCGAGCAGAGCAATACCGCGGTCTTCTTCGGCAACAAGCTCTTCCTCAAGGGCTACCGGCGCATGCGCGTCGGCACCAACCCGGAGCTCGAGCTCGGCCGCTTCCTCACCGACGTCTCTGCCTTCCCGAACATCGCGCCGATCCTGGGCGCCATCGAGTATTGCGAGGCGGGCCAGGACGAGCCCGTCACGCTCGTGATCCTGCAGAAGTTCGTCGAGAACCAGGGTGACCTCTGGACGCTGATCCTGCAGCAGCTGGGCCGCATCGTGGCGGCACCGGCCGCGACCGGACAGGCCGTGGGCGTGGGCGTCGCCTCCGCGGTCGAATCCGCCGCGGCCGACTTCCACCTCGGCCGCATGGCGCTCCTCGGGCGCCGCGTGGGCGAGATGCACAAGGCGCTCTGCGCCACCACGGGGGATGCGCGCTTCGATCCCGAGCCCGTGTCCGAGCGCGACCTCGCGGCGTGGAAGGAGAACGTCGAGCAGGAGGCGCACGAGACATTGCGGCTGGTGCAGGAGGCGATGCCGGGGATGCCGGCCGCCGCGCGCGAGACCGTGAAGCCCTTCCTCGCGCGCGGCGAGCGCCTGGTCGAGCGCGTCCGCGGCGTGTCGTGCGACCTCGCGGGGCTGGTGAAGAGCCGCTTCCACGGTGACCTGCACCTGGGCCAGGTGCTCGCCTCCCAGGACGATTTCATCATCGTCGATTTCGAGGGCGAGCCCGGCCGCTCGCTCGAGGAGCGGCGCGCCAAGTCGTGCGTGCTGCGCGACGTGGCGGGGATGCTGCGCTCGTTCAGCTACGCGGCGTATGCGGCCGCCGTGCGCCCGGAGGCGGGCTCCATGCTCACCTCCGAAGCCGAGCAGCGCCTGTCGCAATGGGAAGATGACGCGATCCGGCATTTCCTCGAAGGCTATTTCAAGGCGACCGCCGAGGTCGCCTCGGTCCCGGCCGACCGCGCTTCGTTCGACGCGCTCCTCGATCTCTTCCTGCTCGAGAAGGCGCTCTACGAGCTGCGCTACGAGATCGCCAACCGCCCCGACTGGGTCGGGATCCCGCTGAGGGGGCTCGTCGAGCTGGCCGGAAAGTAACCGCGGTAGATGATCACGATGACAACGACAAGAAGCGCGATCTCCCAGACCATGACCGAGGTATGGCCCGGCTCACCCTACCCGCTGGGAGCGACCTGGGACGGCGAAGGCGTCAACTTCGCCGTCTTCTCCCGCCACGCCGAGAAGATCGAGCTGTGCCTCTTCGATGACGAAGGCCGCAAGGAGGTCCAGCGCATCCAGCTGCGCGAGCGCACCGACTTCGTCTGGCACGGCTACCTGCCGCAGGCGCGGCCCGGGCAGCTCTACGGGTTCCGCGCGCACGGACCGTACAAGCCCGAGCAGGGTCATCGCTTCAACCCCCACAAGCTCCTGATCGACCCCTACGCGCGAAGCCTCGCCGGATCGATCCGGTGGAGCGACGTGCAGTTCGGCTACACCATCGGCCACCGCAAGGAGGACCTCTCCTTCGATCGCCGCGACAGCGCCCACGGCATGCCGAAGTGCGAGGTGATCGACGGCGCGTTCAGCTGGGGCGAGGACCGCCACCCGCACATCCACGCCAACGAGCGCGTGATCTACGAGATGCACGTGCGCGGGTACACCAAGCGCCATCCCGACGTGCCCGATCAGCTGAAGGGCACGTTCGCCGGGCTATGCACGCCGCAGGTGATCGACCACCTCAAGTCCCTCGGCATCACGACCATCGAGCTGCTGCCGGTGCAGGCCTTCGTCGACGATCGCCCGATCGTGCAGCGCGGGCTCGTCAACTACTGGGGCTACAACACGCTCGCCTACTTCGCGCCCGAGCCGAGGTACGGCGTGGGCAACCCGGTGAACGAGTTCAAGACGATGGTGAAGACGCTGCACTCCGCCGGGCTCGAGGTGATCCTCGACGTGGTCTACAACCACACGGGCGAGGGCAACCAGATGGGGCCCACGCTTTGCTTCCGCGGCCTCGACAACGCGACGTACTACCGCATGGCGGACGACAGGCGCTACCTCGCCGACTTCACCGGCTGCGGCAACACGCTGGACCTGAGGAGCCCGCGCGTGCTGCAGATGGTGGTGGACTCGCTGCGCTACTGGGTGAGCGAGATGCACGTCGACGGCTTCCGCTTCGACCTCGCCTCGTCGCTCGCCCGCGGCAGCCACGACTTCAACCCGCTCGCGAACTTCTTCGCCGTGCTGCGCCAGGACCCGGTGCTCTCGCCGCGCCTGCTGATCGCCGAGCCCTGGGACCTCGGCTCCACCGGCTACCAGGTGGGCGGCTTCCCGGCCGGATGGGGCGAGTGGAACGACCAGTACCGCGACACGATGCGCGCCTACTGGAAGGGCGACGGCGGCCTCATCGGCGACTTCGCGCGCCGCCTCACCGGGTCCCACGACCTCTTCGGCCACAACCAGCGGGGTCCCATCGCGAGCATCAACTTCGTCACCGCCCACGACGGCTTCACGCTGAACGACCTGGTCTCGTACAACGAGAAGCACAACGAGGCGAACGGCGAGGACAACCGCGACGGCAGCGACAACAACCTCTCGTGGAACTACGGCGCCGAGGGGCCGACCGACAGCAAGGAGATCGTGGAGCTGCGCGAGCGGCAGAAGCGCAACCTCCTCGCCACACTGCTGCTCTCGCAAGGCGTGCCGATGCTGCTCGCCGGCGACGAGGTGAGCCACACCCAGGGCGGCAACAACAACGCCTACTGCCAGGACAACGAGCTGAGCTGGCACGACTGGAGCTGGGACGACGCGAAGTGGCACCTGCTCAACTTCACCAAGAAGATGATCCGCTTCCGCCGCGACCACCCGCTCCTGCGCCGGCGCGAGTTCTTCCAGGGCGTGCCCGTGGGCGACTCGGGGCGCAAGGACGTCGCGTGGCTGGCCCCCGACGGCCACGAGATGACGACCGAGGAGTGGGAGAAGGACTTCGCGCGCTGCCTCGGCATGTGGCTGAACGGCGAGGAATTGCCGGAGACCGACGAGCGCGGCCGGCCGCTGCACGACGCGACCTTCCTCGTGCTCTTCAACGCGCACGACGACGTGGTCCGCTTCAAGCTGCCGCCCCTCCTCGACGGGAGCGCATGGCGCACCGAGATCGACACCACGGGTCCCGAGGGCGAGCCGGCCGCGGACGCTCCCGCGCCGATCGGCATCTACCCGATCCAGGGCCGCTCGCTCGTCGTGCTGCGCCAGGTCGTCCCCGAGGGCACGCAGGCATGAGGCGCATGCATCCCATGCCCTTCGGCGCCGAGATGCGCGAGCGCTCGACGCGCTTTCGCCTGTGGGCCCCGGCGTGCGACGCCGTGACGCTCGAGCTCGGCGAAGGCAAGAAGAAGCGCACGCTGCCGATGCGCGCCGTGGGCGAGGGCTTCCACGAGCTCGAGGTGGAGGGCGTGGCCGCGGGCACCGCCTACGGCTTTCGCGTGAACGACGGCACGTGGGTGCCGGACCCCGCATCGCGCTCGAACCCGCGCGACGTGAACGCGCCGAGCGTCGTGGTGGACCCGCGCGCGTTCGACTGGCCGGACGACGCCTGGCGGGGGCGCCCGTGGAACGAGGCGGTGATCTACGAGATGCACGTCGGCACCTTCACGCGCGAGGGAACCTTCGCCGCCGCCATCGAACGGCTCGACCACCTGCGCGGCTGCGGCGTCACGGCCGTGGAAGTGCTGCCGGTCGCGGACTTCGCGGGCAGCCGCAACTGGGGCTACGACGGCGTGCTGCCGTTCGCGCCGGATGCGGCCTACGGAACGCCCGACGACTTCAAGCGCTTCATCGCCGCCGCCCACGCGCGCGACCTCATGGTGATCCTCGACTGCGTCTACAACCACTTCGGGCCCGAAGGCAATTACCTCTCGCTCTACGCGCCGCAGTTCTTCAACCCGAAGCACCAGACGCCGTGGGGCGCGGCGATCAACTTCGACGGCGAAATGAACGGCCCGGTGCGCGATTTCTTCGTGCACAACGCGGCGTACTGGATCGAGGAATACCACCTCGACGGCCTGAGGCTCGACGCGGTGCACGCGATCATGGACGACTCCGACGAGCACGTCGTCGACCACATCGCCCAGGCGATGCAACGCGCGGCGCACGGCGATCGTTTCGTCCACCTGATCCTCGAGAACGACCGCAACCACGCGCACTTCCTGAGGCCGCGCCCCGCGCCGCACGCCACGGCGCAGTGGAACGACGACTGGCACCACGCCGCGCACGTGCTCCTCGCGGGCGAGACCGACGGCTACTACGCGGATTACGCCGGCAAGGGCACGTGGTACCTGGGCCGCACGCTCGCCGAGGGGTACGCGTACCAGGACGATCCGTCGCCCTTCCGCAACGGCGCGCGGCGCGGCGAGCCCTCGCGCGGGCTGCCGCCCACCGCGATGATCGATTTCCTGCAGAACCACGACCAGGTCGGCAACCGCGCCATGGGCGAGCGCCTGGCGAGCCTCGCGAAACCCGAGGCGCTGCGGCTCGGCATGGCGGCGCTGCTGCTGGCGCCCGCCATCCCGATGCTCTTCCAGGGCGACGAGTACGCGGCGGCGACGCCGTTCCTCTTCTTCTGCGACTTCCACGGCGACCTCGCGACCGCGGTGCGCGAAGGACGCCGCAAGGAGTTCGCCGCGTTCGAGCGCTTCAGCGATCCGGCCACGCGCGAGAAGATCCCGGACCCGAACGCCCGCGAGACGTTCGAGCGCTCGAAGCTGCGCTGGGAGGACCTCGCGGCGCGCGAGCACGCCGACGCGCTCGAGCACGTGCGCCGTCTACTCGAGGTGCGCATGCGCGAGATCGCGCCGCGCCTGATGGGCGCGCGCGCGGGCACGTTCCGCACGCACGACGACCGCGGCCTGAGCGTCGAGTGGCCGCTCGCGGGGGGCGCGCGGCTGCGCCTCGCGGCCAACTTCGGCGACGCGCCGCTCGAGGCGCTGGCGCCCCCGGCGGGCCGCGTCCTCCACACCGAGGGCGACGCCGGGCACAACCGCCTCGGGCCCTGGAGCGGCATCTGGACGCTCGAGGACGCGTGATGGACGAGCGTCTTTCGCGCCTCGCGGCGCATTACGGCATCGAGCACGGCTACCACGACGTCTGGGGCCACTGGCGCGAGACGTCGGCCGACACGCAGCGCGCGATCCTGCACGCGATGGGAGTGGACGTCGGCGACGCGGCGAGCGTGGAGGCGGCGCTCGCCGAGCACGAGCGCAAGCGCTGGACCACCGTGGTGCCGAGCGTGTCGGTGCTGCGGCGGCACGATCTCGAGCGGGGCCTGCGCATCCACCTCCCCGACGACGTGCTGGCCCCGCGGCTCGCGTGGCGCATCACGGAGGAAGGCGGCGAGCGCCACGAGGAGCGCTTCAATCCCGCGACCCTCGCGCCGCTCGAGGACTTCGATCGCGACGGGCTGCGCGCGCGCGCGCTGGCGCTCCCGCTGCCCGTCGACCTGCCCGAAGGCTATCACCGGCTGGCGCTCCTCGACGGCAGCAACGTGGTGGGCGATGGGCTGCTCGTGGTGGCGCCCGGCGAGTGCTATCTCCCCTCGCGGCTCGCCGAGGGCGGCCGCGTGTGGGGCCCGGCGGTGCAGCTCTATGGCGTGAGGAGCGAGCGCAATTGCGGCATCGGCGACTTCGTCGACCTGCGCCGCTGCGCCGAGATCTGGGGCGGGCGCGGAGCGGCCATCGTCGGCACCAATCCGCTGCACGCGATCTCGCTGCACGCGCCCGGCGTCGCGAGTCCCTACAGCCCGTCGAGCCGGCTCTTCTTCAACCCGATCTACATCGACGTGGAGGCGGTCGAGGATTTCGCCGACCTGTTGCAGGCGCACCCGGATCTCGAGGCGCCGTGGCGCGCCGAGGCCGCGCGGCTGCGGGCGACCGACGTCGTCGACTACGACGGCGTGGGCAGCACCAAGCAGCGCATGCTCGAGCGCCTCTACGCGCACTTCTGCGCGCGCCACCCGGCGGGCAGCACGTCGCGCGCGCGCCAGTTCGCGCAATTCCGCGAGGCGCAGGGCGCGGCGCTGCGGCGCCACGCCGTGCACGAGGCGCTGCACCGCTTCCACGGCAAGTCTTGGCGCGAATGGCCCGAGGAGCTGCGAGAGCCCGCCAGCGAGGCGGTGCGCGCCTTCGCGGCCGAGCACGCGCAGGAGGTGGGCTTCCAGGAATACCTCCAGTGGCAGGCCGACCTGCAGCTCGGCGCCGCGCAGGGACGCTGCCGCGATCTCGGCATGCCCATCGGCCTCTACGCCGATCTCGCGATCTCGATCGGCCCCGACGGGTCGGAAGCGTGGGCGAACCAGAAGCTCTACGCCCTCGGCGCATCGGTCGGCGCGCCGCCCGACGAGTTCAACACCCGGGGCCAGGACTGGGGGCTGCCGCCCCTCGTGCCCGAGCGGCTGAACGCGGCCGCGTACGCGCCCTTCATCGCCACGCTGCGCGCGAACATGCACCGCGCGGGCGCGCTGCGCATCGACCACGTGATGGGCCTCTCGCGCCTCTGGTGGGTGCCCCATGGCGCGCCGGCGGACCAGGGCGCGTACGTGCGCTATCCGGTGGACGACATGCTCGGCATCGTGGCCCTCGAGAGCCATCGCAACCGCTGCCTCGTGGTGGGCGAGGATTTGGGCACCGTCTCCGACGAGTTCCGCCAGAAGCTCACGCAGTCGCGCATCCTCTCGTACAAGGTGCTGCTGTTCGAGCGCGAGGGGCGCGGCTTCCGCCCGTCGTCGCATTACCCGCGCGAGGCGCTGGTGGCGTGGTCGACGCACGACCTGCCGACCTTCGCGGGATGGTGGATCGGGGAAGAGATCCGCACGCGTGTCGCGCTCGGGCAGTACGACGAGGCCGAGGCGAACCGGCAGCGCGACGAGCGCCGCGAATCCCGCGAGCGGCTCGTCGACCGCCTGGTCGAGGAAGGCCTGCTCGCGCCGGGCAGCGTCGATGCGCGAGGGCCGGTCACCGACGAGCTGGCGGCCGCCGTGCAAGCCTTCGCGGCACGCACGGCGTCCGAGGTGATGGTGGTGCAGATGGAAGACGTGCTCGGCGTGGCGGAGCAGTCGAACCTGCCGGGCACGGTGACGGAGCATCCGAACTGGCGGCGCAAGCTCCCGGTGGCGATCGAGTCGTGGGGCAAGGACGCGCGCTTCAAGCGCATGACGCGCGCGCTCGCCGGCATCCGGGGCGGGCGCCGCACCGCGCGCGACGGGCCCGGGCAGCTGCGGCAAGCGGTGATCCCGCGCGCCACCTATCGCTTCCAGCTGCACGGCGAGTTCACGTTCCGCGATGCCACGCGCCTCATTCCCTACCTCGCGCGCCTGGGCGTGAGCCACGTCTACTGCTCGCCTTACCTGCGCGCGCGTCCCGGCAGCAAGCACGGCTACGACATCATCGACCACGACGCGCTGAACCCGGAGATCGGCAGCTGGGAGGACTTCCAGGCGTTCGCGGCCGAGCTCGAGCGCCACGGCATGATGCAGCTCGCCGACATCGTGCCGAACCACATGGGGGTCCTCGCCGCGGACAACGCGTGGTGGCAGGACCTGCTCGAGAACGGGCCGGCCTCGGTGGCGGCGGGCTTCTTCGACATCGACTGGCATCCGCCCGAGCCGGGCCTCGCGAACCGGGTGCTTCTGCCGGTGCTCGGCGAGCACTACGGGGTCGAGCTCGCCGCGGGCAAGCTGCAGCTCCAGTTCGAGCCCGAGCGTGGCGCCTTCGCCGTGCACTACTACGTCCACCGGCTGCCCATCGACCCCGGCGAGTATCCGCGCATCCTCGGCGCCGCCGTGAAGTCGCTGGAGGCGCGGGGCGACGGCCTCGCGCACCAGGCGCAGGCGCTGCGCTCGATCGTCGAGGCCTTCTCGCGCCTGCCGCGGCGCGACGAGACCTCGCGCGCCCGCATCGACGCGCGCAACCTCGAGAAGGAAGTGGCCAAGGGACGGCTCGCGTCGCTCGCCCGCTCCAACGGCGCGGTGGCGCACGCCATCGAGGACGCGGTGAGCGCCATGAACGGCCGGCCCGACGAGCCCTCGAGCTTCGACGCGCTGCACGAGTTGCTCGAGGCGCAGGCCTACCGCGCCGCGTTCTGGCGCGTGGCCTCCGACGAGATCAACTATCGCCGCTTCTTCGACGTGAACGACCTCGCCGCCATCCGCCAGGAGAACCCCGCGGTGTTCGAGGCGACCCACCGCTTCGTGATCCGGCTCGTGAACGAGGGATACGTGCACGGGCTTCGCATCGACCATCCCGACGGCGTCTACGACCCGCGCGCGTATTTCCGCAACCTGGTCGAGGCGTGCGGGAAGCCCCCCTACGTCGCCATCGAGAAGATCGTGGCGCCGTACGAGAACATGCCGGTCGAGTGGACCGTGCACGGCACCACCGGCTACCGCTTCGCGAACGTGGTGAACGGCCTCTTCGTCGATGCTTCCGCCGAGGCGCGCATCTCGCGCATCTACCACGCGTTCATCGAGGACGGGACCCCGTACCCCGAGATCACGCGCCGCGCGCGCAGGCTCATCCTGCAGACTTCCCTCGCCTCCGAGCTCACGACGCTCACGAGCCGGCTCGCGCGCATCGCCCGCGCCGAGCGCTCGACGCGCGACTTCACGTTCAACACGCTGCGCGCGGGGTTGACCGAGGTGCTCGCGAACTTCCCGGTCTATCGCACCTACATCGACGAGCAGGTGCGGCCCGACGACCGCAAGTACATCGAGTGGGCGGTGACGGCGGCGCGCAACGAGTCGCGCGCGGCCGACGCGAGCGTCTTCGACTTCATCCACGACGTGCTCACTTGCGACCTGCCGGCGCGCTCGCCTACCCTGGCCGAGGAGGTGCGCCACTTCGCACGCAAGTTCCAGCAGGTGTCGGCACCCGTCATGGCGAAGGGCGTGGAGGACACGGCGTTCTATCGCTACAACCGCCTCGCGTCGCTGAACGATGTGGGCGGCGACCCGGACGAGTTCGGCTTCCCGCCGGGGCGCTTCCACCGCGCGAGCGCCAACCGCGCGCGCCACTGGCCGCACACGATGCTCGCCACCTCGACCCACGACAACAAGCGCAGCGAGGACGTGCGCTCGCGCATCGACGTGCTCACCGAGATGCCGGCGGGCTGGCGCCTGCAGCTGCGCAAGTGGAGCCGCATGAACGAGGCGCATCGCGCGCCGGCCGACGACATGATGGCCCCGTCGCGCAACGACGAGTACCTGCTCTACCAGGTGCTCCTCGGCAGCTTCCCCCCGGGCCAGCCGCGCGGCAAGGAGCTCGAGGCTTACGTGGAGCGCATCGTGGCCTACATGCACAAGGCCTGCCGCGAGGCGAAGGTGCGCACGAGCTGGGCGCGCATCAACGAGCCGTACGAGCGCGCGGTCGAGGGATTCGTGCGCGCGATCCTCGCCGAGCGGCCGGGCAACGAGTTCCTCGAGGACTTCCGCCACGCGTGCATCCGGGTCACCTGGCTGGGCTTCCTCAACTCGATCTCGATGATGGCGGTGAAGTACACCTCGCCCGGCGTGCCCGATTGCTACCAGGGCAACGAGACCTGGGACTTTTCCCTGGTCGACCCGGACAACCGCCGGCCGGTCGACTACGAGCGCCGCTCGTCGATGCTGGGCGAGCTCGAGCGCTTCGGCGAGCGTGCGCCGGATTCCGTGATCTCCGAGATCTTCCACAAGCTCCACGATGGCCGCGCGAAGCTCTACGTGACGTGGCGCCTGCTGCAGCTGCGCCGCGCGCGCGAGGCGCTCTTCCGCGAGGGCGGGTACACGGCGCTGCGTGTGACCGGGGAGAAGTCGCGCCACGCGGTGGCCTTCGCGCGCCGCCGCGGCAAGGAAGCCGCCGTCACCATCGCCCCGCGGCTCATGCACGGGCTGGGAGTCGAGCCGGGCGCCCTTCCCGTGGGGGCCCTCTGGGGCGACGCGAGAGTGGAGCTGCCGTTCCTCGAGGAGGGCGACGTGGTGCGCGACGCCATCACCGGGCGCGAGTTGCGCGTGACGCAGGGCGGCCTCGCGCTCGCGGACGTGCTTGCGCTCGCTAGCGTCGCAATCCTTGCGACGAGCGCGTAAACCGGCCGCGCTTCACGCCGGCCGCGTGCGCGACGCCTCGATGGCCCGCTCCAGCTCGGCCTGCACCCAGAGCCAGTCGTCCTCGAGCTGGCCGATGCGTCCCTGGACCTCGCCGCGGCGCCTGAGCGCCTGCTGCAGGCGCTCGCGCCCGGGCTCCGCGTAAGCGTCGCTCGACGCGAGCCACGCCTCCGTCTCCTGCGCCTCGCGCGTGAGCGTCGCGAGCTCCGCCTCGATGGCCGCGAGCTTCTTCTCGAACGGCTTGCGCGCCTCGGCCTCGCGCTGGCGCGCCGCCGCCTCGGCGCGCCGCTCATCCTTCCGGGATGCAAAACCCGGGACGCAGTCGGAATTGGGCTCCCGCGCGACGCTCGTGGCGCGGCTACGCAATTCCGACTGCGTCCCGGGTTTTGCATCCCGCAGCCAGCGCTTGTAGTCGTCGAGGTCGCCCTCGAAGGGGGCGAGCTTGCCGTCGGCCACGAGCATCCACTGGTCGGTCGCGGCGGCGAGCAGGTGGCGGTCGTGCGCGACCACGATGAGGGCGCCCTCGAAGTCGACCAGCGCCTGGGCCAGCGCCTCGCGCATGTCGATGTCGAGGTGGTTCGTGGGCTCGTCCAGCACCAGCAGGTTCGGGCGTTGCCAGACGATGAGCGCGAGGGCGAGGCGCGCCCTCTCGCCGCCGGAGAGGCTCTCGACGCGTTGCGTGACCTGGTCGCCGCGGAAATCGAAGCCGCCGAGGAAGTCGCGCAGGACCTGCTCGCGCTCGCCGGACGCGACGCGCGCGAGGTGCCAGAGCGCGCTCTCCTCGCCGCGCAGCTGCTCGACCTGGTGCTGCGCGAAGTAGCCGATGCGCAGTCCCTGCGCGCGGTGGATGTCGCCCGCCACGAGCGGCAGCTCGCCCACGATCGACTTGAGGAGCGTGGACTTGCCCGCGCCGTTGGGACCGAGGAGCCCGATGGCCTCGCCCGGCAGCACGCTCCAGCTCACTCCCGCGAGCACCGCGCGCTCGCCGTAGCCCAGGCTCGCCTCCTCGAGGCTGAAGAGCTGGCGCGGCTTCTCCGCCGGCGCCCGGAAGGCGAACGTGAAAGGCGTATCGACGTGTGCGGCGGCGATGCGCTCGAGCTTCTCCAGCGCGCGCAGCCGGCTTTGCGCCTGGCGGGCCTTGGTCGCCTTGGCGCGGAAGCGCGTGATGAACGCCTCGAGGTGCGCGATCGTGCGCTGCTGTTTCTCGAACGCGGAGGCTTGCAGCGCGAGGCGGGAGGCGCGCTGGACCTCGAAGGCGCTGTAGTTGCCGGCGTACGTGTCGAGGCGGCGATCGGCCAGGTGCACGATGGCCTGCGCGATCGCATCGAGGAACTCGCGGTCGTGCGTGATGAGGAGCACCGCGCCCGGATACTGGCGCAGCCAATCCTCGAGCCAGAGCACCGCGTCGAGGTCGAGGTGGTTCGTGGGCTCGTCCAGGAGCAGCAGGTCCGCGCGGCACATGAGCGCACGCGCGAGATTCAGGCGCACGCGCCAGCCGCCGGAGAATTCCGCGACGCTGCGTCCTTGCGCGGCCTCGTCGAAGCCCAGCCCCGCCAGCATCTCCTGGGCCCGCGCGCGCGCCTGGTAGCCGCCTATTTCCTCGTAGCGGGTGTGCAGGTGCGCGAGCTTGTCGCCGACACTCTCCGTCTGCCCCGGCGGCAGGCCCGATTGCAGGTCATGCGCCTCGAGCCGGGCGATCTCCCGCTCGATCTCCCGCAGCTCCACGTCGCCGTCCAGCGCGAACTCGAGCGCTGCCCGCGGGCTGGGCTCGGTCTCCTGCGCCACGTGGGAGAGCACCCAGCGCGGCGGCATGGACACCTCGCCCGCATCGGCGTGCAGCTCGCCGCGCACGAGCGCGAAGAGGCTCGACTTCCCGGCGCCATTGGGCCCGACGAGGCCGACCTTCTGGCCCGGATGCACGTTCATGGACGCGCCCTCGAGGAGGACGCGCGCGCCGCGGCGCAGGGTGACGTCGCTAAGGCGCAGCATTCGTCTCGGTCACAGCTCGTAGTCGTAGTCGATGACCACCGGCGCGTGGTCGGAGAAGACTTCCTTCGTGTAGATCGAGGCCGTGCGCGCGCTCTTCGCGATCGCCGGGGTCGCCACCTGGTAGTCGATGCGCCAGCCGATGTTGCGGCTGCGCGCATCCGCCCATTGCACCCACCACGTGAAGCGGTCGGGCGAGGGATCGAGCGCGCGGAACACGTCCACGAACCCGTGCTCCTCGAACACGCGCGTGAGCCATGCCCGCTCCTCGGGCAGGAATCCCGTCGTCTTCTGGTTCGACTTCCAGTTCTTCACGTCGATCTCGCGATGCGCGATGTTCCAATCGCCGCAGATCACGAACTCGCGGCCGCACTTGCGCATCGCGTCCAGGCGCGGCAGGAACCGGTCCATGAAGGCGTACTTGCGCTTCTGCGCCGCCTCGCCCATGGTCCCGGACGGCATGTAGAGCGAGACCACGGAGAGCGTGCCGAATTCGGCCTCGAGGAAGCGGCCCTGCGCATCGATGTCGGGGATGCCGAGCCCGAGGGTCACGCGCGTGGGCTCGCGCTTCGCGTAGATCGCGACCCCGCTGTAGCCCTTCTTCTCGGCGGGGTGGAAGAACGCGTGCAGGCCCCTGGGCGCCGCGACCTCCGGCGGCAGGTCCGACTCGCGCGCCTTGATCTCCTGCATGCAGGCGACGTCCGGCTTCTGGCGCGCGAGCCAGCGGCTGAAGCCCTTGGCGTGGGCGCTCCTCAAGCCGTTCACGTTGCAGGTGATGATGCGCATCGTCGATTGGGGGAAAATAGCCCGATATCCTAACCTTCCGAGGGTGCATTGACGGCCGCCCAACCTGTCCCGGCGCGTTCCCCCGCTACGGCGGGCCACGCCTTCCGCCGCGAATTCGTCGAGTTCGCCATCGCCTCGGGGGTGCTTCGCTTCGGCGAATTCAGGACGAAGGCCGGCCGGCTCTCGCCGTACTTCTTCAACGCGGGCCTCTTCGACGACGGCGCGAAGCTCGCGGCCCTGGGCCGCTTCTACGCCCAGGCCGCGCTCGCCTCGGGCATCGAATACGACGTGCTCTTCGGGCCCGCGTACAAGGGCATCACCCTCGCCGCGGCGACGGCCATCGGGCTTGCCGGCCTCGGTCACAATGTGCCGTTTTGCTACAACCGCAAGGAAGCCAAGGACCACGGCGAGGGCGGCACGCTGGTGGGCGCGCCGCTCGAGGGACGGGCGCTCATCGTCGACGACGTGATCACCGAGGGCGCGGCCAAGCGCGAGGCGGTCGAGATCATCCGGGCGGCGGGCGCCACGCCCGCTGGCGTGCTAATTGCTCTGGATCGTCAGGAGCGCGGGCAGGGGGAGCTGTCCGCGGCGCAGGAAGTGAGCCGCACCTTCGGCGTCCCCGTGACTGCAATTGCAACACTGGCGGACATCGTCGCGACGCTGGAGAATCGGCAGAATGAGCGCGCCGTCCTGGACCGCATCGAGGCGTACCGGCGGCAGTACGGCATCGCAGCGGCGTAACGACTCACGGAGAAACTGGGAGCGACAACAATGAAGAAGTTCTGCCTGGCCCTGGCCCTTCTCTACGCGCCCTTCGCGCACGCGGCGTACAAGTGCCTCGACGAGAAAGGCGTGACCCATTTCGCCGACACCCCGCCCGCGGGATGCGCGAACGTCGTCATGTACGAGGTGACCCCGACGGGCCACGTCCTGCGCTCGATCGACCCGACGCCCACGCCCGAGCAGCTCAAGGTCCGCCTCGAGGAGCAGAAGAAGAAGAAGGAGGCCGACCGCATCGCCTCCGAGCAGAGGCGCAAGGACATGGCGTTGCTCAACACGTACAGCAGCGAGAGCGAGATCGACATCGCGCGCGATCGCAACATCGAGCCCATCAGGAGCCGCATCAAGGGCGCGGAGGAGCGCATCGCGGAGCTCGACAAGCGCCTGAAGAAGATCGGCGACGAGATGGAGTTCTACAGGGCCGGCAAGAAGAGCGGCAAGGATGCGAAGGCCATCCAGCCTCCCGCCAACCTCGTGGCCGAGCGCGACCGCGCCACGAAGGAGAAAGCCTCGCTCGAGAGGAGCGTGGCCGAAGCCGGGACGGAGATCGAGGCGGTGCGCGCGCGTTACGACGGCGACAAGAAGCGCTACGCCGAGCTCAAGGCCGACCCGAGCCTCGTGAGGGCCGCCGACCGCGCCATGCGCTGAAGGCTCAGGCGTCGAGCCGCGCGCGCAGGAGGCGGCTCACTTCCTGCGGGTTCGCCTTGCCCTGGGTCGCCTTCATGACCTGGCCCACCAGCGCGTTGAAGGCCTTTTCCTTCCCCGAGCGGTAGTCCTCGACGTAGCGCGGCTGCGCGGCGATCACCTGGTCCACGGCCGCCTCGAGGGCGCCGGTGTCGGAGATCTGCTCGAGGCCCCGCGAGGCGATCAGCGCGTCGACGCGGGATGCGTCCGCGCCCAGCTCGCCGAGCAGGTCCTTCGCCGCCTTCGCCGAGATCGTCCCGTCGTCCACGCGCCCGAGCAATCGCGCGAGGGTCGCGGGCGCGATCGGGCAACGGCCGAAGTCGAGCGCGCGATCGTTCAGCAGCGCCGCGACCTCGCCGTTGACCCAGTTCGCCGCGAGCCGGGGCAGGCGCTCGCCCGGGGGTGCCGCCGCGAGCACCGCCTCGAAGTAGTCGGATTTCTCGCGGCTCTCCGAGAGCAGGGCCGCGTCATAAGCGGGAAGCGCGAACGCATCGCGATAACGCGCGCGCCGCTCGGACGGCAGCGTCGGCATCGACGCGGCCACCTCGTCCACCCAGGCGCGCGCGATCTCCAGCGGCAGCAGGTCCGGGTCGGGGAAGTAGCGGTAGTCCTGCGCGTCTTCCTTCGAGCGCATGGGCCGCGTCTCGCCGCGGTCGGGGTCGAAGAGGCGCGTCTCCTGCACGACCTTGCCGCCGTCCTCGATCAGCTCGACCTGGCGGCGCGCCTCGTACTCGATGGCGCGCTCCATGAAGCGGAACGAGTTGAGGTTCTTGATCTCGCAGCGCGTGCCGAGCGGCTCGCCGCGGCGGCGCACGGAGACGTTCGCATCGCAACGGAACGACCCCTCCTGCATGTTGCCGTCGCAGATGCCGATCCAGCGCACGAGCGCATGCAGCGCCCGCGCATAGGCGACCGCTTCGGCCGCCGAGCGCATGTCCGGCTCGGAGACGATCTCGAGGAGCGGCGTGCCCGCGCGGTTGAGGTCGATGCCGCTCATGCCGTGGAAGTCCTCGTGCAGGGACTTGCCCGCGTCTTCCTCGAGGTGCGCGCGCGTGAGCCGCACGCGCCGCTCCTCGTCGCCGAGGACGAACGCGACCTCGCCGCCGGCGACCACGGGCAGCTCGTACTGGCTGATCTGGTATCCCTTGGGAAGATCGGGATAGAAATAGTTCTTCCGCGCGAACACGCTCGCGGGCGCGATCTCGCCGCCGACGGCGAGGCCGAAACGGATCGCGCGCTCGACGGCGCCGCGGTTGAGCACGGGCAGCGTGCCGGGCAGCGCCAGGTCGACCGCCGAGGCCTGCGTGTTGGGCGGTGCCCCGAACGCGGTCGACGCGCCCGAGAAGATCTTCGACGCGGTGGTGAGCTGCGCGTGCGTCTCCAGCCCGATGACGATTTCCCAGGGGCTCATCCGCGTTTACCCATACCCCGGCGGCACTCTCTTGTGCCAGTCCGTCGCCTGCTGGAAGGCGTGGCCGAGCGCCAGCATGCGCGCCTCGTCCCAGTAGTTGCCGACCACCTGCAGGCCCACGGGCCGGCCGCGCGCACCGAACCCGCAGGGGATGGACATGCCCGGCAGCCCGGCGAGGTTGATCGGGATGGTGTAGAGGTCGTCGAGATACATCTGCACCGGGTCCTGCGTGCGCGCGCCGAGGTCGAACGCGACCGACGGCGCCGCGGGGCCGGCGATCACGTCGCAAGCCTCGAAGGCCGCGGCGAAATCGCGCGCGATCAGCCGCCGCACGCGCTGCGCCTGCAGGTAATAAGCGTCGTAGTACCCGTGCGAGAGCACGTAGGTGCCGACCAGGATGCGGCGCTTCACCTCGGCGCCGAAGCCCTGCGCGCGCGTCTTCGCGTACATGTCGGCGAGATCGCCGTATTCCGGCGCACGGTATCCATAGCGCACGCCGTCGTAGCGCGACAGGTTCGACGACGCCTCGGCCGGCGCGATCACGTAGTAGACCGGCACCGCCAAATGCTGGTTGGGCAGGCTCACCGGGACCTCGCGCGCGCCTAGTCTCACCAGCTCGCGGATCGCCTCCCGGATCGGCCCGGCCACGTCGGCGGCGAGGTCCTGCGTGAAGTACTCGCGCGGCACGCCGATCCTCAGCCCCTTGACTCCCGCGCCGAGCCGCGCCGCGTAATCGTCCTTCGGCCGGTCGACCGAGGTGGAATCGCGCGCATCGAAGCCCGCCATCACGCCGAGCATGAGCGCGAGGTCCTCGGCGCTCTGCGCGAGCGGGCCGCCCTGGTCGAGCGACGAGGCGAAGGCCACCATGCCATAGCGCGAGACGCGCCCGTAGGTGGGCTTGAGCCCACTGATTCCCGTGAACGACGCCGGCTGGCGAATCGAGCCGCCGGTATCGGTCCCGGTGGCGGCGGGCGCGAGGCGCGCGGCCACCGCGGCCGCGGATCCGCCCGAGCTGCCGCCCGGGACCGCGGCCGCATCCCAGGGGTTGCGCACCGGGCCGAAGAACGAGTTCTCGTTCGACGAGCCCATGGCGAACTCGTCCATGTTGGTCTTGCCGAGGAGCACGGCGCCGGCGCGGTCGAACTGCTCGATCACGTGCGCATCGTAGGGCGCGACGAAATTCTCCAGCATGCGCGAGCCGCACGTCGTGCGCCAGCCGCTCGCGCAGAAGAGGTCCTTGTGCGCGATGGGCACGCCGGTGAGCGGGCTTGCCTCGCCGCGCGCGATCCTTTCGTCGGCGGCGCGCGCCTGCGCGAGGCTCTTCTCCGCGTCCACCGTGAGGAAGGCATTGAGGGGCCCGGCGAGGCGCGCGATGCGGTCGAGGTAGTGGCGCGTGGCCTCGACGCTCGACACCTTGCGGGTGCGCAGGCGCCGCGAGAGCTCGGCGAGCGGGGGGTTGTCGTTCACGACGGCGGGCAACTCGGGATGTCCGGCTACTCGAGGACCTTCGGCACGAGGAAGAGCCCGTCCTCGACCTGCGGGGCGACGGACTGGTATTCGGCGCGGCGGTCGGGCTCGCTCACGGCGTCCTCGCGCAGCCGCTGGGCGAAGGCCTGCGGGTGCGACATGGGCTCGACACCGGCGGTATCGATGGCCTGCATCGCCTCGACCATGCCGAGGATGGCGTTCAGCTCGGGGCCGAGTGCGGCCACCTGGGCGTCGTCCACCTCGATGCGGGCGAGGCGCGCGATACGGCGGATTTCAGCGGGGGAAAGCATCGAAAAAAGGGAGCCGCGGGAAGCTTATTCCCGCGCGGAATCGGGCTATTATATTGCACCGCCACAGACGGGGTCCGCCCGAGAGCGGAAGGCTCCCTTTCGGAATCGAGATGTTCTCCTTCGTTTCAAAGTACTTCAGCACCGATCTCGCGATCGACCTCGGCACCGCCAACACCCTCATTTACGTCCGCGGCAAGGGCATCGTCCTCGACGAGCCGTCCGTGGTCGCGATCCGCCAGGAGGGTGGGCCCAACGGCAAGAAGACGATCCAGGCGGTGGGGCTCGCGGCCAAGCAGATGCTCGGGCGCACGCCGGGCAACATCACGGCGATCCGTCCGATGAAGGACGGGGTGATCGCGGACTTCACGATCACCGAGCAGATGCTCAAGTACTTCATCAAGAAGATCCACGACAACCAGTGGTTCCGGCCGAGCCCGCGCATCGTGATCTGCGTGCCC
>Ga0157369_10003754_pt1 | contig 18050 bp, 15 predicted proteins | sample C25metaG_FD_113461 | JGI IMG/M metagenome (GOLD analysis project Ga0157369, IMG submission 113461) | Corn rhizosphere microbial communities from Kellogg Biological Station, Michigan, USA - C2-5 metaG | ecosystem: Host-associated > Plants > Roots > Rhizosphere > Soil | place: USA: Michigan... | reverse complement strand
TTGGCACTCTTGGCGATCGTTGTCGGGGGTTTTTCGGAGACGACAACCGCGCTTGAAATCGGAGCAGCAGTAGCAGCGGTGGTACTTTCACGGCGGATTCTGGACAGTGAGAAGCGCGCACGAGCGGCGAAGGTAGCGGCGGCAGTGTTGATAGGCAGCCTTGCTGCTATAGCAATTCTCGCGGCGTCGCCGGGAAACGCAATACGCCAGTCGTCGAGCGGAGTAAATCCTTCCGTTTGGTATGCCTTGTCTCTGCCTGGTGCTTTCGCGGGGATGCTTATTGGCCGTTCATTCCTCGTTCACCCTTTGGCGACTTTGCTCCCGTTCGGGCTTGCGGCGTTGATGGCGCGAGACGTCTGCCCGGAAGGGCAGGCGCTGAGGAATGTATCGAAAGTCGGAGCAACACTCCTTGCCTTCCTGCTGCTTGCAGTGGCTTTCGCGCCCGCCGCATATGCCTTGCGGTGGTGGCCGCCAAGCAGAGCCATGATTGCGCCGCAATTTGTCTTGGTGACCGCGATGGCTTTGCTTGGCTATATCGTCGGTTCGAATCCGCGCGGACGACTCTGGACTTTGAGCCCGAGGGTCGTTACATGGGCACTCCTCGTGCTGAGCGTTGCACCAATTGCGTCCATCGGGTGGACGATCAAAGAATCGCAATCGGCATCGATTTATGCGCGCGCGTGGGATCGGCGCGATGCAGAACTTCGGAGCGCAGCAGCAAGAGGTCTTCCGTCGGTCACTTGTGCCGCGCTTCCGGAGGATATCGCCCTCGTCCGTGGGTTGGAGGTGCCCGAGGCGGATCCTGATTCTACGGTGAACCAGGTCATGGCTTCCTACTATCAACTCAAGCAAATCAGGATTGTCGGGGAAGCTTCGCTGGAAACGCGGGAAGAGTGGCAGCACGAGTGGACGACCAAACTCTACTATCGTCTGAGATCGCGCCTTCTGGACCACAAGTAATTCGCGAGGAATACAGCAGCAGAAATTGACGCGCTATTCCGCCACCCATCCCTCTTTGTGCGCTCAAGCCCGATCTTGTGAAACGTTCATCGTCGGATCGTGAGATCGTTTGCGTTAGCGTTTCGCTTCGACTGGATGGATGGCTCGAGACACGGGCACAGTCGCAATCGAGGACGTCGCGGCGCGCGGATTATGGCTGCCGTCATCGACCGCGCTGACCAACGAAGACGTCCGTTGTGTTTCAGCGGCGATAAGGAAGTTTTACTAGGCGGGAATCCGTCAAGTCGCGGTCAGCAACCGCGTGTTGGCGATCAAACCCAATTCTTTATCCATCGCCGAACTCTGTTTATCAAATTAAGACCAAACACGCTGAGGCACTTCGGACTTGCCATTACTCCCAATCCTCCCAGCGGCGACCTTAGATAGTTCAAGGGCTGGCGCATGACGAGCGGTTCGACTGTCGCGTGAATCTGAAACCACTTCCACTGTAAGTGGCGCCAGAAAGAGACCGTGTCGTAGCGGTTCATTTGCCGGTTAGCCTCCTCGAGCCGCAACAGCCAACGTTCTGCGTCTGCCAATCGGCACACATCGACGTCATCACGAGCAATCTGAAGATGGAAGCGCCTTTCATCGTCGGTGGTTTTCGGCATCAAGGTCTTTAACTGGCGCAGGAGGAGTTGGCTCTCGACTGCCATCTGTTCCTGTCGATTCACCACTGAGACCTCGCCTGGATGGGCTCGCGTCCAGAGCAGGAACTCCGGCACATTCGCAAGTTGTGTCACCTCTGCTGCCCGGATGAAAAAATCGAAGTCGTCCACATCTCGACAACAAGGGTCATAGGCAAGCGAATGCTGCTCCAGCACAGAGCGCCGCATCATGATCGAGGGGTGGTCGAGAGCGATGCTCCAGAAGAGGTGAGCCCGGATGTCTTCTGGATTTCGGGGCGGACGGTAATGTGAGACTGCGTCGCCGAATCCAAGTGTCCAGGTGCCACAGACTCCTACTTCGGGATGCTCATCAAGAAATCGCACCTGTCGCGCGAAACGGCGGGGCCGACAGATGTCATCAGCGTCCATCCGCGCAATAAACTCCGACGCCGACTCCGCGATCGCGGTATTCAAGGCCGCAACCCGACCGCGGTTCTCGGGAAATCGGATCACGTGCAACCGCGGGTCGGAGAAGCTTGTCAGGACGTCGGGAGTCCGATCCGTCGAGCCGTCATCGACGACGATCAGCCGGAAATCCGAGAACGTTTGTCCTAATACGCTGTGAATCGCCTCGGCCAGGTACTCTGCGCCGTTATAGACCGGCAGAATCACCGAGACGCGGGGCGCGGCAATCTTATCGTCGCGAATCACGGGGCCTTTGTGAACTCAAATAGTCCGCAAGCATATTCCGCGTCTTCTGGAAACTCATTGATCTGAACATCTTCGTGAAGGAGCCCGGACCGAACGTAGGAAAATGACACAAGATTCAAGCCAGTCAACCCGGACAACACCGACTTCACCGCGAAGACGCGGTGAGCGTTGAATTCGACTCTTTCGTGTCCAATCGGTGTAGAGAAGTATAGCCTGCCGCCTGGCGCGAGCACGCGGGCCAGCGATTTCATGAACTGGAAGCAGGCGAAGGGGTTAATCGGGTCGGAGTACCGGCCCAGACCGAAATGTTCTGCAACGTTCAAGCTGGAAATCGAAGGCACGCTGCCGTCGGGAAAAGTCTCAAGCAAAGTTGCGTCGGTCTCAGTGACTTTCAGGTTGTGAATCGCGGCACTTAATCGGCGGATATCGACGTATTCTACCGTCATGAAGACCAGGACGTGTGCCACGAAGCCATCGAGTCTCGAGCCAATGTCGACATGTCGTGATGGGCGACGTTCATAAATTTTCCGAGCGGCCCACAGATCCTGGTGAAAATAGTCGTCCAGGCCACCGGCGGGCGCACCCCAATCCGCGACGATTGGCCGCAGATACTTCAAGCGAATGCGAAACGACGCTGATGGGTTCTGTTCTTGGTACGCCCGGACGTCGCCCAGATAGCGCGGGAATTTGAAGACCGACGAGAATCGGAGAGGGTCGATTCCCATCGCACGTGCAACCCAATAACCGGGCAGCAGAAACTTGAGATTTCTTTTGATCAGGTTCGTCATCGGGGATCGTTGTACTTGAATCGTGTGTGCCGGATCGGTGTAAGGGAGTATAAGCCTACCGCCTGGCGCTATTTCTACTGAACCATCCGGGCTGGAGGACATTCCGTCAGAGATTTTCGGTGAGCAGACCATAACCATCGCGAAGAAGATGTAGGCCGCAGCCGCAGCATCTCGTGCCTCGGTCACCTGTCATGACGCTGCGTTGCATCGGCATCCTGCTTTGTCTATCTTCACATGCAACGATGAGCACTAATGACACAGCACACCGCCGCCTGGACTGCGCCTTGCTACTTGTGGTCGTCCTGTTGTCGACCTTGCCGTACATTGCCTCGATCGGCTTCTATTTCGACAGCTGGCTCAGCCTCTCGGGAATGATGTACGCGCCGGATCATAGCGTGACGTCGCTATATCGCGTGCTCAACACCGATTACGGCGAAAACGTGCGCCCCGTCCAAGCGATCTATGTAGCGCTGAGTTTCAAGTCTTTCGGGCTGAATCCACTCGGATATCACCTAACCGGCAGCGCTTTGCTTGCGCTAACCACCCTGATGTTCTACTTGGCCGTCTCCCAGATCGAGCAAGTGGGCCGCTGGGTCGCGTTGACGGTGGCGCTGGTTTTTAGCCTGCTGCCGCATTACTCGACTACCCGCTTCTGGTTTTCCAGCCACCAGGCAACGATATGTGTAGGTTTAGCGCTGCTCGGCCTCTATCTGCTGCAAGGGGCGCTTTCTCCCGATGCGAGCGGCACGGCGAAATGGCTCACGTTGCTGGCGGCGGTCGTGAGCCTGGTTCTCAGTTTCCTCAGCTATGAGATCGCGGTCGGGACCATTGGGGGCGGACTCGCCTTTATCGGAGGTAGGGAGTGGATGCGTCGACGTGAGTCTTCTCGCGTCCTCGCCATGAAGAGTCTTCTGCCCGTCATCGTCGCGGGAGGGACCCTGCTTTTGGCGGGTGGGCTGAAGGCACACTTTCAACAAAGATTCTCCTATCAACACCACTTCTATCGGCACATCGGCGCTCTGATTCGGCATGCGCTCCTACAGTGCGTCCAATTCAATTGGTGGAGATACTTCCTTCGCATGCCGTTGGACATCGCGCGGCTCGCGCTCGTGGGCGGTCTGAGCGGTCCCGCAGCGGCATGCGCTACGGCGATTGCATTCGTGGTTCTCGCTTATTACTGGCGGAAAATGGATCATTCAGCTGTTCCGAGCTTGCGGTCCAACCTTCTGCTAGTCGCTATCGGTATTCTGCTTTTCTTCCTCGGCTTCGCCGTGTTCGCATTCGATCTGAATTCCGACTTCACCCCACAGGACGTGAATAACCGGATTACGATGGCATCCGCACTTGGAGCGGCCTTCGTTCTGCTGGGAACGATCGGCGCATTGTGTCGACTGGTTCCGCCCCTCGTGCGAAGCCGGGTATTCGCTTGTGTGGTGGCGTTGGCATGCGCCGGTGATAGTCTGATTGTCAGCGGCTGCGCGTCGTTCTGGACGGAAGCCAACACGCGGCAACGGGCCATCCTCGACCATGCGGTCACGGATCTCAAAGACCTGCCCGGCGGAAGCACGATCCTGCTGGAAGGTTCGTGCCGCGATGTTGGCCCAGCGCCGATCTTCGAAGGCATCGAGGATTCGTCCGGCGCTTTCCGGTTAGTGCTACACGACCCACAACTCACCGCTGACGTGGTATCGAACCTGCTTCGCTACGGCAACGACTCCGTTGTTGATACGCGGTACGAGGAACCCGACGGTCGGTACCCTTTCGGGAGTCGCTTGTTTGTTTATGATGTCGCGCGACGGACCGTGACACCGCTGACTTCGGCTGAGGCAGCGCGGAATCATTGGCACGGTTTGCAACCGGAATCTCCGCCGGGCTGCGCACAAGTCATCGAAGGCCATGGCGCTCCGATCCTATAAACGACTATCGTTTGCTCGCCCGGCACTCTTTAACCGCCAATTCTCCCATGTCCAGGGATACTGGAACGTCCGGCGATGAGTGGCACTGAGCCGGCGCTGTATGTCGACCATACGTTCCGCGGCGTTTGCCACAACCGCGTGGAATTGCACCTGGATATCCCGGACTCGCGTAACGATGCCCGCTTCGATCATGTGGTCGAGCACCTCAAACTCCGCACCTTCAATATTGATCTTCATCAGATCGACAGTTGCTATGCCTTCGTGTTGGAGGAACTCCGCGAGCTGAACCAATGACACCTCCGGACCGGGCCCAGTTCCTACGATCGACGATGAGTCGTCGTCGACCGTCATCCTTGCGACTCGCGTGCTGCCTGCGATGCCGAATGGATGCACTTTGACTTTCCCATTGCCGGCAAATCGTTCCTGCAGCCTGCGCGCAAATTGTGGCACGGGCTCGAATACGTCGACTTGACAGCCGTATCGCTCGACGATCAGTGCGGTCCAATCACCACGGAAGCCGCCGAGGTCCATTACGTGAGACGAAGGACTCAAGTCGTAGCGGGCCCGCAAGTCATCCTCTGGGACGATGCGCGCCCATTCCGAAGAGGCGTATTCACGAATATCGATGCACCGCAGGTAGAGGAGGAAGATGTTCCCCGGAGGCAAATACAGGCCTAGCCGAACCCAGGCCATGCGCCACAAATGCCGCACGTACCGCGCTGCCTGCTTAGACATCCGAAGGAGCGAGCCGGTTATATCGCGGTCAGCCATGGCGCCTTGGGCAAATCGCAAGGAACTTCCGGTTGGAGATACCAACGCCGCGGAGCGACCACCACTTTGCCGGGTCGCGGATTCAGCCATGCAGCCCACCAACTGAACGTGCTGTTCGCGATGATCTGAGCCGTGCACGCACGCATCAGCCGCATGTCTTCGAAGCTCCGGTCAGCGTTCCAGTCGACATAGGTGGTCGGAAGAGGATAACGGATAATCTCGCGACACCACTCCATGTCGTCGGAGAAGACGAACAACTCCGCGTCCCGCCCGATTCTGGAGAGCACCAGGTCCAAAGCATCATCGTAGTACTTTTTTGGACAGGTACCGTGGAACAGGCTGCACACCGGATCGGTTATGTAATCACCGCGTCGCACGTGCAAGGCGATCGAATTCGCCTTGCGAATCCGCCGCTCACACTCGGTGCTACGCGCGTCCTGTTCGGCTACGATCGTGAAATCTTCGCGCAACCGATCGGCGATGTCCGAAAAATAAAGCTCGCTCTGAAAGAAGCCGTCCAATACGCACGGACGTTGGATCTCCAGCGTTTCGCGCGTAAATTCCAACGTCGGCTCGACCCATAATCGCGACCGGAGAAGTCCATGCGCCCGCAGTCGACGGCAGATCTTCAGTCCGGTCCAAAAGACGTTCCAAGGCATGCTGCGAAGGTGGTACTCGCTCAGCCGAAAGTGTCGTAGATCGAAGGTCCACCGATCACTCTCTCTCAACGCCGACGTGTCCAAGACTAGTGGCTGCCCGGTGCGAATCGACAGGGATCGCCCAAGTGCGTATTGGAACATCTGGTTGCCTAGACCGGGCGTGATGAGTACTCGGATACCACCGATCATTCAATTCTGCCCCGGCTTAGAAACGACGTAATTGCCGATCACGAGATAATCCAATCCAGTGTCCGCAAACGTGCGGATCGCATCGCGAGGGTCGCAAACGATTGGTTCGCCTCGGATGTTGAACGACGTATTCAGCACAATAGGCTCGCCGGTGATTGCACCGAACTCCCGGATCAGGTTGTGGAACAACGGCTGCGAAGATCGATCCACGGACTGAGGCCGCACCGTGCCGTCCACGTGCACCACCGCCGGGATCGAATCCTTCTTCTGCGGCGCCGCTTTGAACGACGTGATCATGAACTTCTCAGTGCGCGATTGCTCAAAGTACCGGCTCTCGTCGCCGGCAAGCATCGATGGACACAACGGCCGGAACGATTCGCGAAACTTCACGTCATGATTGATGTGGTCCCGATTCTCGACTCGGAGCGGGCTGATAAGGATCGACCGCCCGCCCAAGGCCCGCGGGCCGCTTTCCATTCTTCCTTGGAACCATCCGACCGCCTTGTTGTTTGCGAGAAGGCGCGCGGTTGCGCCCGCGATGTCTTCCTCGAAGCGCGGTGCGAGCCCTCGACGATGCATAATGTCGCGGATTTCCTCGTTTGAAAACTCCGGTCCCCACTGTACGGTCTCCAGCGGGTAGATAGGAGCATCTGGATTCTCCTGGTAATAACAGTGAAGCGCCGCTCCCACTGCGAGGCCTGCATCTCCGGCATTCGGGAAAATGTGCTGAACATCGAGGGTTCCCGATTCCCAAATCCGCTGGTTCAGCTTCACGTTAAGAAACGTCCCGCCTGCACAAGCTAGTCGTCGCGTCCCTTCTTTCTCCAGCCACGGGAATACGATTTGACCAACCTGCTCTTCGAGAACTCGTTGGGCTTCGGCGGCGATATTCTCCCGCCCGTGTTTTGCAATCAACTTCGCGATCGCATTGGCCTCGTCGAGGTGGTAATGCACTTCTCCTGCATGCGTCCAGAAACTGTAATCATCAAAATGATGTTGCTCGATCAACTCGCCCGCGCTGTACTTGGGATGGAACGGGTCGAGAACGCCTCGCGCTTTATCCGGATCCCCGTAGGCCGCGAGGCCCATCGTCTTGCCTTCCGCATCGCCGTGCCACCAACCGAGAGCCTCGGTTACGTTGCCATAAAACCAGCCGAGAGAACCCTCTGGAGAAAACCGCTTGAGAGGCGTGATTCGACCGCCTTCGCCACGCCAAACCACACCCGACACGCCGTCGCCAGCTCCGTCCAGTGTCACCACCAGCTGTTTCTCGCGGGAGCCGCTGGTGTAGTAGGCGGACGCAGCATGCGCCAGATGATGCTCGATCCGAACGATCCTCGTCTTCGGCCCGGCGACAAAAGGATTCATGTAAGTCGGAAGCTTCCAATACGACTTGCGGCGACGAAGGAGGTCCATGGTCCTGCGCTTCAAGTCCGGCAGTTCTTTTTGATCGTGATGCAGGTCGAAGAGCGGATTTATGAGAGCAGAATAACCTAGCGAAGTAAGTGCAATCACATCAATATCTTGCATGCCAAGGTGTCCGATGCGAAGACACTGTTCGATGGACTGGATCGGTGCTCCCTCATCGTGCTTGATACGCGTCAGTCGCTCTTCGGCGACGTCGGCGACAACGCGGCCATCGACCACCAACGCCGCGCCGGAGTCGTGGCCCAAGTGCACTCCCAGGATCTTCATATCAGTTTAGGGGTGAAGCTGGTGGCGAGGATAAACGAAAGTACGGCGACTTGATGAGTACCGCCAAGGAACAAATCGCTCGGTGAGTGCATCACGGCCGTTGAACCCCCGGTACTCGTCGGAGGCCTTGCTCCGAGGGCTGCGCTCGGGCGATCCGCTCGTCATCTACAACGATGAGTTCAAAATCCGTCACGGTCTGCTCGAGGACGCTCCGGATCGCTTCCGCAACGTAATTCTCGCCGTTGTAAACCGGTAGCACTGCCGAGACACGAGGGACTGCAGTCGGGATGGTCATACTACTGTGTGCGGATGCAGGGCATGATAACATCAGCGGCATTCGACGCCAGATTTCCGTAGGAAAACCATGCTTTCAGTTCCCGTTGAACAGGAGCGAGCGGAGAGTCTCGCCACCTGGAGCCAGGTCACAACTTCCATTCAGGCGGGCGATCGTGGTTTCGCGGTCCGGTTGCGCGAGTTGTGGCAATTCCGGGAATTGCTTTACTTTCTCGCTTGGCGCGACGTGAAGGTGCGTTACACGCAGACCTTGCTGGGAGTTTTCTGGGCAATCCTACAGCCGCTGCTCACGATGCTGCTGTTTGCGGTTTTCTTCGGCAGGTTGGCGCACGTTCCATCCGGGGGGAAGCCTTATGCGGTTTTCGCCTACGCGGGACTCTTGCCGTGGATCTTCTTTTCCTCTGCGGTGACGAGCGGCGCAGAGAGCCTCATCTCCAACCCCGACTTGATCAAGAAAGTCTACGTGCCTCGATTGCTCATTCCAGGAGCAGCGGTACTGGCCACCACAGTGGATTTTGCGATTGCGCTGGTGCTCATGGTGCCGCTCATGATGTACAGCGGAATCCGGATTCCAGCCACGATCGTGCTAGCGCCATTGCTGATCGTAGTCATGGTGCTGCTCGCGTTGGCTGTGGGCTCGTTATTTGCGGCGCTGAACGTCGAGTATCGCGATGTGCGACACGCGTTACCGTTCTTCATTCAACTCTGGTTGTTTGTTTCTCCCGTCATCTATCCATCTTCCATGGTCCCGCCACGATGGCGGCCACTCCTGATGCTCAATCCGCTCACCGGAATCATTGAGGCGTTCCGCGCGTCTTGGTTCGGTACCCCGATCCCTTGGCGCGAGCTCAGCGTGTCGGCCGGATTGACTCTAGTGTTGCTGGTGGTTGCGGTGGCGTCTTTTCGCCGGATGGAAACCAGCTTTGTCGATGAGATCTGAAGTATGAATCCAGCCATCCACCTTGAAGATGTCGGCAAGCGGTATCGCATCACCGGCCGGAAGTCAGGCTATCGGACTCTTCGCGAGTCGTTGATGGAAAGTTCTGCTGCCCCGTATCGCTTTCTCACTGGACGTACCCATCGTTCCGCCGATGAATACATCTGGGCACTCGAGAAGGTCACGCTCGACATCCAGCCCGGTGAAGTCGTTGGAGTCATTGGCCACAATGGGGCGGGGAAGTCGACCTTACTCAAAATCCTGGCGCGAGCCACCGAACCGACCACCGGTCGCGTGGAGTTCCGCGGTCGGATCGGCAGCCTTCTCGATGTCGGTACAGGATTTCATTCCGAATTGTCGGGCCGCGAGAACGTCTACCTCAATGGCGCGATTCTGGGAATGGCGAAGAGCGAAGTGGCGCGCAAGTTCGACGAGATCGTGGACTTCGCCGGCGTTGAGCAGTTCATCGATACACCCATAAAGCATTACTCAGACGGGATGCGGATGCGCCTTGGGTTCGCGGTTGCGGCACACCTCGACACCGAGATCCTTCTCGCCGACGAGGTGCTTGCGGTCGGGGACGCCATGTTTCAGGAAAAGTGCCTTGCCACCATGGGATCGCTCGCGAGGTCGGGCCGCACGGTTCTGTTCGTGAGCCATAATCTCGCTGCGATCGGGAAGCACTGCCCGACGACCGTTCTGCTGGAGCACGGCCGTGTGGCGTATTTCGGTAAGAGTGCCGAGGTAATCCCCCACTATCTGTCCAGTTTGCGTTCCCGCGAAGCGAGCGTCCAACTCGACCCTCCTGTGATCGACAAGGGGATCGCGATCACCAAGGTCGCCGCGCTCGACGCCGACGGCACACCAGCGGGACAGTTCAACTGGCAGTCGCCAATCTCGATTGTGGTTGAGTTCGTCGTGACGCAGTCTCTTCCGAGCATCTCGATCTGGGTGGGTGTTAAGAACGGGCTTGGCGTGCGTGTGCTGTTCTCGTGGATTGTCTTCCAGGAGCGAATCCCACCCGGACGATACCGCGTGCAGGGCGAATGGCCTTCGGAAACGCTCAATCCTGGCCGGCACACCCTTGACGTCGTTGCCGAATTGTATGACGTTGAACGCTTCCATGACGCCGAGGATGCTCTTTCCTTCCAGGTTTTCAATCCGGGCTGCGTGTTCGGACACAATCTCGAGGACTACGCGCCGGTTTACTCGCGAATTCAGTGGCGCCTGCAAAAAAGAGAACAGTAAGCCATTGGTCCCGATCGCGACCAGCTGGGTTCAGCATTAATCCACGAAAGTGATATCCCAAAAGTGCCGCCCCCTGTTTTTGTTGACTTGTGGGGTTGGAGTGGCGATACTTCCGAAATTCTCTAGCAGCCGAAAGACAACAATGGCCCATTTAGTCGGATTCCTCGCGCGCTTGGCGGCAGTCCCTGAGGACTCGAGTCTCATTCTCGGGTGTATTGGCGGAGCAGGGTTGGCGTGGCAGTTTTATCGAGCCAAGTTTAAGAAGTGATTCGCAGTGAGTGGCAGCATCGAGATAGCTAGTCGGAGGAATCGCGTATGGCCCAGTTGCTTGCTTTTGGCATGCGATTAGCCCCTATCCCAGAGGATCCAAGTCTGGTTCTGGGCCTGCTCGGCGGAGCAGGATTGGCGTGGCAGTTCTATCGGGCGAAGTTCAGGAAATAGCCCGGTGGCCGATAGGCTTGGCTTTCGCAGTCCAAACGTCACCGGTCCTCTGTGCCTTCCGAGGTCACGACGGTGACTATTGCGCACGTTAGGTCGCCTTCGCCGGAGGCACCCCTTTCCCAGCATGTGCCTGTGGCGTTTCAGGCAGCATTTCCGGCAGCTGCTCTGTTGTGGCTGTATCGGCCGCCATTGAGGTATCTCTTGGAGGTTTGGTTCTTCAATGGCTCCGCTTCAATCTGTGTTCTTGTCCCTTTCGTCAGCGCAGGAATCGTGTACGCCAGGCGCCATCGCCTGCGCGAAATCGTGGCCGCGCCGTCATCTTGGGGTGTTTGCTTAACCGCCCTAGCGGTGACCACGGTTGCTCTCGTTTCCGCTATCGGGGATCATCCGAGTGTCATCGCGCTGATCGCGGTTGCGGTGTTGCCGGTCGCGATCGCTGGCATTGTCGTCGCTATGTGGGGAACAACGAAGTTACGGCCGTTGCTATTTCCACTGTTGTTTCTGCTCCTGATGATGCCCGTTCCTCCGTCTTCTGCCATTGATCTCCCGTTGCAATTGGCTTCGGCTCGTGTGAGTGAGTCAGTGCTCCGCGCGTTCGGCGTGCCGGTCGCGAGGCTCGGGACGCTGCTGGTGATGGGTGAGAAACAGACTTTGGCCGTGGCGCCCGAATGCGATGGTGTGCGCTCCGCCAGCGCGATGTTGGTGCTGGCGACACTGTATGCGTACCTGCTGGAAGGGAGTTTCAGTCGGCGGCTGCTCCTGGCAGGGCTCGGCGTTCCATTTGCTTACGTCGGAAATATCGTTCGTATCTCTTTCGAGGCGAGTGCCATTTGGCTCGTTCCTCACTGGATCGAGCCGCGGATTTCGAGCTTCGATTTCTGGGTTGGTCTCGTCGTGTTTTTGATTCCCATGGCGCTTCTCTTCGGTGCCGCTGGAGCTCTGGGTTGCAGACGATTCAGAAAAATGGGGTGATTCTGCTGGGTATAATCCTGGCTGCAATCCTTGTACAAGCTCGCCTGATCGCGAGAGAGCAGCCGCTCGTGTTCTTTGATGTGGCGCGTGGGTTCCCGTCGCAGTTGGGAGGCGCGAGAGGCGTCGATGTTACGGGCGCTGACGCAGAGGCGGTGAAGCGTGCCTACGCCCCTGCCATGGTGCTCTATCGAGATTACACCAAAGGCGACGGGACCACTGTTACGTTGCTCGTGGAACCTCTGTGGAACCGCTTCAAAGACCTAGATAATTGTCTGCCGTATTACGGATACCAGCAGGCCGCGGAACAAGAGACTGAGATCCCTAGAGCAGGACGAACGAGCGAATCTATAATCACGGACAACTCGGGCGGGTTCATGGCCTGTTCAATGGCGTGGCACGTTCCTGGACATCTCTATTCGCGACGTGACCGTCTTGATGTAGTCCGGAGCTTTCACAATCACGAGGAGCTTGCTGTCATGGAAGCCTGCAAGGATGCCGATTCGCTCAAGGAAGCCGCTTCCATGCTGCCCGAGGTCCGGGGTTTCCTCGTGCAGGCGAGCACCGAGCTCGATGCCCTTCACTCCTCGCGTCTGAAGAACACGGTTGAAAACGGAGTCGACAAAAACTAGAACCCAACCGCGCGTCCAGGGCGTTTAGCAGGGGCACCATCATGCTGGTTACTTGAGTAACCACCACCAGGACGAGCTTGACTGTGCACTAATGCGTCGCTACCATGCGACCCACGAGGGCTTATGCGTCTACTTCTGACCAAAGCTGCGAGCGCCCTAATGCTTGTGGTGTTTCCTTGCGCGATGATGGCTGGAGAGATCGGTCCGATGGTTCTGCCCTCGGGCGCGGTGAGCATTAACAGCGATCGGATAGCGATGCCGACAGCCGTTTTCGCTGGAGATCGAATCCACACGACGAACAGTTCCGCCTCGCTGATACTTGCAGGCGGAAGCGTACAGGTGTCACCCAACAGTTCCATCGTGTACTCGCCAGGAACGGTGACTCTGGACGATGGCACGATGCGCGTGGTCACTTCCTCCGGAGTTGGCGGACATGTCCTGAATCTGGCCGTGCATACAGCCTCGAGCGGCACTGTGAGATACGAGCTGCGCCGTAGCGAAAGTCAGGTATCAGTGGCCGCGCTGGAAGGCAAGCTTGTGATCAATGATGGTCACGACCAAATCAGGCTGGATGCAGGCCATGCGGTAATGATGGCCGTGCAGGGCAATGCCGACGGCGACGCGCCCACCTGCAAAGAGGGCGACAAAAAGTGCGAAGCCGCGATGAAGAAGTGCAAGAAAAAAGATAAAAAAGATGACGACGCCTGTAAGCGGGCAGCGGCTGGCGGAGCTGCCATAGGCGGGGCAGGAGCGGGCGCAGCAGCGCAATTGAGTACGGCCGCGATTGTGGGTATCGCGGTGGCTACCGCGGCTGGGGTGGCGGCAAGCGCGGGCATAGCGGGACTGAATACCCCTCCTGCAAGCCCCGTTCAGTGAGTCAAGCCAGTAACGGGCAAACGGAACATCAACCTTAGATCGACGTCTCTGGTGAAATGGCGGCCTCGGCCGCCTTTTCTTTTTGCCAAATGCTACCGAGCCGCCTGGTGGTCGACGCAGACCCGGGCAGCTCGCCGGCGCTGCACATCTCCCCGTGAAAGTTCGAATAGAACTCGGGCCTCGACACGTAAGATAAGAGCAGTCTCAGGAGCTCATCCCCATGTCGCCACAGCGGCGATCACTCGTCGTCGGCGCTTCCGGCCAGGTTGGACATCACATCGCCTTGGCGCTCGGAGCCGGTCGCGCGATTTGTGCGGTGCGGAAAGCGGCCACGCCAGACGAATTCAGCATGGATCTGGCTAACCTCACTGAACCGTCGCTGGAGTTACTCCGGATGGTGCGCGAATCGCAACTCGACGCCGTATATTGTGCCGGTGCGATGACGCATGTTGATCGCTGCGAGTCGGCGCCGGAAGAGGCCATGCGGGTGAACTCTCGCGGCCCAGCCGCTCTGGCCGCCGCAGCTGCCGAAGGCAATCTCCCGTTCGTGTTCTTTTCTAGCGATTACGTATTCGATGGCAAGAATGGGCCGTACACCGAAGATGCAGCTCCGAATCCGCTAAGTGTTTATGGACGAAGTAAATTGGCTGGCGAGAGCGAGGTTCGCAAAGCGCATCCGGGAGCGCTCATCATACGGACTACCGTGGTCTACGGATCCGATCCGGCGCGCAAGAATTTCCTCTACAGCCTGCGAAGAGCGTGCATGGAAGATAAGCCGTTTCGGGCGCCGGTTGATCAAATTTCGACGCCCACGTACAACCGCGACCTCGCAGAAGCTGCGATCCGACTGGTGCGAGCGGGGCAGAGCGGCGTCTTTAACGTCAGCGGACCAGACCAATTAACCCGTTATGAGTTTGCGAAGATTGCGATTCGGGCGATGGGGCTGTCGGATAGCAACCTTGAGCCTGTCGAGACGGCTGAGCTGCATCAGCCCGCACCACGGCCATTGAACGGTGGGTTACTCACCGAGAAGCTCATAAGGAGTCTCCCTGACCTGCGGATGCGCAGCGCGGAAGAAGGCGTGCGCGAGTGGATGGCGCAGGATCCGCCAGTGTTAGGTAACTGAGCCAATCAAGAAACTGTCTTCCAATTAGTGGCAAGGCGGATGATCGATGCGGCCGCCGGACATCCTGCGGCTTGGGGTTGTCATCGAAACCTGCGGTTTTCAGAGTTGCTGAATCGCGGGTCCCCCTGGTCCGCCATCCATGCGGTTGCATAACATTCGAACAGCCTTGTGCGCTGTCCTGCTCATTTCCTTGAAGTTCGCGATCGCTCAGGTCGCGGTCTTGACGTATCACAACGACAATAGCCGGACTGGGCAGAACGTTCAGGAATCTATCCTGACACCATCTAACGTCAATTCCACGAACTTCGGGCGGCTCGGAGCGCTTTCCGTGCAGGGATTGGTCGACGGCCAGCCCCTTTACGTGCCGAACGTGAGCATCAACGGCACTCTGCACAATGTTGTTTACGTCGTGACCGAGCACGACATGGTGTATGGATTCGACGCCGACACTCTCTCGCAGCTTTGGGCCGTCTCTGTCGTCCCAGCGGGAGAAACGCCCAGCGATGATCGGGGGTGCAGCGCCGTGACGCCGGAGATCGGGATTACCGCGACGCCGGTCATCGATCCTCACGCGGGTGCGCACGGGGCACTCTATCTCATCGCTGCCACCAAGGATTCCAGCGGACGGTATCACGAACGACTTCACGCAGTCGACCTGGCTAATGGCAGCGAAAGCATCGGTCCTACGGAACGGCAACGCCATCTAAGGTGGCGATATATATCGACGGCAACTTCGTCGGCAACGCCACTGTCGGTCCGAGCACCAGCTGGTCGCTGACGGCCAGCGCTGGATCGCTGTCGGTAGGAACACACTACGCCGGTGCGGTGGCCTGGGATTCGAACGGCATTTCCACAAACTTGAGTTGGAGTTCGGCCAACGCCGGCGCCTTCAATGTGACTCAATAGAGGGCGCCCGGTCGAATGGCGGGAGTGTTTCCAAGCCCATCTGTCGAGTCCACCCCGCCCCCTGCGCCCTCTTTGTGCCGGCAGGGCAAAATCCCCGAAATTTCAAGCGAATGAGTCAGGGCTGCTGTAAAATACCCGCACAATTTCAGGTCTGATCTTGTCTTCCCCCTGACGAGCAGCCATGGCGTGCAAGAGGATGGCCTTGTCTAAAAAACCGTTTAGCCTGCTTGTTCTTCTTTGCGTTTTGTTGATTTCCTCGTTGTCCGCCTCGGCGCAGAGCGCGCCGAACGGGAACGGCAAGCCGGAGGTCCTGCCGGCGGTCGCGCATGACATTTCGCCGCCCTTGCGCAATATCCCTCCGTTCGCACCGATGGGGCCACCGGACAACGAGCACCCTGTCGGCGCTATTCCGCTTCCGCCGCAAGCAGCCCAGCAACAGGACGCGGTCACACAGACGGCGACGATGACGGCAGCTCCTGCTCCGGGGATGAACTTCGATGGACTGGGGACGGGGTTCACAGGATTCACGGTCGACTCGGCGCCGCCCGACACCAACGGCTCGGTGGGCGCGACGCAGTACGTGCAGTGGGTGAACGAGTCGTTCGCCATCTTCAACAAGAGCACGGGCGCGAAAGTTTACGGGCCGGCGGCGGGGAATACCTTGTGGGCGGGCTTTGGCGGGCCGTGCCAGACCGACAACGACGGCGATCCGATCGCCCTTTACGACAAGCAGGCGAATCGCTGGATCATGACGCAGTTCGCGGTGACCGGCGGACCGCCGTACTACCAGTGCATCGCGATCTCGCAGACATCCGATGCGACCGGCGCCTGGAACCGTTACGCCTTCCAGTTCTCGCAATTCAACGACTATCCGAAGCTCGGCGTCTGGTCCGACGCGTACTACATGACGTTCAACATGTTCTCGGGCAACTCGTTCCAGGGGGCGAAGGTTTGCGCGCTCGACCGGAACGCGATGCTCGCCGGAGCTGCGGCCACGGCGCAGTGTTTCCAGCTCACAAACAGCTTTGGCGGGTTGTTGCCGGCCGATGTCGACGGCTTGACCGCGCCACCGCTCGGATCACCGGGACATTTCCTGAACTTCGGCGCGAACTCGCTCAACGTCTGGCACTTGCATGTCGATTTCACGAATTCGGCAAATACCACGCTTAGCAATCCGGTAAACATTCCTGTCGCGGCGTTTACCGCGGCGTGCAATGGCGGCACGTGCATTCCACAGCCGAGCACAAGGCAACAGCTCGATTCTTTGGCAGACCGTCTGATGTACCGCCTGTCGTACAGGAATTTCGGTTCGTACGAATCGCTGCTCGTCAATCATTCCGTGGCGACCACGGTGTCAGGCAAGGCGACAGTTGGGGTTCGCTGGTACGAAATCCGAAACCCGAACGGCACGCCGACAGTGTGGCAGCAGGGAACGTTTGCTCCCGATACCGACTATCGCTGGATGGGGACGATCGCGCAGGACCAGTCGGGCAACATGGCTCTGGGATACAGCGTGTCGAGCACGGCGACCTTTCCGTCGATTCGCTACACGACCAGGCTTGCGAATGACATCCCGGGAACGATGTCGGCAGAGTCTTCCATGATGGCGGGAGCCGGTTCGCAGTTGACGAAGCTGAACCGGTGGGGCGACTACAGCAGCATCAGTGTCGATCCGGTCGACGACTGCACGATGTGGTTCACGACGGAATACCTGAAGACGAGCGGCACGTTCAACTGGAGCACGCGCATCGGGACGATCAGGTTTGCATCGTGCAACAACCCGCCGTTCGGATACCTGGAGCAGGCAGTGAACCAGGCGAACGGCACGTCGACAATACCGCAGTCGGGGACGCTGTACGTGAACGGGTGGGCAGCGGACCAGGAAGACAAGGCTCCGGTAGCCAAGGTGCAGATCAAGATCGACGGCACGGTGGTGGGGAATGCCACGCTGGGGCAGGCGCGGCCCGACGTGGCCAGTGCGTTGGGGTCTTCGGCGTACACCAACAGCGGCTGGACCTTCAGCTACAACATCGGGGCAATGGCGCCAGGAACCCATACGGTGACGGCAGTGGTCTGGGACTCGGCGGGAGCGACGACAACGCTCAGCCAGGCGCCGACGTTCACGGTGCCGAACAACCCGCCGTTCGGATACCTGGAGCAGGCAGTGAACCAGGCAAACGGCACGTCGACAATCCCGCAGTCGGGAACGCTGTACGTGAACGGGTGGGCAGCGGACCAGGAAGACAAGGCTCCGGTAGCCAAGGTGCAGGTCAAGATCGACGGCA
>Ga0157369_10003753_pt1 | contig 18053 bp, 14 predicted proteins | sample C25metaG_FD_113461 | JGI IMG/M metagenome (GOLD analysis project Ga0157369, IMG submission 113461) | Corn rhizosphere microbial communities from Kellogg Biological Station, Michigan, USA - C2-5 metaG | ecosystem: Host-associated > Plants > Roots > Rhizosphere > Soil | place: USA: Michigan... | reverse complement strand
TGGGCAAAGGCCTTTCCGGCGGAAAAATTGTAGTATTTCCACCCAGGGCCTCTACGTTTTCGCCGGAGGAAAATATCCTGATTGGCAACACAGTGCTCTACGGCGCTACCAGCGGGGAGGCATATTTCAACGGTGTAGCGGGCGAGCGATTCGCAGTCCGGAATTCCGGCGCAACGGCGGTCGTCGAAGGCGTTGGCGATCACGCCTGCGAGTATATGACCAACGGGACCGTGGTCGTGCTTGGACGCACTGGCCGGAATTTCGCAGCGGGCATGAGCGGCGGCATTGCCTATGTGTTTGATGAGCACGGCGAATTTGCGCGGGTGCGCTGCAATCAGGCCGGTGTCGACCTCGAGCCTCTTTTTGAGAGGGATGATCTTCTACTCCTGGAAGGTTTGATCCGCAAACACGTCGAGTATACGGGCAGCCCACTTGGCAAACGAATGCTCGCGCGCTGGCCGGAAAGTGTAAAGAATTTTGTGAAGGTCTTCCCGCACGAGTACAAACGCATCCTGAAGGCGCGTGCAATTGAAGAAAAGGACATTGTAGTGCCAACCGTACTGCCGCAAGCAGTTGCTGTTGGCGAACGTGCGCGTTAACGGCAAATGGGCAAAGCTACTGGATTTTTAGAACACGGGAGGGAGACGCCCGAACGCCGCCCGATTTTCGAACGAGTTAATGACTGGTTCGAGGTCTACCGTGAATTTCCCACCGAAAACCTGCAGGAGCAGGCAAGCCGCTGCATGGACTGCGGTGTGCCATTTTGCCACACCGGCTGTCCCGTCAACAATCTGATACCGGATTGGAACGATCTGGTCTGGCGGGGACGCTGGCGCGAAGCGGCTCGCATGCTGCATTCGACCAACAACTTCCCCGAATTCACCGGCCGTATTTGTCCGGCGCCGTGCGAGGCGGCCTGCGTGCTCGGAATCAATGACAGTCCTGTGACCATAAAGGTGGTCGAGCAGAATATCATCGACCGGGCGTTCGAGGAAGGATGGGTAGTTCCCGAACCGCCACGCCGCCGCACAGGCAAGAGAGTGGCGATTGTCGGATCGGGCCCGGCAGGCTTAGCCGCGGCCCAGCAATTGAATCGGGCCGGTCATCTAGTTACCGTTTTCGAAAAACAAGACCGTTTGGGCGGGCTGCTGCGATACGGCATTCCGGACTTCAAGATGGAAAAGCCTCCTGTGGACCGGCGACTCGAGCAACTTTGTGCGGAGGGCATCGAGTTCCGTCTAAATTTCGAAATCGGCCGGCACATGCCCGGTGACGAATTGCAGAGCGGTTTCGATGCAGTACTGCTCGCCGTAGGTGCCGAGCAGCCGCGCGATCTTTCAATACCGGGACGTGAGTTGAATGGCATTCACTACGCGATGGACTATCTCACGCAGCAGAACAGGCGTGGAGCGGGGGACCGGGTCTCTAGCGGCGAGGAGATTAGCGCCGCCGGCAAGCGCGTGGTGATCATCGGCGGCGGCGATACAGGCGCCGATTGTTTGGGAACCGCGCACCGGCAGAAGGCGGAGTCGGTGCACCAGTTGCAGATCCATGCGATGCCGCCCGATGATCGACATCCCACTACGCCGTGGCCCTTATGGCCGTTGCAACTTCGTGTGGAAGCGGCGCACGAAGAAGGAGGCGTTCGCGAGTGGAGTGTTCTGACGACCCACTTCAGCGGCGACGAAGACGGCAATGTGAAGGAACTGCATTGTGTGCGTGTGGGACCCAAACCGGCGCTCGAACGTATGCCGGATAGTGAGTTCTACCTGGATGCGGATCTGGTGCTGGTCGCGATTGGCTTTTCGGGCCCAGTCCGCAAAGGGCTTTTGGAGCAGTTGCCTCTGGATCTGGACGGCCGTGGCAACGTACGGACTGACGGAAAATTTATGACGTCTGTGCCGGGCATATTTTCGGCCGGCGACGCGCGACGCGGCCAGTCGCTGGTGGTCTGGGCGATTGCTGAAGGCCGCAAAGCTGCGCACCATATCGATCGATTCCTGATGGGGTCGAGCCAGCTTCCGGTTTAGTCAACGTGTTTCGGCGGCGGCACCTGGGAGACGGCGGTCTTCGGCACGGATCGAGAACCACAGCCGGTCGCGAATTCGGATACCATCGACCTCGAGAATGGGATAGCCGCGCTCAATGCCGAATACATCTCGTTCCATGCGATCCATCCGAAATCCGAGGCGTTGGTAAAAACGCAGATTGTCGATATCCGCAGTGGCGGTCGCGACCACCACGCGACCAGCGCCGGCGGAGAATGCGCGTTCTAAGGCTGCATGGACGAGGGCAACGCCGATACCTTGACCACGTTGCTTCTCGAGCACGGCGACGGATTTGATCTCCCAATCGGTCCCGGCAGCGATCAGCTGTATGTGGCCGATGACCTGTTGGGCGCGCCACGCCACAAGTACTTCACCGAGTTCGAAGTACCCGTTAATTTCTGTGGGCGAGTCATCAGCTAGCGCAAACAGCGGGAGGAGGTCAGACCGCGAGCCAGAAAACGCTTCGACAGTGACTACCACCCGAATTTCGTCGAGCCTAAGATTCTTTCGGAAATATTGAACCCGTTCGGTTGGCTCGAAACCCAGACGGCGATGCGCGGCGAGACTGGCCCGATTGGCGACGGCTACGTTGGAGCCGACTTCATTGAAACCATCTGCCCGTGCCCGGTCCTCGACGGCGGCAACCAGCGCGCGTCCAACGCCACAGAGGCGCAGATCCTTGCGAACGAACCAGCCCTCGATAAAGGGCACCGGGCGTTCGATACAGCCCTCTGCCCAAGGGCGTAACGAATAGATGATGAATCCGCCCAGCGAGCCGTCCTGTTCCCAAACCAACACGGTCTGGTCAGTGGCATCGTCTCCATCGTCGTCCGGCCACAACAATAGCCGCATCGCGAGAACCGCCTGCCGGTCGGAAGGGTGCATCGGTCGGACACCCATTAGCTCACTTCAGATTCCCCGTTCGTGCGCACGGTAGGGAGAACCTTTATAGCACGTGAAGGCTTCGCAGGCTCACACGCGCTATCCAAGTCCGCAACTGTTCTTAGGAGCGGATGTAGGCGAAACTACTTTTTCGAGGATTTGCCAGCCGAGACCGTCTTGGCGAGATCCGGCTGGGTGCTCGCGGCCATTACAGCCGCAGGCATGCGGAGATTGTCTCCAATCAAATTCGCCATGGCGTGCACTTCAAGGCCTTCCGCTTCCTTAGTGAACAGCAGGCAACGACGTTCGGCATCGAAATCGGCTTGGATCCAATCGCCGGCCGTAACCTGGCTGGTGGCCATCAGGTTCGAGAGGGGGTGCACCAGCAAACGCTCGATGGCGCGTTTTAGATGGCGGGCGCCGTACTTCAAATCGGTGCCTTCACCCAACAGAAAATCCTTGCCGGCATCTGAGACGGTGAAAACAAAGCATTTTTCAGCCGGCGAATAGAGGATTCGTTGCTGGACCTGGCCGAGTTCGAGATCGAGGATGCGTCGCAATTCCGACTCGCCGAGGGGCTTGAACACCACGACCTTGTCGATGCGATTCATGAATTCCGGTGTAAACTTGCGGCGAGCCGCTTCGATTCCGCTCTTCGCGACCTTCTTGTTGAGTTGCTCGTCGGTCTTGAAAGGCTCTTCCTCGGTTACGTTGCGGCGGAAGCCAAGCCGGGGACTTACGAGATTGCTCATCTCGCTCGCGCCCAGATTACTAGTCATGAAGATCATGGCGCGCGAAAAATCTACTTTGCGATTATCGCCAAGGGTCAAGGTGGCCTTGTCGAGAATGCCGAGCAGCAGGTTCCAAAGAGCGTCACTCGCCTTCTCGATCTCATCAAAGAGGATGAAGCTCAGTTTGATGGTATCGGTGTGATGCTGGTTGATGACTTCCTGGCTCAGCAACGGGTGTGTCTCGCGATGTCCGAGGTATCCGGGGGGCGAGCCAATCAGCTTGGCGATTTCGTGGCTGTGTTGAAATTCGGCACAGTCGATTTTGATGACCGCTCGTGGATTTTGCACCAACGCTTCAGCTGTCGCTTCGACGGTACGTGTCTTACCTGATCCCGTTGGGCCTAGGAAAAGAAAATTTCCGACCGGGCGCCCAGGAGCCGACAGGCCCGTGATATGCATCTGGTAGATATTGACGATCTGCTCAATTGCTTCATCTTGCCCGACAACAAGCTTGAGCAATGTCTTCTCTAGGGATTCGGCATCCTTGCCCGTCCGTGTTGGGTCGAGCACTTTACGCAGCCGGCTCATATGTGAGTTGGTCCTTCCTCTACTCCCGTGCCTTCAGCGGCGGTTCTCAATGTTCTGCGTGTTAGCTTTCACTCAACACTGAGCAACCCAGGTACCACACTGGCTACCCCGCTGCTTCTTATTGCTTTCATCGTCAAAGGCACTCAATTCATGAAGGGCTATCAGAGCCTTTTTTGAACTAAGGGTTTTCTTATTAGTTCTTTTTTGGCCGGGAAGGTCTCACCTCAACTCGGCTTATTAGGGTTCTGGCTGGCATTTGGAGCACATTCAGCACAATTTCAGCGATATCTTCGGGGGCGATCTTCCAATCGGAGGCATGCTCGGCCGGCTTGCTCGAGAAGTGGGTATCAACACTGCCGGGCATGATGTAACTCACACGAACGTTATCATTGCGGTGATCGAGCATCATCGCTTCGCTGAAGCCGTTCAATCCAAATTTGGAAGCGTTATAGCCGGCGCCACCAGAAAATGGATTTTTCCCTGCCAGACTGCTGATATTCACAATCCAGCCGCCACGCGAGCGATCGAAGCGGTGGAGCGCCTCGCGGCTGCAATAGAACGCGCCCGACAGATTCACACCGATCTGACGATCCCACTCTTCCACTGTCAGTTCGGCGGCAGGGCGAAAAATGCCCAGCCCGGCGTTATTCACGAGAATATCGAGGCCTCCTAGCTCCGCACTGGCAAATTCGAAGAAGCGGGCCACCTCTGCCGAACGGCTTATGTCCGCCGTTTGCCCTATGATTTTTGCCCCGCTTTTCGCGGCGGCTTCCCGCAAGCTACTGAGCGCTTCCCGGAGAGGCTTTTCGCTCCTCGCGCAGATTGCCACGTGCGCGCCCTCGTTGACTAGGGCCCTCGCGACGGCCAATCCAATCCCCTTTGAGGCACCGGTCACCAGAGCTTTACTGCCACGCAAAGATTCACTCATGAAATTTGGCTTAAGATCCTTTCATCGCTCCAGCGGCAACTGGTCGTATATAGCCACCGCTACTACTTAGGATGATCCAAAGCGCTCACGGGACACATTGCCGCGGCTTCTATACTTGAAGTAGAACTCCCCATGAGTGTCCTCTGGCTGCGCACCGCCGCCGCTCTCTATGGCTGCGGATTGCTCTACGCGTTGATCTATCTGTTCCGGAAAAGCACAAGGCTATTCCGTCCCGCGCTGATTGCATTCGGCGCCGGTACCATTTTTCATTTGGTTTCAATCGCGGAGCTGTGGGCCGAGACAGGCCACCTACCCCTGAACAACTTCTACGAGACCAGTTCAGTTTGCGCGTTTCTAATTGCGCTGCTTTTCCTGCTAGCTTACACCCGATATCAGATCTCCGTATTTGGCGTGTGCATTTTTCCACTGGTTTTTTTCATGACCATGATTGGGGCGACTGAATTCCCTGTCGCCAAGTGGAGTCCGGAGTTTCGAAACACTTGGCTGGTGATCCATATAGCAACAGTGTTGATTGGATTCGCCGCCTTGATATTCTCCGCGATGGCTTCCGTGTATTACTTATTACAGGAACGCCAGCTCAAACGGAAAGACGTCACTCCGTCAGCTAATCGACTGCCCCCCCTTGGCACGCTCGACACGATCATCACGCAGTCAATGAACGCCGGATTTGTTTTCATTACCATTGGCACGATAACGGGTGTCATATGGGCATTCATCGAAAGTGGTACGGGATGGATCGGCAACCCTAAAATTGCATTTTTTCTGTTCACTTGGGCGGTCTATCTGGCGATGATTTTCTTGCGCGTGTCGGCAGGCTGGAGAGGACGGCGCATTGCCTGGCTCGCAGTTACGGTGCTCGGTTGTTCCGTTATCACGTGGGCGACGCATGCGACGTTGGGGAGTTTCTGGCAAAGATGAAACTTGTCGTAGCCGGCGTGAATCATCGCACGGCGCCCGTCGAACTGCGGGAAAAACTCGCGTATCGGCCGGACGAGATCCCCGCAGCTTTGATCGAACTGCAAGCTCAAGGGGCGAAAGAGGCGATCATTCTCTCGACCTGCAATCGCGTGGAATTGACGGCAACCGCGGAAGATTTGTCGGACGATATGCTTCTGGCTGCGCTCGGGGCCGGACGCGCAGGCGTGATTCTCGAAGAACTGCGCCCGCACTTGTACCGCCTGGAGAACAACGCCGCGATCCGGCATTTATTCCGCGTGGCGGCCAGCCTGGATTCCATGATCGTGGGCGAGCCGCAGATCCTCGGGCAGCTAAAGCAGGCGTATTCGCTGGCACGTGAACATGGCTCGGTCGGTCCCATGCTCGACACAGTGCTAACGCGGGCGTTCAGTGTCGCCAAACGGATCCGTTCCGAAACGGATATCGGGCGCAACGCGGTTTCGGTCAGCTATGCTGCCGTCGAACTGGCACGGGAGATCTTCGGGTCGCTGCATAAACGGCGTGTGCTGATCGTGGGGGCGGGGAAGATGTCTGAAGGAGCGGCCCGGCACCTCATGAACGCGGGTGCTGAGATCTTCGTAACGAATCGCACACCCGAGCGAGCCGCGGAGATGGCACAACTTTTTCGCGGCAAGACTATGCGGTATGAGGTGTTCCCTCAGCGCCTGGCCGAGTTGGATGTCGTCATTACTTCGTCGGCGGCGCCCGAACAAGTGCTCACCCGGGAAACCGTGCGGCGTGCTCTCGAGGCGCGCAAGCACCAGCCAATCTTTCTCATCGATATCGCAGTGCCGCGCAATATCGACCCGGCCGTACAGGATCTTGAGCACGCCTTTCTCTACGACATTGACGATCTCAAGCGCCTGGCAGACCGCAACCTGGAGGCGCGTCGAGGGGTCGCTCAGGAGGCCGAGACGATCGTTGCCGAGGAGGTTGAACGGCTCGAGGCGAAGCTGCGCGAGCGCGAAGTGGGTCCGGTTATTGTCAGTCTCCAGGAGCAACTGGAAGGCATCCGGCAGGATGTACTGATACGGCATCGAGCGCGTCTGGGCAGCCTGACCGAAGAACAGCATAGCGCTGTAGAAGCTTTGACACGCGCGATTGTAAACAAGATCGCGCATGCGCCCATTTCAGAGATGCGACGCGAAGCGGCAGAGAAGAGCGGTGGAGAAGCGCCGCGGGAGGCGGAAGTAGCAAGCGTGGTCCGGCGCATGTTCCGTTTGCGGGAGCGCTAAGAGAAGGTGGCGGCGAAAAGTCTGATCATTGGTTCGCGAGGCTCGGCATTGGCGCTGTGGCAGGCGCGGTTTGTAGCGTCTCTGCTCGACCAGTCCGGGTTTGCGGCGCATATTGAAATTATCAGGACGACCGGAGATCATCTCCAGACTGCATCGCTCACTCAGGCCGGCGGGAAGGGGCTGTTCACCAAAGAGATTGAAGACGCCCTGCTGGCGGGCGCTATCGATTTGGCCGTTCACAGTCTGAAGGATCTGCCGGTCGAGTTGCCACCGGGGCTCGAGATCGCGGCCATACCTGAGCGAGAAAACCCGTTTGATGCACTGCTCGGGATCAGGCTCGACGACCTTCCTGCCGGGGCACGAGTGGGAACGAGTTCCGGCAGGCGCGCTGCACAGTTGAGAAGACTGCGGAGCGACCTGGCAATGGAGCCGATTCGCGGCAATATCGATACACGGCTGCGCAAGTTGAAGGAAGGTCAATTCGATGCGATTCTGCTCGCTGTCGCGGGGCTGAGACGGCTCGGGCTCGAAGATCAGATTGCGCAGGTTTTTTCTGTGGATGAGATTTGTCCGGCGCCTGGGCAAGGGGCTCTTGCGATTGAAACGCGCGCCGCCGACAATGTGTACGAAATCTGCTGCCGGCTGAACCATGCGTCTACAAGCGAGGCGGTGCAGTGCGAGCGCGCCGTGCTCGCGGGATTAGGCGGCGGCTGTCAGTTACCGGTCGGAGCGTTTGCGGAACGAGTCGATGGAGGTCTGCGCCTCCAGGGTGTGGTCGTTTCGTCCGATGGCTCTCAATGCCTGCGGGTCGAAGCGGTTGGTGAAAACCCGAAAGAACTCGGCCGGTGGGTGGCGGACGATCTCCTCGCCCGGGGTGCCGGTCGCCTCTTGGAGTAGGGCACGGAGCATGAGAAATCTCGACGGCCAGCGTGTTGTGGTAACACGGGCCGTGCATCAGGCCGAAGAATTGGCCGGCCCCCTGCGTGAGCGCGGAGCCGAGGTTGTGTTGCTCCCGGTGATTGCCATTGCGCCGCCGGCGGATTTGTATCCGCTGGAACTGGCGGCTGCGCAGGTGGATCGATTCGATTGGATCGTCTTCACCAGCGCCAATGCGATTAACGCATTTGCCGCGGCACTGGGGCGCGAGCCAGACACGGTCGAAGCTCGGATCGCCACGGTTGGTGCAGCGACCCAAGCTGCTGCCCAGCGTGCCGGGTTCAACGTTAGCCTGACGCCGGATAAGTACCTGGCCGAAGCCTTGATCGAGAGTTTTGAAGCCGAAAAGTTAAACGAGCGGCGGATTTTAATTCCTTCTGCCGCGGTGACGCGAGATGTGGTCGCGCCGGCCTTGCGGGCACGTGGAGCGACGGTGGAAATCGTGGAGGCCTATCGCAACGTGATTCCGGAGACGGCCGCCGCGCGGGCTTGGGAAGTGTTTCGCGAGCCGTTTCCTGATTGGGTTACGTTCGCAAGTACTTCGGCGGTCGAAAACCTGGTCCGACTGGCGGGCGCTCATAAACTCGCCAGAGTCAAGATTGCGAGCATCGGGCCGGTTACTTCGTCTGCCGTGAGCGCGCATGGATTAGAGGTTGCTGCGGAGGCGGCTCCTCACACCGTCCCGGGCCTTGTCGCGAGTATCCGGTGAGGATAAGACTATAGTTCAAACACTGCCCCGCGCAAGCGTTCGGTTAAAGCCGAGGGCGACTGTGATGAATCTGCAACAAGAGCTTCGCCTACTGAAACCGAGATCGTTCCCGTCCGAAACCATCGGCCTCGATTGGCTTTGATTTCGCCCAGACCACGAAGGCGTACGGGCAGCGCCGGAGTCCCTAGGTCCTTCCATAACAGACCTGCGCCGCCCTTGAATGCTTGCGGAGCACCGTCTTCGGAGCGATGTCCCTCGGGAAACACCAGTACGTTATAGCCGCGGTCCACGGCCTCGCCCGCGTGCTCGAAACTACGCCGGAAGCCAGTTGCCTGTGGCAGAGGAAATACGTTGAATAGACCGGTCATTAGCACATAAGCGATAGGCGCCAGCAAATTCAGAAGCCAGTTGCCTTGATTGCGGCCACGCCGAAAATCGAGCAGCATCTCGGCTGACATGGCGATGGCGACGCGCCGGCGAACCCGTCCCGGAAGCGCCAATAGAATCAGCGGCGCATCATATGACGTCACGTGATTGGCCACGATAAGCAGAGGTTCGTTGGGCCAATCTCTGAGTTGAATATTCAGTTTCGGTTTGGCAAGAAAGCGTGCCAGGGGAAGGGCTATCCATTCAAGGAACAGTGCGCGAAACGTCCCAATGAGCCCAATCCACGGCCACCGTGGATAAATATGTTCGGCTGGGGCGGCCGCTTGTGTTTTTGGCTCAGCGATGATCCGCCGAATGTCGGCGGCCGTTTGGACATTCTGTATCTCGCTATCATTTAATGAGATACCGTATTGTTGCTCAAGTTTCGCTTGCAACTGAACACGGGCCAGGCTATCGAGAGGTTCTGATTCTCCCGAAGAGGGCAATGGCTCGGAGGAAGCCCGCTGCGCGACTTCCCGCTTCAGGATTTTCCCGGTGGACGTGCGGGGAAAGTCCGGCTCCGACCAGACGGTCCAGCGGTGGATCTTTTGGAAATCAGCCAGTTCGCGATTAGCGCCTTCAAGTATTGCTTTAGGTTCGGTACTTGGTGTCGGAATGAGGACAGCTAGCGGCTCGGGTCCGTGTTCGCCGAGCGTCTCGATCACAACGCCGGCTTTGAGTCCCTGCTGGCGCGACAACGCAGCTTCAAGATCTTCGGGATAGATGTTTAAACCGGCCGCCGTGACGATGACGTCCTTCTTGCGTCCGCGAAACCGCAGATTGCCATGTCCGTCGAATTCGGCCAGATCGCCGGTGCCCAGCCATTCCGCGGCTTGTCGCTGAAGTTGGCCGTGTTGCCAATTGGCGGTGGAGATGGTCGCTCCCCGCACCAAAACTTCCCCGTCATCGGCTAGCCGAACTTCGCGCCCGGGCAGAACCTGGCCGATAGTGCCGCGTGCCGGACGAAACGGATGATTCAAACTGACAAGAGCGGTCGTCTCCGTCATGCCGTAACCTTGCACTACTACAAAACCAAGTCGGCTCCAGAATTCTTCGCCCGCTACCGACAGCGAAGCGCCACCGCACACGAACGCCCAAAATTTGAATCCAAATATTTTGTGAATGTCGCGAAAGTGCCACCACCGGGCCCACACCTTTCCATCTGCGGCCCGTTCGATGCGGGAGCTTAGGTCTGGGAAGCGCGCCCGCGCATGATCCTCGATGAGATTCAACACGCGTGGGACTGCGGCAAGGACGGAAATCCGCTCCCGGCGGATACGCGCCACAAGCTCGGCGGCTACCAGCCGCGGTTCATAGTGGAGCTCCGCACCGAGCAGTGGGGGAATCCACAATCCCATGAACTGGCCGAAAACATGACTGAGCGGCAGCGTATGTAAGATCCGGATGGGATGAAACCAGCGTTCGTACTTGAGATATTTCTGCATCTCGCGTTCGATCGGCTCGAGACTCGCGAGAACGTTCCGGTGGGTATGGACGATCCCCTTCGGCTCACCGGTTGTACCCGAAGTAAAGACAATCTGTAACAGATCGTCCGGCTGCAGGCCGTCGATCGCAATGGCCCTTCGCGGAGAAAGCTCATCTTGGAAGTGGTCGAAGCGCAAGTGAGGAACCCCGGAATGGAGAGCTTCGAGTCTAGCCGCATCCCCAGCCACAAGTTTTGCGGCGACCTCCTGTTCCACGCGGTGGGCAAATGCCGGATCGCTGGCGAGGTCGACAGGCACTGGCAAAACTCCGCGGAGTACGCAGCCAAAAAAAGCCGCCACCCACTCAGCACCGTTTTCACCCCACAGAAGAACCCTATCGCCTTTTTCAATTCCTCGATCTGCGAGCGTAGCGGCGAAGCGCCGTGCCAAAGCGGCAAGTTGCGCATAAGTGGTGCGCCGCTCACGCACACCATGTCGCGCGACTATGGCAATGCCCGCGCCGTGCCGTTCGAAGTCATCGACCAGCGAACTAAGATCCGTGCGGGCTGCGGACACCCCTTCAGGCTACGACGCACCTGTTTTTGGGCTTGGATAATAGCCATCGCGCGATTGCACCACTAAGCCCTTTTTATTGACGGTCAGCTCAATTTTGCGAAAGTTCGTGTCACCCGCTGGCCGATCCGAGGAATAACCCAGGCTGTATTGGTTCCGCAGTTCTTCTTCGATCTGGCTGTAAATCTGCTCCACGGACATTTTCTTCGACACCTCAAAATAAGCGCCGCCCGTCTTATGCGCGATCTGCTTGAGAATCTTCTTGCCATCCGGCCGCTCAAATCCGCCATGGTGGCCTCGACCGCCATAGCTGCCTAATCCGGGTATCGAGCCGATCTCGTCATCCGCGATGCGGATGGAATAGGCCAGCGTGTCAGCATGCTCACAGGCAGAAATCGCATCAGTGAGTGAGATCTTGCTGGACGTATCCTCGCCATCCGTCAACAGCATTAGAGCCTTGCGGCCGGTCTGCTTCTTCATGATCTCGTTAGAGGCGAGATACACGGCGTCGTAGAAGGCCGTTCCCATGTGCCCAGAGCGTCCTCCTCCCCCGCCGGGCCTTCCGCCGCCACCGCGCCTTTGACCGCCCGGCCAGCCACCCCCACCGCCGGGCCAACCGCTACCGCCACCCGGCCAAGTCTGTCCGGAGCCCGCATAGTTATCTTCATGGCGCTTGAGCTGGGGTGAGACCCCCTCCAGCAACTCGAGGGCTTTCTCCAAACGCTCGCGCGAAGACGTGACGTCTTCCAGCAGTTCAACATCGTGGTCGAAATGAATCAGAAAGGCTTTGTCCTTTTCCGGACGCAATACTTGCTCGAGAAACGTGCGTGTCGCGTCGCGCTCTGTGCCGAGCATACGCCGCTCGCTCATGCTGGTGTCGACCAAAAGACCAACTATCAATGGCAGGTCGCTCTGTTGCGTGAAATAACGGATCGTCTGCGGACGCCCGTCTTCTAAGAGCTTGAAATCTCCTCGCGTGAGACCGCGAACGATTTTTCCGTCCTTATCCCGCACCGTCGCAAAAATACTAACGACGTTCACATCTGTCGAGAACGTGGATGGCGGGTTGGGGTCCTGCCAGGCGCGCAAAATCGGCCCCCCGCCGAACATATATAACAGAGCAGTGCGCCGAGTCGGCTTCACACTCCGTTGGGATGTGCCTGGTAGAAGTTCGGTTCCTGATTTCTAATCGATGCCAGACGCACGGGCGAGGCGAATGGGTGTTATCGACGTTTCTCTTGCCTTTTCGCCCTGGCTCTCTTTTTGAGCCGATTTGCGAACTAGCGCCAACCCCAGTTTCGCCGGACCTGAAATTTCACTCAGAAAAATCAGCGATTGCGTACTCGCAGCAGCGATTTGGGTTCCGTACCTATGCATGTCTTGAAGGAGGCTTCGGCCTTCAAAATCGTAGTCGAGGAGCTGTGTAATGTCGACGACTATGCGCCGAGACGCATTTTCGCGCAGTGCTTCCGACCACGCAAACAGAACATCTTCCACTACACTGCCGGCAAGCTTACCAGCAATCTCAATGCGGAACTCTCCGCCATTGTCGCGAATGTTTATGCTTACCAAGCCCTCACCGTTCTATGGACTGCGTTCGGGCGAAGATCACTACACCAAAGTTAAATGAATTTAACAAGAATTTCCAATTCTTTATTATCAGTAGATTAACGAGGCCCGGCATACACCAACGCGCTCTGGAAACAAAGTTGCCTTCCGCAGCATCTTGCGTTTGTAGTCGATTCGATACACCGCGGAAGAGGACTGTCTAAACTCACAAGATGCCGACGCAAACCCTGCCAGGATCACCGTACCCCCAGGGCTCGACATGGGATGGAACCGGGGTCAATTTTGCCATCTACACGGAGAACGCGATCGGCGTGGATCTGTGTCTCTTCGATGAACTGGACTCTGCCGAACCGCAAGTGATTCCACTCAAAGAATCCACAGCTTACGTTTGGCATTGTTATGTGCCAGGCCTGACCATTGGGCAGCTTTATGGCTATCGAGTTCATGGACCCTATGAACCGGAAAACGGTCTACGGTTCAATTCTTCCAAGCTTCTTATCGACCCGTATGCACGCGCTATTGCTGGCGAAGTGAATTGGAAGTACCCGGTTTTCAGCTATAAATTGGGAGATACGAATGGGGACCTGAGCAAGTGTGAGGAAGATGATGCGGCTGGTATTCCGAAATGCGTTGTCACGAGCGCACACTTCGATTGGCAGAACGACCGGCTACCCGAGACGCCTCTCCATGAGTCGGTGATTTATGAATTGCACGTGAAAGGATTCACCGCCCAGCATCCCGAGGTGCCCGAAAAACTTCGCGGAACCTACTTAGGCCTAGTCGCCCCGCCAGTGATCGAGTATTTGAAAAAACTGGGAGTCACAGCCGTGGAACTCATGCCGGTCCACGATTTTCTTGACGACAAAATTCTCCTCGACCGAGGACTCCACAATTACTGGGGCTACAATACTACAAATTTCTTTTCGCCCTCGGCGCGCTATTCGAGTTCGGGAGACCGTGGCCAGCAGATCGGCGAGTTCAAGACCATGGTGCGGGAGTTCCACCGCGCGAATATCGAAGTGATTCTAGACGTGGTCTACAACCACACGTCAGAAGGCAATCATCTCGGGCCGACCTTGAGTTTTCGCGGCATCGATAATTCAACCTATTACCGCTTAATGCCCGACAACCTGCGCTACTACATGGATTATACGGGCACCGGCAACACGTTGAACATGCGCCATCCCCAGGTGCTGAAGCTGGTCATGGATAGCCTGCGGCATTGGGTGCTCGATTGTCATGTGGACGGGTTCCGCTTTGATCTGGCGTCGGCGCTCGCCCGCGAACTGCACGATGTCGACAGGCTTTCCGCGTTCTTCGATGTTATCAATCAAGATCCGGTCCTCTCGCGGGTGAAACTCATAGCCGAGCCCTGGGACGTCGGCGAGGGTGGTTACCAGGTAGGCCGCTTCCCGGCTTTGTGGGCCGAATGGAACGGCAAATATCGCGACGTGGTCCGCCGCTACTGGAAGGGCGACGACGGCCAATTGGCGGAACTTGGCTACCGCCTAACCGGCAGCAGCGACTTGTATCAGCGCGATGGGCGGCGGCCGTCCGCAAGTATTAATTTCGTTACCGCTCACGATGGGTTTACGTTAAACGACTTAGTGAGCTACAACGAGAAGCACAACGAAGCCAACGGAGAAGAAAACCAGGACGGAACAAACGACAATCACTCCTGGAATCACGGTGCCGAAGGGCCGACGGATGACGTGAAAATCGTCGAGTTGCGCGAACGCGAAAAGCGCAATTTCTTAACGACGCTACTGCTCTCGCAAGGCGTACCGATGATTCAAGCGGGAGACGAAATCAGCCGCACTCAGCAGGGAAATAACAATGCGTATTGTCAGGATTCCACGATTAGCTGGCTCGATTGGAATTTAGACGAGCGTAAGGAGGCACTGCTCGACTATACGACCAAGCTCATCGCTTTGCGCAAAGCGCATCCAAATCTCCGCCGGCGCAAATTTTTCCAGGACCGCAAGATCAGCCCGGCCACCTCAGCTAAGCAGCAGGTCGATGGGCTCGAGATACACGACGTTGCTTGGTATCGTCCAGATGGCGAAGAGATGACAGAAGAGGAATGGCATGCCGGATGGGTCCGCTGCCTCGGCTTGTGTTTGAGCGGGAAAACTCTCGATGATGTCGATCGGGTCGGCGAGCGACTGCGCGATGACACCTATCTCATCTGTTTGAATCCGCATCACGAGCATATTCAGTTTTACATGCCTCCCTGCAGCGAGGGATGGACCTGGGACCTTCTCTTCGATACGCGCGATGCCACAGGCGCCGTCGAGTCGGAGGCTCTGAAGAGCCATGAGCCCTACGACCTGATCGAGCATTCAACAGCCGTTTTTCGGCAGGTGCAGCAGCGTGAGACGCCGAAAGCACAAGGACATCTGGAAGACGACCAGCGCGAGGAGTCTGAGGTGGAGTCCGTGGCGAGCTAGGCGTGCTCACTCGTAGCGCAGGGCGGTAACCGGATCCAGCTTAGCTGCCTTGTTCGCCGGCCAGATACCGAAAAATAATCCGACACCGACAGAGACAACTATCCCTAAAGTCGCCGCCCAGGCGGGCACGGTTGTGGGCAACGAGGTGAATACAAGTTTGCTGGCCATCGCGATGCCCCAGCCCAGAACCAGCCCTACCAAACCGCCCAAACCGGTCAGGACCGCGGCCTCTAGTAGAAATTGAAAAATAATGTCGATCCGCTTGGCTCCTATGGCCTTACGGATGCCGATCTCCCGCGTACGCTCAGTCACTGACACAAGCATAATGTTCATCACGCCGATACCCCCGACCAGCAAGCCAATAGAGCTAAGAACGATCATCACCATGAAGGTCATCGCGGTAATCTGCCGAAACTGCTCCACCATCTGTTCAGCGGTCGACATGGAGAAGTCATCCGGCTTGTTCGGCCGTACGTGGCGCTGGATGCGCAGCATAGTCCGGACTTCGTCCATTGCTTGCGGCAACATTCCATCGCTGGCCGTCACAATCAGTGCCATGTCTCGTGCATTCGGATACTTCTTCATCATCGATGAAAAAGGCAGGAAGACCCGGTTGTCGGATTGGTCGAAAAAGGAGGCGCTCGGACGGTGCATAGTTCCGACGACTTCTAATTCCAGGCCATCGGAGTTGATCTTCTTCCCGATTGGGTTCTCCTCACCGAACAGCCCTTTGACGACATCGGCGCCAATGACGGCTACCGGTGCATGATGACGGTCTTCAAAGTCCGAGAAGAATCGGCCCTGGTCCATGTCGATCTGACCTGTGCGGGCGTACGATTCTTCAACCCCTTGCAGGCGGGTCTGGTAGACCGCGTTTCCTTTGTATTTGGTCACGATCGGTCCATGATTGGGAAACATCATCGCTGAAACCAGAGCGCAGGAGCCGCAGTTCTCACGGAGTCCGCTGGCGCTTTCGTAGGTGAATTGCTTGCGGGCGCGTTGTTCAGGCGTAAGATCTCCGGTACGAAAAGCGGGTGTTCGGGAGACGATGATAGTATTGGGCCCGAAACTTTTAAGGACATTCGTCACGGCGCCGTCGAAGCCAGTAAGAATGGAACCAACGCCGATGATCGTTCCGGTGCCGATGATGACGCCCAGCATCGTCAACAGACTTCGCAATTTGTGCGCACGAATCGTATCGAGCGCGAGCATCGTATTGTTGCGGAACGAGGAGAAAACGTTCATCTATTTATTCCTGGTGCAGGGCGACAATTGGGTCCAGTTTTGAGGCCTGCCGCGCCGGATAAATTCCAAAGAACAAACCCACGGCCACGGAAAGCCCCACACCTAATGCCACCGAAAAAATGGGCATCACCATAGGCAGCGGAGTGGTGTTTCGCACCACGACGGCAAGCATATAGGCAATGATCACGCCGAGCAACCCGCCGATCGCGGCCAGAACCGACGATTCGACTAAAAACTGATTCAAGATGTCGCTCCTTCGCGCGCCTAGCGACTTGCGAATGCCGATCTCGTGCGTTCGCTCGGTGACTACGGCCAGCATGATATTCATGATCACGATCCCTCCCACCACGAGGAACACTGAGACGACCCCAAAAGCCATGGCCGCAATCGCTCCCGTGAGGTTATGCCAGGCGGTTGCGAAAGTATCGGAGCCGAACATTGTAAATGTATCGTCCTGCCCGGGGCGGATGTGGCGATACGCGCGGAGTAACATACGCACTTCGTCTTGCGCTTCGTTCAGATGGTTGGGATCCGCGGCCTTCGCGAGAAACTGAAGCTCGTTGTGCAGGCCCCACGTCTTGAAATAGGAGTACACGGGCACCATCACGAAGGAATCCTGCGATTGTCCGAAGACGCTGCCCTGCGCCTTGGCAACGCCAACCACTTCGTAGGGAGTGCCGTTCACCTTTAACGTCTTACGAACGGGATCGACGCCGCTAAAAAATCGGTCTGCTATATCGCTGCCAATGAAGGCTATGGGTGCGTGGCGGCGAACCTCCTGTTCGGTTATCCCACGGCCGACTCCGACCTCGATGTTGCTTAAAGCCGGTATGTTTGCAGTCACGCCTTCGAGGTTCACCGATGTCATATTCTCACCGGCATAGGACGCAGTTACACTCTTCCAGGTCTGCATGCCTATATCTCGTAGTAGCGTGGCATGCTCCTTGATGAACTCGTATTCCTCGGGCTTTATCTGCGGATTGCGGCGCTGCGCCTCGATGAACTTTTTGGGATCCCAATTGCCGATGAACGCAATCCTCACAACGCGAAACCCATCCGAGCCCATGTTGGAGAGCTTTGTCGAGATGTAAACGTTCATGCCATTGACAAATGAGGTCACGGCGATGAGCGTGCTTGTGGCGAGAATAATCCCTAGTAGAGTCAGAAAACTACGCAGCTTGCTCTTTCGCAAAGAGTCCACCGCGATGCGTCCCGCTTCCCAGAAGGATGCGCTTGGGCGAAGGTTTCGTCGAGCCACGTGCTCCCCCTATTTAGTGCATTACGTTCGCCGAGGCACGAACGTTCCAGTTATCAGTGTAGGCGGAAAAATA
>Ga0157369_10003749_pt1 | contig 18058 bp, 17 predicted proteins | sample C25metaG_FD_113461 | JGI IMG/M metagenome (GOLD analysis project Ga0157369, IMG submission 113461) | Corn rhizosphere microbial communities from Kellogg Biological Station, Michigan, USA - C2-5 metaG | ecosystem: Host-associated > Plants > Roots > Rhizosphere > Soil | place: USA: Michigan... | reverse complement strand
GTCCGGCCGCACCGCGGCAATCACTGCATCCGTGAGGCCGGGGTAGGCGGCTTCTAGCTTCGCGATGTCCGGTCGCAGCGTCAGCGTTCGGCGAAGCGTCGTCTCGAAGCCGGCGATGTTCACCGCGACCATCGCCGTGCGCGGCTCGGTCAGCTCTTCGAGCCGCTCGGCGAGCTTCAGTGCGGCTGCGGACGGCGCGCCGGCTGCAGTGGCCGCCGCACCCGACGCGAACGCCGGCACCGCCGCGGCGCTGACGCTGGCGACAAGTGCGGCCAGGAAGAGAGTGAGCCGCACGCGCTCAGACGCGCATCGGCATCAGCACGTAGAGCGCCGCGGCCTTGTCGTTCTCGCGCAGCAGGGTCGGAGCCGCGGCGTCGGCGAGGTGCATCTCGACCATGTCGCCCTCGATCTGGCCGAGGATGTCGAGCAAGTAGCGGGCGTTGAACCCGATCTCGAGGCCGTCGGCGCTGTAGTCGCCGGAGACCTCCTCGGCCGCGGTGCCGTTCTCCGGGCTGGTGACCGAGAGGGTGACGCGGTCGCGGTCGAGCGCCATCTTGACGGCGCGCGTCTTCTCGCTGGCGATGGTCGAGACCCGGTCGACGCCCTCCTCGAAGCTGCGCGGGTCGATCCGCAGCAGCTTGTCGTTCGCGGTCGGGATGACGCGGCTGTAATCTGGGAAGGTGCCGTCGATCAGCTTCGAGGTGAGGATCGCGTTGCCGAGGCCGAAGCGGATCTTCGTCTCCGACAGTGAGACCTGGACGGTGCCGTCGACCTCGTCGAGCAGCTTCCTCAATTCGGCGACGCACTTCCTCGGGATGATGACGTCGGGCATGCCCTCGGCGCCGGCCGGGCGGGGCACCGTCACGCGCGCGAGGCGGTGGCCGTCGGTGGCGGCGGCCTTCATCACCGGCTGCGCCTCGTCGGAGACGTGGAGGAAGATGCCGTTCAGATAATAGCGCGTCTCCTCCGTGGAGATGGCGAAGCGGGTCTTGTCGATGATCTGCCTCAGCGTCGCGGCCGGGAGCTCGAAGCGGGTCGGGAGGTCGCCCTCGGCGATCACCGGGAAGTCGTCGCGGGGGAGGGTGGCGAGGTTGAACCGGGCGCGGCCGGCATTGACCTGCATCTTCCCCTCGGCGGCATTGATCTCGACCTGGCTGCCTTCCGGAAGCTTCCTCGCGATGTCGAACAAGGTGTGGGCCGAGACGGTGGTGGCGCCGGGCTGGCTGACGTTCGCTTCGACCGTCTCGTTGATCTGGAGGTCGAGATCGGTCGCCATCAGCCGGATGCCGCCGTCCTCGCTCGCCTCGATGAGGACGTTGGAGAGGATCGGGATGGTGTTGCGCCGCTCCACCACGGACTGGACGTGGCCGAGGCTCCTCAGAAGCGTGGCCCGTTCGATCGTCGCTCTCATCATCGCCCCCGGAAGTGCTACTTTGCCGAGAGTATTAGAGCCCCTTCCCGCCCCCCGCTAGGGGCTTCTGGGCGGGCAGGAAAAAAGGGCCGGAGCGTCGCCGCCCCGGCCCTCCTGTCGGTCGAACGCGCGGTCCGTCCGCGATCAGAAGCGCACGCCGACGCCGGCGAGCACCTGGTGCTTGTCGAAATTGCCCTTGTAGGTCGAGTAGCGATACTCGGCCTTCACATAGGCGTTGCCCGACACGGCCTGCTCGATGCCGCCGCCGACCCGCCAGCCGTCGCGATTCTCGCTCAGGTTGAAATTGGTCGTGCCGGTGAGGCCGTCCGTGTAGGTCAGCCGCAGGCGGGCGTTGGTGTAGCCGGCCTTGGCGTAGAGGAGGGTGCTCGGGGTCACCGCCGTGCCGACGCGGCCGCCGACATAGAGGTCGCGGCCGAGCTTCGCGCAGAGGCGGTCGGCCGGGCGGTTGACGCCGCTGACGCACTGGTCCGCGGTCGATCCGGACGCTTCGCCCTCGATGCCGAGGACGAGGCCGCCGACCTGGGCGTCATAGCCGATTCCGGCGCCGTAGAGCACGCCGCTCGTATGGTCGTTGGGAACCTTGAGGCGGTCGTAGCCGACGAGGCCCTCGACCTTGACCCCGGTGAAAGGGGCCCGCTCCTGCGCCATGGCGGGCACGGCGAAGCTGCCGGCGACGAGGGCTGCCAGGATGTACTTACGCATGTATTCAACTCCCTACTGATGTGGGTTTCGCGTGGAGTGCGACCCAGCGCAGGCGATTGCGAAATGTTTCATGAACCCCAGATAAACGAGCTGCGATGTTGCAAACGGGTAACATCTTGGTAAACCTGAACCTGTGATAAACGGCCGCTACTTTGTCCTTGCGTTGCTTGCATTTGCCTCCCCCGTGCAGGCGCAGAAACAGGCGCTGGGAATTTTTTCCTTGTGGGGAAGCTTCCGCGACGGGAGCCGCTGCTGGGCGGTTTCCGAGCCGGAAGGCGCGGCGCGGCGCAGCGGCGGGCGCGCCTTCGCTTCGGTCAGCTGGTCGATGGCCGGAGGCCCGCGCGGGCAGCTCGCAATTCACTTCGCGGCGCCGCGCCGGGCGGGATCGGCGGTCCTGCTGCGGGTCGACGACCGGCTGTTCCAGCTCGCCGGGAGCGGCGCCGACGCGTGGGCGGCCGACGCGCGCGCCGACGCGGAGATCGTCGCGGCGATGCGCACCGGGGTCCAGATGACCGTCGAAAGCCGCGCCGAGACGGGCGGCGCGTTGCGCGACACCTATGCCCTTCGTGGTGCCGCGACCGCGATCGACGCCGCCGCCATCGGCTGCGCGCGCCGCCCCCGCTGAGGCTGGAAAAAACGGCTCGGCGCGCCTACATGGGCGGCCTCATGACAGCCCAGATGCCCATCCCCGGTCACATCGACCCGGTGCCCGTGCCGCGCGCGCCGTCGCTGCGCGCCGACGGCCGCACCGACCTCGTCGGCCTGTCGAAGGAGGAGATGCGCGAGGCGCTGGCGGCGGCGGGGCTCGACGCGAAGCAGGCCAAGCTTCGGGCCAAGCAGATCTGGCACCAGGTCTACAATCGCGGAGCGACCGATTTCGACGCGATGAGCGACATCGCCAAGCCGCAGCGCGCCTGGCTCGCCGAGCGGTTCGTGATCGGCCGGCCGGAGGTGGTTGTCCAGCAGGTCTCGACCGACGGCACGAGGAAGTGGCTTCTGAAGACCCCCGACGGCCACGACTTCGAGATGGTGTTCATCCCCGACGCCGACCGGGGGACGCTCTGCGTCTCCAGCCAGGTCGGCTGCACCCTCAATTGCCGCTTCTGCCACACCGGCACGATGCGCCTCGTTCGCAACCTCGATGCCGGCGAGATCGTCGGCCAGGTAATGCTGGCGCGCGACGCGCTCGGCGAATGGCCGAGCCAGCCCGAGGGCCGGATGCTCTCCAACATCGTCATGATGGGCATGGGCGAGCCGCTCTACAATTTCGAGAATGTGAAGGGCGCGCTCAAGATCGTCATGGACGGCGACGGCCTCGGCCTCTCGCGCCGGCGCATCACGCTCTCGACCTCGGGCGTGGTGCCGATGATGGCGCGGGCCGGCGAGGAGATCGGGGTCAACCTCGCGGTGTCGCTGCACGCCGTCACCAAGGAAGTGCGCGACGAGATCGTGCCGTTGAACCGCAAATACGGGATCGAGGAGCTGCTCGAGGCCTGCGCCGCCTATCCCGGCGCCAACAACGCGCGGCGCATCACGTTCGAATATGTGATGCTGAAGGACAAGAACGACAGCGACGAGGATGCGCGCGAGCTCGTCCGCCTGATCCGCAAGTACCGGCTGCCGGCGAAGGTGAACCTCATTCCCTTCAACCCCTGGCCGGGCGCGCCCTACGAATGCTCGGACGACGAGCGGGTGCGGCGCTTCTCGGACATCGTGTTCGAGGCGGGGATTTCGGCGCCGATCCGCCGGCCGCGCGGCCGGGACATCATGGCTGCCTGCGGGCAGCTGAAATCGGCCGCGGAGAAGAAGAGCCGCGCCGAGCTCGACCGCATCGCCGAAGAGAAGCAGGCGGCGCTGGCCTGATCGATCATCCCCACGTCCTCAGGGGGCGACGAAAAAACGGGCCGGAGCGGCGTCGCTCCGGCCCCTTCTTTTCGTGCGATCGGCGCGGCTCAGATGCGGCCGCGGCCGCCGGTGCGGGCCGCGCGGGCTGCGCGGCGCTCCTCGGGAGTGACGACGCCGTCGCGGTTGGCGTCGGCGCGGTCGAACGCCTGCAGCGCGAAGGCGGTCGCCTCCTGGACCGAGACCCGGCCGTCATGGTTGAGGTCCATGCGGTCGAACATCTGGCCGCGGAAGCCGCCGAAGCCCGCGCGGCCGAAGCGGGCGCGTCCGCGCATGCCCTCGCCCATCGGGCCGCGGGCGGCGACGCGCTGCTGGCGGGCCGCCATCGCCGCATCGAATTCGGCGCGTGTGACGACGCCGTCATGGTTGCCGTCGAGGCGGGCGAACAGCCGCTCGCCGCGGCGGGCGGGATCGCGCTGCGCCGCGCCGCGGCCGGCAAAGCCGCGCGCCCGGAGACCGCGGCCGTTGCCGTTGCCGCGGAGAGCGCGTGCGGCCTCGATCTCGTCGCGGGTCACGAAGCCGTCGCGGTTCGTGTCCACGCGCGCGAACATGCGCTGGACCCGGGCCTGGACGTCGGCCCGTGTGACCGGGCGGCTCATGTGGCCGCGCTGGAGGCCGGCGGCCGGACCTTGCGGGGCGGCGGGCGCGGGCTGGGCGAGGGCAGGCGCCGCACCCGCGGCGAGGAGGGCGGTGAGAATGATCGTCTTCATCTTGAACAGGCTCCTTCGTGTTCCGGCCTTGCCGGTTGCGCCGGGATCTAGACGAAGCCGCTTATACAGGAATTGAACCGGCCGTTCATCCAGCGGCAGGATTCCGCGCCGTTCCGGCTTCGGCGCCGCTGGCGGGCGGCGGGCAAGCTCGTCTAAGCTGGCGCGGATGAGCCGGGGCGGCGCGAACAGGGAGGCCGGATTGGACGTTGACGGGGGAGAGGGTGCGCCGCGCGGCTGGTGGGAAAACGGCTGGGCCGTCGCCCTCGTGCTCCTCCTCATGGCGCTCCCGCTCGCCTGGCCGGCGGTCCCGCCGCTCACCGACCTCCCGGGCCATATGGGCCGCTACAAGATCGCCGCCGACCTCGCCTCCTCGCCCTCGCTCCAGTCGTGGTTCAGCTTCCACTGGGCGCTGATCCCGAACCTTGGAGTCGACCTCATCGTCGTGCCGCTGGCCAGGGTCGCCGGCATCGAGGCGGCGACGAAGGCCGTCGCCCTCCTCATTCCGCCGCTCACCGTCGCCGGCTTCCTGTGGACTGCGCGCGAGGCCCACGGGCGGCTTTCGCCCACCTATTTGTTCGCGGCGCCGCTCGCCTTCGGCTTTCCCTTTCTCTACGGCTTCCTCAACTTCACCCTCGCCGCCGCGCTCGCCTTCCTCGCCGCCGGCCTGTGGGCGAGGCTCGGCCGGACGGGCCGTGTCGGGGTTCGGGCGGCGCTGTTCGTGCCGATCGCCTTCCTGTTGTGGATCGCCCACGCCTTCGGCTGGGGCATGCTCGGCCTCCTCGCCTTCGCCTTCGAATGGGACCGCCAGCAGCGGCTCCGGCCCGACGTCCTGCGCTCCGCAATGCGGGCGGCGCTCCACTGCCTGCCGCTCGCCGCGCCGCTCGTCCTGATGCTCGCCTGGCGGAGCAGCGTCGACGCTCCGCCGGGCGACTGGTTCAACGTGCCGTGGAAGCTCGGCGCCTTGATGGGCATCTTCCGCGACCGCTGGCTGGTCGTCGACCTCGCCTGCACGATCGTCGCGCTGATGCTCCTGTTCCTCGGAGCGCGGAGCCCGCGCCTCGGCTACGCGCGGCCGCTCGCCCTCGCCGCGATCCTGTTCGCACTGGTGTTCGTGCTCATTCCGGGCCGGCTGATGGGCGGCGCGCATACCGACGACCGCCTCGCCCCCTACATGATCGCCGTCGGCCTCCTCGCCCTCGCCCCCGCCGCCGACGCGCCGCCGCGCTTCGTGCGCACGCTCGCCTTTGCCGGCCTCGCCTTCCTCGTCCTGCGCATGGGTGCGGCGACGGCGAGCGCCGCGCTCTACGCCCGCACCTACGAGCGCGAGCTGCAGGCGCTCGACCATTTGCCGCGCGGGGCGCGGATGGTGGCGTTCGTCGGCATGGGCTGCGGCAACGGCTGGGCGCAGGGGCGGCTCGAGCACCTGCCCTCGCTCGCCATCGTCCGCCGGGAGGCCTTCGCCAACGACCAATGGACCGTGGCGGGGAGTCACCTCGTCCAGGTGCGCCCGCCGTGGGACGCCTATGTCGACCCCTCGCAGATGGTCGGCGAGCGGCCGTGCAAGGTGATCACCCCCGACACCGAGATCGCCAAGCTGAAGCCGGAGCTGTTCGACTACGTCTGGCTGATCGATCCCGCACCGTTCGACGCACGGCTCATGCGCGGGTGGACGCCTGTCTGGCGGCAGGGGGCGAGCGGCCTCTACCGACTGCCCGCAGCGCCTCCCCCTGCGAGCGCCGCTCCGCCGGCGCGTTAGGGTTACCATTCCTTAACCATAGCCCGCCACATTCCTCCCCAAGCCGCAATCGGCGGCAGGACGAGGGGGAAGTCGATGTTCCAGTCGGTGGTTCAGCTTCAGCGGCTTACCGAGGCGGCCGCGCCGCCGATCGAGCTCGCGGTCGTCGTCCCGACCCTCAACGAATCCGGGAACGTCCCCGAGTTCCTCAACCTGCTGTCCATCGCGCTCGCCGGAATCGAGTGGGAGGCCGTGTTCGTCGACGACAATTCGTCGGACGGAACCGCCGACCTCCTGCGCTCGATCGCCCGCGAGGACCGCCGCGTGCGGGTCCTGCAGCGGGTCGGCCGCCGCGGCCTCGCCAGCGCCGTCGTCGAAGGCGCCCTCGCCAGCTCCGCCCCTTACATCGCCGTGATGGATGCCGATCTCCAGCATGACGAGGAAAAGCTTCCGCGCCTGCTCGACGCCGTCCGCGACGGCGGCCACGACCTCGCCGTCGGCTCGCGCTACGTCGGCGCCGGCGGGGTCGGCGAATGGGATTCGAAGCGCCACCAGGGGAGCCTGTGGGCGACCCGGCTCGCCCAGCGTATCCTCAAGGCGCCGCTCTCGGACCCGATGAGCGGCTTCTTCCTGATGACTCGCGAGGCGTTCATGGCGTCGCTGCCGCGCCTCTCTGGCGGAGGCTTCAAGATCCTGCTCGACATCGTCTCGTCGTCGCCGGCGCCGCTGGCCATCGCCGAGGTGCCCTACGTCTTCCGCACCCGCACCGCCGGCGAGAGCAAGCTCGATCTGATGGTGGTCGCCGAATATCTGAAGCTGCTCGCGGACAAGTCGATCGGGCGGTTCGTCCCGATCAGCCTCCTCCTCTTCCTCGGCGTCGGCGCATTGGGCGTCCTCGTCCACCTCGCCGTCCTCGGCACCCTGGTCGAGGAGGCGGGCGTCCGCTTCGCGGTCGGGCAGGCCGTCGCCGTCACCACTGCGATGACATTCAACTTCACCTTGAACAACATCTTCACCTATTCCGACCGCCGGCTGCGCGGCTGGCGGTTCGTGAAGGGCCTTGCCGGGTTCGCGGCCGTGTGCTCGGTTGGCGCCGTCGCCAACGTGGGGATCGGCTCGTACATCTATGGCACCAACGTCAGCTGGTGGCTCGCCGGCATCGCCGGCTCCCTCGTCGGCGCCGTCTGGAACTATGTCGCTTCGTCCGCCCTCGTCTGGCGCCGCTGAGGCGGCCGAGGGCGGCCGCTCCCGCGCCACCCTCCGGGGGTTCGTTGCGATCCTGGCGGTGGCGCTCGCGCTCCGCGTGGCGATGGCGCTGGGGACGAACGCCGTCCATCCCGACGAGATCTTCCAATATCTCGAGCAGGCGCACCGCCACGCCTTCGGCTACGGCGTCGTCCCTTGGGAATATCGCTACGGCATGCGCAACTGGCTGCTGCCGCTGGCGCTGAGCGGCCCGATGCGGCTCGGCGACTGGATCGCGCCCGGCACCGGCCTCTACCTGCTGCTCCCCAGGCTCATGATGGCGCTGCTCGGCCTCGCGGTCGTGGCAGCCGCCTTCCGGATCGGCGACCGCCTGTCGCGCGCCCACGCCTGGGTGGCGATGGCGGTGGCGGCAATCTGGTGGGAGCTCGCCTATTTCGGCGGCCACACGCTCACCGAAGCCGCCGCCGTCGCGGCCGCGCTCCCGGGAGCGGCCCTGCTCGGCGACCCTAAAGCGGGGCGCCGGAGCGCGGCCGTCGGCGGGCTGCTGCTCGGCTTCGCGGTGCTGCTGCGCTTCCACTATGCACCGGCGATCGGCGTGTTCGTGCTGATGACGTGCGGCACCGACTGGCGCGGGCGCTGGGCGCCGGCCGTGGCGGGCGGCCTCGTCGCGCTCGCCGTAGGGGCCGCGGTCGATCTCGCGATGGGGCAGGTGCCCTTCTCGTGGATCGTCGCCAACTTCCAGCAGAACATCCTCGCCAACCGCGCCGCCGGCTTCGGGGTCAGTCCGCCGCTCACCTATGTGCGCGCGCTCGGCGCCGGGTGGGGGCTGTTCTTCGCGCCGATCCTGCTTGCCATCGTGCCGGTGTTCAACCGCTACCGCCCGCTCGTCGCGATGGCGGCGGTCAACTTCCTCGTCCACAGCGCCATCGGCCACAAGGAATATCGATTCATCCTGCTCAGCGCCGCGATCCTCGTGCTGCTCGCCGCGATCGGCTCGGCCGAATATGTGCTCCGGCTGAGGGAGCGCATGCCGCCGCGCCGGGCGCGGCTTGCCCTGCCGGCGCTCGTCCTCCTCTGGGCTGGCGCGTCGGGAAGCCTGATGGCGCGGGGGCGGCTCACCTCGGAATGGCAGGCGTTCGAGGGCGGCTCGCAAGCGATGGCGGCGCTTCGCGGCGACGCTTCGCTGTGCGGGGTCGGCATGGTCGGCGTCAATTTCTGGGACAGCGGCGGCTACACCTACCTCCACCGCAACGTGCCGATCTATGTCGGCCAGAGCGACCGGCTCCCCGGCCCGCAGCCGCGCCTCGAGACGCTTGCGCCGGCGTTCAACGCGATCGTGGCGGCGGCGGAGAAGCGCTCGATGGTGCCGGCGGGATATCGCGAGATCGGCTGCTCCGGGCCCGAGCACGGCGCCGAGCCGCGCGAGGTCAGCCGAGTCTGCACCTTCGTCCGCGAGGGCGGCTGCGAGGCCGGGGCCGGGGGCGACCGGCTGCTCGACCGGATCATGCGCAGGCAGGACTGGTGAGGGGCGCGTCCCGCCGCAGATCGAATAGAGGTTGAAAAATCCGCGAAGAGGAGTGAGGCAGCGGCGGTGAGCCCTTCGTCGCCGCCCAGATGATCTCCACCTCAGAGCAGAGAGAAAGCGCAAGCGCCGGCCGGCCTCACGCCTGGTGGGAGCGGCGGAGCTTCGTTCTCGCCATCGTCCTGCTGAGCGCTCTGCCGCTGCTCTGGCCGTCCATTCCGCCGCTCGTCGACCTTCCCGGCCATATGGGCCGCTACCGGGTCGAGCTCGACATCGGCTCGCATCCGGCGCTCCAGCAATTCTACGGCTTCAAATGGTCGATGATCGGCAATCTGGGCGTCGACCTGCTGATCATCCCGGTCGCCAAGATCTTCGGCATCGAGCTCGGCACGAAGCTGATCGTCCTGGCCATTCCGCCGCTGACGGTCGCGGGGTTCCTGTGGGTCGCCCGCGAGGTCCATGCCCGGGTGCCGCCGACCGCCTATTTCGCCATCCCCTTCGCCTACGGCCACCCGTTCATCTTCGGCTTCATCAACTTCGCCCTGTCGATGGCCTTCGCGCTGCTCGCCTTCGGCCTGTGGCTGAGGCTGGCGCGGCTCGGCCATCCGCTGATGCGCGCGGCGATCTTCATCCCCCTGTCGGTGGTGATCTGGTTCACCCACACGTTCGGCTGGGGCACGCTCGGCGTCATGGCCTATTCGGCCGAGCTCGTCCGGCAGTTCGACAAGGGGCGGAGCCTCGCGCATTCGGCGCTTCGCTCGGCCTGGCACTGCCTGTCGATCGCGCCCCCGATCCTCCTCATGCTGGCCTGGCGGAGCGGCGGCCATGTCGGCGGCGAGACCGGCGACTGGTTCAACTGGCGGCTCAAATATCTCTGGATCGTCGAGGCGCTGCGCGACCGCTGGTTCCTGTTCGACCTGTTCTCGCTGATCGTCGGGCTGCTGGTCATCGTCAACGCGATCCGGCTGCGGCCGCTCGGCCTGTCGCGCAACCTCGCCGCCTCGGCGATCTTCCTCGCCCTCGTCTACGTGCTGCTGCCGCGGATCATCTTCGGCTCGGCCTATGCCGACATGCGGTTGGTGCCGTATCTGATCGGCCTCGGCATCATCGCCGTCCGCCTCCGGGAAGGGGCGAGCCGCCGCCTCGCCGGCGGGCTCGCGGTCGCGGCGACCCTGTTCGCGAGCGTCCGCCTCGGCGCCAATGCGGCCAGCTTCTGGATGTACGACCGCACCTACGATCGGGAGCTCGGCGCGGTCGCCCACATTCCCGAAGGGGCGCGGGTGATCTCGTTCGTCCAGGTCTTCTGCCGCACCCATTGGGCAATGTCGCGGCTCGAGCACCTCCCGGCCATCGCCCTGGTGCGCAAGCGCGCTTATTCGAACGACCAGTGGATGATGCCGGGCGGGCAGCTGCTCAGCAGCCGGCTCGAGGGCGCGGCGGGCTGGCGCTACGATCCCGCCCAGCAGGTGACGGAGGTGCCGTGCGCCGGCGAATATTGGCGGACCATCGACGAGGCGCTGCGCACCTTCCCGCGCCAGGCGTTCGACTATGTCTGGCTGATCGAGCCGCCCGAGTTCGATCCCGCGCTCGCCAAGGGGCTGCAGCCGGTCTGGCGGAGCGGTGCGAGCGTGCTCTATAGGGTCGCCGACCGAACGCCCCCCGACGCGCCGGAGGCGGTGCCCGAAGAGGAACAATGATGTCCGCCGCCGCCGCGCCCGCGCCGACTCCCGCTCTGTCCGTCGTCATCCCCTGCTACAACGAGGAAGCCTGCCTCTCCGAGCTCCACCGCCGGGTGAGCGCGGCCGCCGCGGGCGTGGCGGGCGAGTCCTACGAGATCGTCTTCGTCAACGACGGCTCGCGCGACGGCAGCTGGGCGATGATGAGCGGGCTCGCCGCCGCCGATCCGCGCGTCGTCGCGATCAACCTGTCGCGCAACCACGGCCACCAGCTGGCGCTGACCGCCGGGCTCGACCTCTGCCGGGGCGAGCGCATCCTCATCATCGACGCCGACCTCCAGGACCCGCCCGAGCTGCTCCCCGACATGGTCGCCGAGATGGAGCGGCAGAAAGCCGACGTCGTCTACGCCGTCCGCCGGGCCCGCGCCGGGGAGACGGCGTTCAAGCTGGCGACGGCCAAGCTCTTCTACCGCGGCCTCTCCAAGCTCGCCGAGATCGAGATCCCGCGGGACACCGGCGACTTCCGGCTGATGAGCCGCCGCGCGCTCGACGCCCTGCTCGCCCTTCCCGAGCAGGCGCGGTTCATCCGCGGCATGGTCGCCTGGGTCGGCTTCCGCCAGGTGCCGATCGTCTACGACCGCGCCGAGCGCCACGCCGGCCAGACCAAATATCCCCTGTCGAAGATGGTCCGCTTCGCCCTCGACGCGGTGACCGGCTTCTCGACCGCGCCGCTCCGCTTCGCCAGCCATTTCGGCCTCTGGCTGGTGGCGGCGACCGTCCTCATCCTCATCTACATCGCCTTCGGCTTCCTGACCGGAAGCGCGATCCCCGGCTGGACCTCGCTGATGCTGGTCGTCGTCATCCTGGGCGCGGTGCAGATGTTCGTGCTCGGCATGATCGGCGAATATCTCGGCCGGCTGTACATCGAGGCGAAGCGGCGGCCGCTCTATATCGTCTCCGACATTGCCGGCCACACCGAGGCGCACGGGCGCCTCGGCCACGTCGCTCACGAAGCGGAGGCGATGGCGGCGAGCGACACGCCCGGCGGGAACGGCAGCTTGCCGATCGCGTGACGCTCGAGCCCGAACAGGGCCTCGAACAGGGCGTTGACCGGTTTGGGCGGCATCGCGTCGCCGCTCCCCTCCTTCTTCGCCAGCCGCGCCGCGACGCGGGCCCCGGCGGCGAGCGGGAACAGCACGGAGTTGAAGTAGGTCAGCTCCTCGAGCTTCAGACCCGCCGCCGCCACGACCGCGCGCAGCGTCTTCTTCGTGTAGCGGCGCTTGTGGTGGTTGGCGACGTCGTGGGCGCTCCACATCCAGGGGTGCGCCGGCACGGTCAGCAGGATCCGGCCCCCGGGCTTCAGGCGGCCGGCGATGCTCACCAAGGCCTCGCGGTCCTCCTCGACATGCTCGAGCACGTCGAGCAGAGCGACGAGGTCGTATGCCCCTTCGGCGACTCCGCTCAGCCCGGGCAGCGGTGCGTCGTGGACTGCGTGCCCCAGCCGGCTCGAGGCGATCCCCCGCGCCACCGGATCGATCTCGACCGCGTCGACCCGTCCGAACCGCGCGAGCATCGGAAGGTTGTGCCCCGTCCCGCAGCCGATCTCGAGGATTCGGGGGCTCTGCGGCAGCGGCACCTTGCGGCGGATCAGCTCGGCGAGGATCTCGCGCCGGGCCCGGTACCACCAGTGGCGGCTGTCGAGCTCCGCCATGCGATCGTAGACGATGCGTTCCATCAGCAGCCGCCCGTCACGCGAAGACCCACCACCGGTTGAGGCCGAAGGTCACTGCGGGCGTGACCAGCACGGCCGGCACGAGCGGCCACCAGGCCGGGCCGTGAAGCGCGGAGGTCAGCACCCAGGTGAACGCCCAGTTGAGGGCGAGGCCGAGCGACTGCACGAAGACGAAGCGCGCCTGGGTGCGGGGCGTGCGTTCCTGGCCATGTCCCCTGAAACTCCATCGGCTGTGGAGCACATAGCCGATGCACACCGCGACTCCAAAGGCGATCGGGACGGCCGCCATCGGGGGCATCACGAACTGCGCGAGCGGCCAGTAGACGGCGGCGTAGACGAAGGTCGAGAACAGGCCGACCGCGCCGAAGCGGACCACCTGGCCGAGCATCTCCGCCGAGAGCGCGCTTTCCACTTTCATTCCAGCGCGTTCCTTCGCCCGCCTAGCTTGCCCTTTGACCGGCAGCGACTAATGCGGGGGCGGGGTGATGGAAAGGGCGAAAGGCATGGAGGGGCTCGACAGGCTCGAGAGGCACTGGCGCTGGTGGGTAGCCCTGATCTGGGTCGCCGGCGCGGCCCTCCTCGTCTACCAGAAATGGGCGCAGATCCGCGGCTTCAACCTTCCCGACACCGACGACAATATCCGGATCATGCAGGTGCGCGCCCTGATCGAGGGGCAGGGCTGGTTCGACCTCAGGCAATATCGGCTCAATCCGCCCTACGGCGCCGACATCCACTGGTCGCGCCTCGTCGACCTGCCGATCGCCGGGATCAAGCTCGCGCTCGCGCCGCTGATCGGCGGGCCGGATGCCGAGCGGGCGGCGGTGGCCATCGCGCCGCTGCTGCCGATGGCCGTGGCGATGGCGGCGGTGGCGGTGATCGCCCGGCGGACGCTGGGGCCGCTCGCCTTCGCGCTCGCCCACGCCGTCCTCCTCTGCGCTCCGTCGCTCAAGGGCATGTGGTCGCCGCTCCGCATCGACCATCATGGCTGGCAGCTCGCCTTCCTCGCCGTCTCGGTCTCGGCGCTCAGCGACCCGAACCGCGCCCGCGGCGGCCTGACGCTCGGCCTCTCGACGGCGCTGTCGATCGTCATCGGCATGGAGATGCTCCCCTATCTCGCCCTTCTCGGCGGCGCGGCCGTGCTGTTCTGGGTCCGGGACGGGCGCGAGGGCGAGCGGCGGCGGCTCGTCACCTACGGCAGCGCCCTCGCCGGGGGCGTGGCGCTCGGCTTCGTCCTTTTCGCCTCCTACGCCAACCGCGCGCCGGTCTGCGACGCTCTGTCGCCCGTCTGGCTCTCGGCGCTCCTCGCCGCCGGCGGGATCGCGGTCGCGCTCGGCTTCGCGCCCATCGCCAACGGCTGGCTCCGCCTCGCCGCGGCGGCGGCGGCCGGAGCGCTTCTCGCCGGCGCCTTCGTGCTGATGTGGCCGCAATGCCTCGGCAGGCTCGAGCATATCGATCCCGACGCCGACCGGCTGTGGCTTCGCAACGTGCTCGAGGCGCGGCCGATCTACCGCCACGGCCTCGACACGATCATCGCCATCGTCACCCTGCCGGTGATCGGTCTCTTGGGCTATCTCGCCATGTTCGCGAAGCACCGGAACGACGGGCCGGCGCTGCGCCTGTGGCTGGCGATGGCCGTCCCCGCCTTCCTCGCCGCAGCCCTGCTCCTCTGGCAGAGCCGCGCCGGCCCGGCCGCGCAGCTTCTTTCCATCCCCGGCGCCACCGCGCTCGGCTGGGTGCTCATCCCCTTCTTCTGGAACAGCCGCTTCATGCTGGTGCGGGTCGCAGGCGTGGTCGGCGTGTTCCTGGTCGTCTCCGGCCTCGCCGCCCAATATGTCGACAATCTGTGGCCGAAGCCCAAGCGCAGCGCCGGCAACAAGGCCGTCGACCGGGCGAACGGCCTCTGCCCGACATTGTGGGCGATGCGGCCCGTCGCCTTCGTGCCCAAGGGCTATGTGCTCACCCATGTCGACCTCGGGCCGCGGCTGATCGCGGTCACCCACCACGACGCCGTCGCCGGCCCGTACCACCGCAACGGCCGCGACATCGCCGAGGTGATGAAGTCGTTCCGGAGCACCGCCGACTATGCGAAGTCGGTGATCGACCGGCGGCACATCGACTATGTGCTGGTCTGCCCCGGCATGTCGGAGACGACCATCTACGCGAGCGAGGCGCCCGGCGGCTTCTACATGCAGCTGATGCGCGGACAGGTGCCGAAATGGCTGGCGCCGGTGACGCTTCCCGAGAACTCGCCGTTCCGGATGTGGCGGGTCGTCAGACCTTGAAGGCGATCATGACCCCGTCGATCACGAACTGAGCGGCGAGGGCGGCGAGGATCACGCCGAGCAGGCGGGTCAGCATCGCCTCGAGCCTCTTGCCGAGCAGCCGCATCAGGAAGGCGGCGCCGAGCAGCGCCACCAGCGTCAGCACCAGCACGGCGCCGAGCGCGGCGAGGACGACGAGCGAGCCCTCCCAGCCGTCGCTCCGCGCCATAAGCAGCATCGCCGAGGCGATCGAGCCCGGGCCGGCGATCATCGGTATGCCCATCGGGAACACCGAGATGTCGTTATGCTCGGGGTCGGCGCTCACTTCCTCGGCGCGGTTCTCGCGGCGCTGGGTGCGGCGCTCGAACACCATGTCGAGCGCGATCATGAACATCATGATGCCGCCGGAGATGCGGAACGCGGCGAGGCTGATGCCGAGCGCGTGCAGCAATTTGTAGCCGAGCACGCCGAAGAAGACGAGGATGGCGGTGGCGACGAGCGTCGAGCGGACCGCCATCGTCCGCCGCTGCGCGGGCGTGCAGTTGCGCGTCAGCCCCGCGAAGATCGGCGCGCAGCCGGGCGGGTCGATCACCACGAACAAGGTGACGAAGGCAGAGACGAACGCTTCGATCACAGCCCGGCGGGCTCCGGCAGGCCCTCGCGGGCGCAGGCGGCGGCGAGGGTGTTGCGGAGGAGGACGGCGATGGTCATCGGACCGACTCCGCCAGGGACGGGAGTGATGGCGGCGGCGACCTCGCGCGCCTCGTTAAAGGCGACGTCGCCGAGCAGCTTCGTCCTGCCGTCCTCGCCCTCGAGGCGGTTCATGCCGACGTCGATCACGGTCGCTCCGGGCCTAATCCAATCGCCGCGGATCAGCTCGGGGCGGCCCACGGCGGCGACGAGGATGTCGGCGCGGCCGACCACGTCCGGCAGCCCGCGGGTGCGGCTGTGGGCGATGGTGACGGTGCAATTCTCCCTGAGGAGGAGCTGCGCCATCGGCTTGCCGACGATGTTCGAGCGGCCGACCACCACCGCCTCGAGCCCGGAGAGGTCGCCGAGCCGGTCCTTCAGAAGCATCAGGCAGCCGAGCGGCGTGCACGAGACCAGCCCCTCCTCGCCGACGGCGAGGCGGCCGGCATTGGCGATGTGGAAGCCGTCGACGTCCTTGTCAGGATCGATCGCGGCGATCACCGCCTTGTCGTCGACCCCGGCGGGGAGGGGGAGCTGGACGAGGATGCCGTCGACGCGGTCGTCGCCGTTCAGCTCCTCCACCAGGGCGATAAGCTCGGCCTCGCTGGTCGTGTCCGGCAAGCGGTGCTCGAAGCTCGCCATGCCGGCCTCGATCGTCGCCTTGTTCTTGGAGCGGACGTAGATCTGGCTCGCCGCATCGTCGCCGACCAGCACCACCGCGAGGCCCGGCACCCGGCCGGTCGCCTCCGCGAACGCCGGCACGGCCTCGGCCACCCGCGCCCGCAGGCGCTGCGCGAAGGCGCGGCCGTCGATGATCTCCGCCGTCACGCCCTCGGCGCCATCAGCGAAATGAAGAGCTGCGGGACGACGATGTCGCTGAGGATGTAGATGATCAGCAGAACCACCATCGGCGAGAAGTCGAGGCCGCCGAAATCGGGCAGGATCTTGCGGATCGGCCGGTAGAGCGGCTCCGTCATCCGGTCGAGCGCATAGAGGAAGCTGCGCACGAAGGAATTGTAGGTGTTGATCACCTGGAAGGCGATCAGCCAGCTCAGGATCGCCTGGATGATGATCACCCACCATGCGATCTTCAGGAACAGCTCGATCAGCTGGAAAAGCGCGAACATAGGATCTCCACCACCCGCATCGCCGTCCATGTAGGGGTGGGCGGAGGGGCGGGCAATGGCGGGTGGCGCGCGTCGGGGCCGGCTGTTACCCTTCCGGCATGATCCTCGCGCTCCTCCTCGCTGCGGCCTCCGCCCCCCAGCCCGGGCCGCTCAAGACCTTCAAGGACTGGACGGTGGGCTGCGACAATGTTCGCAACTGCCAGGCGGTGGCGCTGCTCCCGTCCGACGGCGACGGCTGGCTGACGATGAGCCTGGCGCGCGGCGCGGCGGCGAACGCGCCGGTTCGGATCCTGATCGGCCCGCCGCTCGGCGCGTCGGACGAGAAGACGGGCGTGGTCGCGCTGGCGGTCGACGGCAAGCGGCTCCCGGCCCGGCTCAGCGAGGTGGAGGGCGGCGCGCTCGTCGATGCCGCCGGCACCGCGGCGCTCCTCGCGGCGCTCCGCACCGGCACGAAGCTGGAGGCGCTCGGCGCCGACGGCAAGAGCCTCGGCACCATCTCGCTTGCGGGTTCCAGCGCGGCCTTGTTGTACATGGACGACCGCCAGCAGCGGGTCGGCACGGCGACGGCGCTGGTGAGGCCCGGGCCGAAGCCGGCGAGCGCCGTTCCCGCGCCGCCGGCGCCGCCCGAAATCCTCGTCGCGCCGGCCGGATCGAAGCCGCCGCGGCGGATGCCGCTCGCCACGGCGACGGCGTTTCGCCAGGAAGCCTGCGGCGGCAGCGACTCCGACGACAAGGAGCCGGCCGAGACCTACCGGCTGGACCCGGCGCACACGCTCGCGCTCGTTTCGAACCATTGCAACAGCGGCGCCTACAACGCGGCCACCCTCCTCTATGTCGGGGGCGAGACGGGGGCGTGGATCCCTCCGCACTACGACACCGACAAGCAGAATACCGACGATCCGGGCGGCGGCGCCCTCGCCTACAATGTCGGCTGGAACCCCTCCACCGGGCAGCTCGAGACGTTCATGAAGGGCCGCGGCCTCGGCGATTGCGGCACGCGCCAGAGCTTCGCCTGGGACGGCAGCCGCTTCCGGCTCGTTGCGCAGGCGGAGATGGGGGAGTGCCGCGGCTCGATCGACTGGATCCCCACCTGGCAGGCGCGGGCGGTGCGGCGCTAGCTCAGGGGGCGAAGCGGGGCGGCTCGGCCTCGGCGAGCACGATCGCGAACTGGTCGTCCGTATCGGTCCATTGCTTCACCACGCCCCAGCCGGCGGCGCGCAGCAGCAGGCGTGAATCGCGGTCGCCATATTTGTGGCTGTTCTCCGTGTGGATCGTCTCGCCGGCCTTCATCTCGAAGCGGTAGCCGTCGACTCCGAACCGCACGTCGCGCACCGCCTCCAGGTGCATCTCGATCCGCGCCTTG
>Ga0157369_10003747_pt1 | contig 18059 bp, 13 predicted proteins | sample C25metaG_FD_113461 | JGI IMG/M metagenome (GOLD analysis project Ga0157369, IMG submission 113461) | Corn rhizosphere microbial communities from Kellogg Biological Station, Michigan, USA - C2-5 metaG | ecosystem: Host-associated > Plants > Roots > Rhizosphere > Soil | place: USA: Michigan... | reverse complement strand
TCAAACTTCCGGGCACGCCGGCGGGTGCGAATTGGCCACTTGCTGTAATGCCGTAGAACGTCGGCGTTGTATAAGAAATCGCGTTGTTGGAGCGATAGTAGGTATCCAGGCCGTCAAGGTCGCCAGGATGCGAACCGTACCCGGTCTGATAGAACGCAGGAACCCACGGCGAAAGCATCACGTAGTAAGCGCTATATTGACGGCCCACTGACAACGCACCGTAGGCCGGGTTCGACAACTCGATGCGCGCCTGTCTGCCGAACATGGCGTTCGAGAACTGCTGCCCGCCGCTCGCGAGATTGAAACCCGACTCCAGGACAAACAACGTCTGATAGCCGTTACCGAGGTCCTCTGTGCCACGCAGCCCCCAACGGTCTCCGTTCCATACACCCGACTGCATGCGAACGTTGGACTTTCCTGGCGTCGTCGAGCCAAGAGTTGTCTGACTGTTTTGATAGGTGATAGACGTGTCGACAATGCCGTACAGAATCACGCTCGACTGAGCACATGCAGGAAGAACAGCCAGACCGAGACTCGCACCTACAGCGCATTGAACAACTCTCTTCTTCGACATTCAACGTCTCCTTAATAATTCTTTGGTCCGCGTCGTCAGCAGTGGCGCCCGAGCGCCCTCACTTGTAACGGCCTGTCGTAGGCAACAAGCCGATTTCGCTTTATATATGTAGTAGAACGAATCGGTGCAGCGATTCACGCTCACTCGGTTCGAAGGGATGCACCGTGTCACGCATGAAAGACTTGTTTGCGACGCTCGTTGTCGTGAGGGAGGGGTGCCCCCCGATAGACCAGATACTACGCCACGAAATTAAACATTCGCCACTTCTTTTGCATAGGTGCAAATCCCTATCCCGCAGCTTCACATTCATCTCAAAGACGATTCGGACGGCGAAAACCCCCACACCACGCGGGCCCAGACGGAGCCATGCGCTAAGTCGCAAGCAACGCATCAGAGCTATCGCAATATCGATGGCAATGTGGTGTCTCGATGTGGGTAATTACACCTATGCAATTACATATGTCCATGTGAAAGACTACAGCAGCAGCGTTGCTGGCCGTATATCCATCAGACATCAAGGAGAAACCATGTCGTTCCCTCAGTACATCGCGCCACGTCTGCTCGAAGACCGCGTGGCTTTCGTAACCGGCGCCGGGCAAGGCAATGGGCGTGCCCTCGCGCTCGGCCTTGCTCAGTCTGGTGCCAAGGTTGTGGTTAGCGACATTGCTTTCGAACACGTCAGCGAAACCGCCGCGCTTATTGAGAAGCAGGGCGGGAAAGCGTGGCCGTTCGAGCTCGATGTCACCAACGCAGACGCTTGTTACACCCTTGCCGACAAAGTCCACAACGACATTGGGCCCGTCGACGTACTTGTGAACAATGCTGGCATCATCATTCGCGAGAATTCGACGAGCCCGAACGCAGCAAAGAACTGGAAAAAAGTGATGGATGTGAACGTTCAAGGCACGTTCAACGTCACACATGCGTTTCTTGATGCCATCAAGACGACCAAAGGCGTGATTATCAACGTTGCCTCTATAGCCGCTTATGCTGGACAAGGCGCTAGCCTCGGCTATTCCCCATCCAAAGGTGCAATCAAGATGTTCACGCAGTCGCTAGCCGCTGAACTAGCACCTCATGGGGTACGCGTAAATGCATTGGCGCCGGGCGTCATCGAGACCCCGATGACGGCTGCAACACGCGAGAATCCGGCGCGTCTCGAGGCGTTTATGTCACGCATCCCCATGGGTCGGGTTGGCCAAACCGAAGACCTCGTCGGCCCAACAATATTCTTGGCGTCTGGAATGTCCCGCTACGTGACGGGCGTAACCCTCGCAGTAGATGGTGGATTTTTAGCTATCTAAGGTCTGTCCTGCTAAAGCCCGCTTAGCGGGCTTTTTTGCGCAACACTGTCTACGCCGGAGAAGAAAGAAGCGTGGCGTTCGCGGTTCTCGCAGCGAAATCCGTTTGCAGATACTACGTGCCGACGCCAGCACCAAAAGCTGCGCATTTTCGCGAACCACCAGCTTGCCGGGCTGCATGGACCACCGAAGTCTTCGATTCCCAAGGCCTTATGAAGACAGCTTTTCAGAGAGCTGAAGCAGTCCCCTCGCAACGGTTCCGGTATCAGAAGTATCTAGCGTGCTTGAGGGGCCGAAAATGGTAACTGAAAGCACCATCTGCCCGCGGTCGAAAACGGGTGCGCTCAGGCTGTCGACGCCTGGGATTGGCACACCCAGCGTTCGTGACAGGTTTGTGTTCCGCACAACTCCTGCGAAGTTCTCAATTACATCCTCAAAGCATTGCGTCGAGACCGCTTCGGCCTTCGCAACTTCACGAGCAAGCATCGGTTCAATCGTGTGCCTCGGAAAGAACGCGGCGAATAGTCTCCCTGTGCTGCTGTGGGCGATGGACATTACCGACCCCACATGCAAGCCGACATGCAGGTACATTTCGGGGCCGTGGTATCGAATGACGGTGGGGCCATGGTCTGTCCATATCGCGACAAACGCGCCGTGATTTTCGTCTTTAAGCAGTTCAATGGCCAACTCCACCGCCTTGTGCAATGGGTGGAGTTGCGCTAAAGCTCGCAGGCCAAGCTTCAGTGCGAGCGGTCCGGGCTCGAAGCTGTGGGTCATTGAATCACGTCTAACCAGTCCGGTGCGAACCAAACTGACCATGTATGTGAAGACCTGATTCAAAGGCAAGGCGGTCGCAACGCTCAGCCCCAGCATCGAAACAGGTCTTCCGGCGTCAGCCAGATGCTGCAAAAGCGCCCCTCCAACCTCCATCGCATGGATTCCACGCTGGGCCTTGGTTCTTCTGGGAGCAAGTTGCTCAACGCATTCGGCAGCCTTCATACCTCCCCCCGTTTACAAGCATCGTCCCGGGCCTGGCGATGCCGACCGTCGGCGCGTCGCGTTTCTCGACCAGGTCCGACATGCGAAAAAAAGCCGCGAGCCGCTGTGCAACAGCAACCGCGGCAACGCACGCCCATCGGAATTTCTACGCTTCGTTAATGGGACACCACTGCAAATTTGGCGCCCGGAGCGTCCATCACAGTTTCTTCCTTCCGGGCCAATGTGGCAGACGCGACTGCTTTGCCTGCGATGTAGCCGAAAGTCAACGCGGGTCCCAGCGTAATGCCGGCGCCGGAGTAGTTCCCGCCCATGATGCTGCATGCGTCGTTGCCAACCGCGAACAGCCCATCGATTGGCGAGCCGTCGCAGTTGAGCACGCGGCATGAAGAATCAGTCTTCAGGCCAGCGAATGTTCCGATGTCACCGACACGGATTTTGAGCGCATAGAAAGGGCCTTTCTCGATAGGCGCGACACACGGGTTCGGCGAATGAAGAGCGTCACCCTGATAACGGTTATATGCTGTGCTTCCCTTCCCGAAGAGTGAGTCTCGACCTAGTCGCGCCTCGGCGTTATAGCCTCGCACCGTCTCTTTGAAGTTGAGCGCATTGACGCCAATCTTCTCGGCCAGCTCGTCTACGGTTGATGCTTTCGTCAGGTAGCCGACACGCAGATAGCGGGCAATGGGCATCGGGAACGGAGCAACACTACCGAGGCCGTACGTTCGGAGAGTCTTGTGGTCGCAGATGAGATGTGCGGAAATCTCCTCTCCCACAGGCGTCGACTTCACCAGCGCTTGCACGAAGTCATGGTACGAGTTGCCTTCGTTCGTGAACCGACGGCCGTCACGTAGCACGGAGATAACGCCCGGCTTCGCGCGGTCGATAAAGTGCGGCATGATACCTGTTGTTCCGTCCTTTCTGGTCAACGTCGAAACCGGCACCCAGGCAGCCGCGTTCGGAAGCGTTGTCGTCACTTGACCGCCGACCGCTTCAGCCATGCGCAATCCGTCGCCGGTGTTACCGGTCGGAGAAGGCGAGAAATGTTCGGAACCTGTCGGAGCGTGGCGGAAGAGTTGCTTGCGACGTTCGATGTCGTACGGGAAACCGCCGCTCGCGAGGATAACAGCACGGTTCGCGCTCACCCGTACTTTCGAACCAGCCCGGTCAAGGACCGCACCGGTGATTCGGCCGTTGTCGCTGGTGAGGCTGAGCGCCTTGGTGTTGAGCCAAAGAGGAACGTTCAGGTCGAAGAGCGACTTCGCAAGACGACCGGCAAGCGCGTTGCCGTTCGTCAGCGTCATGCCGCGACCGTGCTTCAAAACGTCTGCAAAGTGGCGCGACAGACGCTTGGTGACGTACCAGGCAGACTTGATTGACTTCGTCACCCGCATGAAGTGCACAATTTCCTTGCCCGAACCAAGCATCATTCCGAATACGGTGAGTTCGGGCAGAGCCGGAGCGAGGTCCTTAATTGCGGCGCCGAGTTCGCGGCCGTCGAACGGACGTGTGACCATGGAACGGCCACCTTGCATACCGCCGGGCGCCTCGGCGTGATAGTCGGGAAACACGAGAGGCATGTCGAAGCGCACAGCTGTCTTCGCTGTGAAGAAGTCCACAGCTTCCGCCCCATTCTTGATGAAGGCGTCGACGCGCTCACCATCAAAGCTCGACCCCGCCTCGTGCTGCAGATACGTACGCGCGGCATCGTCCGCTTCATAAATTCCTTGCACCTTTGCAAGCGCAGTATTCGGAATCCAGAGCCAACCGCCCGACCGAGCTGTTGAGCCGCCGAACTTGGGCTCTTTCTCGATAACGAGAACATTGAGCCCCTCAGACGCGGCTGTGATTGCCGCGGACATTCCTGAGCAACCCGAACCAATAACTAGCACGTCACAGCTATATTCGCTTTCCTGCTTCATTACGCATCTCCGATAGCGAGGCGCGCCCCCTTCCCAAGTGCGTCCTCATAATCCATCCCCGTCTTCTGGGCCATGGTCAAATCATACGCCGTAATTACACATACGCGTACATATTTGCGTACGTACAATCCCTATGCCGGATTTCCTTGTCGCGGATGTAAATTGAGGACCCCGTGGGAAAGGCTTGTTCCCTTCCGTTTGGATGCCGTTGGTGGCCTTGTGTGCAGGCGCTGCGCTCGCCACCTTTGTCATCGAATTTCTGACTACGCGGCGGTCTGCCGCCAGTACCGCTTGCTTCACCTACTCTGGAGACGAGATGATTAAACGTATGACTTTGCTGGCGCGCAGGGAAGGCACTTCAGTAAGCGACTTTCGCGCGTACTGGTCTGGCTGCCATGCTCAACTCGCTTTGTGTATGAATGGCATTGCGAAATACACGCAAAATAGAGTTGACAAAACTCTCTGGAAGTCCGCGGGTGGTTCGGGATGTTTTGATGTCGATGGCATCGTCGAGCTCTGCTTTGAAAGCGATGAGCTGATGTCCAAAGCGCAAGATTCCGCGGTCGGGAGTCGATACATTCCCGAAGATGAGCCAAACTTCCTGCGTGGATGGACGCTTTGCGTAGTCGACCATGAAGACGAGGCCAAAGAGCCTGCAGGCGTGAAGGTCATTCTCGTCGCTGCTCTAAAGGCAGGTGTCTCACGAACTGAGTTCGAGCAGGTAATTGTCGAATCCGACAAGGGGCAATCGACGCCTGCGACAACATCGTTCAACTGGACGAACAAAAGCGCGAGGCGCGAACGCCTATGGGCAGAGCCTGTTGCGCCCACCGTACTTGTCGCACTGTGGTTCAAGAATATTGCGGAGGCGCATGATGGGTTTCGAATTGAGAGCAGCCTTGTGCAAAGGATTGACGGCTTAGCCGACCGTGCGGCTGCGTATCTTATTAACCCGCTCGTGGTCAGGTAATCCGAATGGTCGTAGGCATCTGATGCTGGTGACCGTTTCAGACCGATAGCCGGTTTGGCGGGCAGGTTGCCCTCTCTCTAGCGAACTCATAGCGCACGCGATTCGAGAATTGCTACGAAACCGCACCGTCAGCCCGCACCGAAAGAACAAAGGGCGCCGAAGCTTCAGGCGCCCGGTACATCTCATTTCCGGCTCTCAGTTCACCCTTTATGTGAATTGCTCGCTCGTTCGGACCGTAACGCGAAAAACATCGCCGTGCAGGCAAGAAGCAGCATGAATGCGATGAAATAGAACGCGTTGTTCATGCTTCCAGTGTAGGTCTTGATAAGACCGATTAGGTACGGGGTGATGGTTCCGCTGGTTACACCGATAGTACTGACCAGCGCGATGCTCGCAGGAGCGCTGGAACCGCGAAAGAAGCTAGCGGGCACAGACCAGAAGATGGGATGAGCCGCGTAAATAAATACGGCTGCCGCGGTCAACAGCGCCATGGACAGTGCGAAGCCCAGGCCATGCGAAGTCAGTAGCGCGAGCGCCGCAGCGGCGCCAGCGCCACAGACGATGAAATGCCATTTGCGTTCGTTGCGTCGGTCAGAACGACGAGCAATCAAAATCACGCCCACAGCGCCGATTGCATTCGGGATTGCCGAGTACAGACTAATCTGAACGATGTCGGTAATTCCGAATTCGCGAATCATCGTCGGCATCCAGAATAGCAACAGGAGGATGCCCGAGGTCAGGCAGAAGTACACAAACGCGAACACATAGACGTACGGGTTACCCACTGCCGCAAGCAGGGAATGGCTCGGCTCGGCAGGTTTTCCGTCGTTCGCCAGCACGTCTTCCAGCCGCCGCTTCTCACCTGCGCTAAGCCACGGTGCAGCGGACGGTCTGTCCTTCAAGAAGAAGAATGCGATAACACCAAGCAGGATTGCCGGAGCACCCTCGATGGCCAGCATCCACTGCCAACCGTGGGCACCATGGACTCCATCCATGCCGCGCATAATCCAGCCAGAGACCAGACCCCCAAGCACACCGGCGACGGCGACACCAGCATAAAAAACGGACAGCGCGCCTGCGCGACGGCGTGCCGGGAACCAGTACGTGAGATATAAAACGATGCCTGGAAAGAAGCCGGCCTCGAATACACCGAGAAGAAAGCGTAAGACGTAAAACTGTGTGCTGTTGGATACCGCGACCATCATGACCGAACACGCACCCCACAACACCATGATTCGTGCAAAGGTCTTCCTGGCTCCATACTTATGCAAGAGTATGTTGCTTGGCACTTCGAAGAGGACGTACCCGACAAAAAAGAACACTGCGCCCAAACTGTACGCGGCGTCAGTGAAGGAAAGGTCGTGCTTCATCTGCAACTGAGCGAACCCGATGTTGTTCCGGTCCAGGATTGCAATGACGTAACAGAAGAAGAGAAACGGAATGATTCGCAGCGTCACTTTGCGAAACAAGGTGTCATCCGATGTGCCGACAGATGGGGGATTCGTCGGTGCAGGGACCGTGCCGACTGAACTTCGCGTTGTCATCAGAAACTCCAGTGCAGTTATTTTCAGTTGTGGTCCGCTGTCAGTCGGAGTACCTACGCCATCCCACTGACCGCGAACCCACTTGGAAGGCAACCGCACCATGGCAGGCTCACTCTTCTTGATTACATATTAACGTCCTGCTTCGCATATATATAATTCTCGTTTGTACCTATCTCAGTGCATCTAGACCGCAAACCGCTTGGACGTGTTGGTAAACACCTAACGTGCCTACACCGGTTCGTTAGATGAGTCTAAGAGCTACCGAAGCTCCGGCTATGCGCCGCACGGGCTCGGACCAGCAAGTTCGAATTGGCCGCCCTTGCCTTGAATTCGCTCTGCCTGGCGTCCCGCAGCGCCATCAATCATATTTTGTTGTACGCGTATATAGTTGTGTATGTATAATTCCAAGCAAGTGCGTTGCTACGTGCAGCGATTGCATGTCAGGGAGACCAGTTTGTCCGCGAGAATTTTGTGGCTTCTGAGCGCGTGCTGCTTTGCCAGCATGGCGTCAATGCGGGTTTGCGATTCGCTGTTACCGTCGCTGCAGGCGGAGTTTGGTGTGAACATGGGGCGCGCCGCCCTGGCAATTTCCGGGTTCGCCCTCGCATACGGACTTACCCAACTCGTCTTCGGGCCTTTGGGAGACAAGTTCGGAAAAGTTCGCGTAATCGCTCTGACCACGCTGGCCTGCACGGTAGGAAACCTTGCTGCAGCATTGTCCGTTCATATGGGCCAATTGGTCGCGGCCCGGGTAGTGTCCGGCGCTGCGGCCGCGGGAATAGTCCCTTTAACTATGGCCTGGATTGGCGACACAGTACCTTATGAGCGGCGTCAGGAAATCCTCGCACGGCTGCTCGGCGCGACCGTTTTCGGGATGATTGCCGGTCAGTGGCTAGGGGCATTGCTTGCCGACTCCGCTGCCTGGCGAATCTCGTTCGCCTCACTGGCCCTGATTTATCTGATTGCGGGGCTTTTCGTCTTGCGAGAAGTCAATTCGTCGGACATGTCGAGCAAGTCGACGCCCGGCCGTTTCGGGTACCGTGCTTTTGAGGTGTTAGCGATTCCTTGGGCTCGAACAGTGCTCCTCGTCACCTTCATCGAAGGCTCGCTCGCGTTCAGCGCGCTATCGTTCGTCCCGACCTACCTACACGGGGCATTCGAACTTCCGATGTCGAGGGCGGGCGCGATTGTGGCACTTTATGGGGTAGGCGGTTTAACGTACAGCCGATGTGCGCGCCTCCTGGTCCGTCGCTTGGAAGAAGCCAATCTGGCGAGGCTTGGCGGTGCCTGTCTCGCCGTGTCATACGGCGGACTCGCGCTTCTCAGTTCCTGGTGGCTTGCGCTACCCGCCTGCTTCATGGCTGGGTTTGGCTTCTACGCTTTGCACAACACCTTGCAGACCCATGCCACGCAGATGGCACCGAGCGCCCGCGGAACCGCCGTGTCGCTCTTTTCGTGCTTTCTTTTCTTTGGGCAATCAATAGGCGTTGCTTGCGCTGCGTGGTTCATCGACAGATTTTCAGCGCCGCCCATTTTTATAGGCTGTGCTTTCGGCCTTTTTCTAGTCGCAGTCGTGTTTTCGTCGCTGGTTTCTCGCCAAACCGCACAGCTGGCGAGGACCTAGCGGAATGCCGACGGAGCAGATACCCGGGGTGGCCGCGAGCTGGCAAAGGAAGCGCACGGCAAACCAGATGGAACAGGCGTGCCTAGACGGCCGGTACCGTCGGCGCGGAATTCTGTTCAGTCAACAGCTTGGTGGTCGCAAGAAGACTGGTAACCAGCGGGCCTTTCCAGGAAACGTCGAAATTCGCGGCAACGCCGAAGAGCGTCAAAACAAGAACAATCTCTCCGTTGTTGTCAAAAACCGGCGCGCTGATGCTGTTGATTCCTGGAATCGGCATACCTTCTCCTCGCGCGACTCCTCGCTTTCGAATATCCGCCAGAATGGCGTCAAACTGCATCATGGTCAGCCGTTCACCATCAGGAGCTTGCGACCCGACGTCCGCCCCGACGAGCTCGGCGAGCGTGGAACCCTGCTTGTATGCAGCAAACACACGGCCAGTCGTCGAATGCGTGAGCGACATAACTGTGCCGACGTGAACACCTGCATGCAGCGAGGCGGCCGGCTCTATGCTTTGCAGAACGGTCGGACCACGGTCTCCCCATGCGGCGAGAAGCACACTTTGCTCGACGCGCGTCGCAAGGTCGGTGGAAGGCTGCATGGCATTACGGACCGCGGGCACCATGCGAAGCGCATGCAACCCCATGCGCAGAGACAAAGGCCCTGGCTCGAAACGCGAGGTCACGGGGTCGCGTTTGACCAGGCCCGTACGAAGCAGGCTCACCATATAGGTGAACACCTGATTCGCGGGAATGCCGCTGCGCGCGCTGAGCTCAGCAAGCGTCACTGGTTCGCCAGCGTCCGCGAGATACTGAAGGAAACGGCCACCGACTTCCATGCTCTGAATGCCGCGTTGCTCCTTCCGGGCACTTGAATCGAGGCTTTCCGGATTTTCTTTTGCCCGCTGCTTCGTTACCATGCAATCCTCTGTGCACGAACACATCATGTTTCGCTGATTTTACCGGCTTCCTGGTCACCGTAAGGCACTTGGATTCTGAATCCGACAAGATACGCAAATGGACACCGAAAGCACCGAAAAAGCCCAGCGGGGAATCCAGTCAGTTGAAGTGGGCAGCGAAATTCTGCTGGCACTCACGCAATCTGACTCGCCCATGCCGCTCAAAGAAATTTCGCGGGTCACCGGCATGTCTCCAGCCAAACTTTTCCCGTATCTGGTGAGCCTTATCAAGCTTCAACTGGTACAGCGAATGGAGCCATCAGGCGATTATGCCCCAGGTCCCCTCGCGCTGCGCCTTGGCTTGTACGGGCTGCAACGATTAAATCCTCTGCGCGAAGCCGAGGCGGACGTATTGGCTCTAGCATCGAAAACCGGACAGAGCGTTTTTTTGACGACTTGGGGGCCGAACGGACCGGTCGTCGTTCGGCAGGAAGACCCTTCCTATCCGTTGCATCTCACTTTGCGAGTCGGCACGGTCATGTCGCTCGTCAACACGGCAACGGGACGACTTTTCGGCGCGTATATGCCAGAGTCCTTGGTGCAGAAGGCTCTCGCAGACGAGAGCATACGGCTCAGCGGTGCAACCGCACTGAAGACAACGGAAAAGCAGGACCTGTTCAAGGAATATCGGAAGATTCGCGAGGAAGGCATGACCCGCACTTCGGGCCATCCTTTGCCGGGTGTAAATGCTATCGCGGCACCTGTATTCCTGTTCACGGGGTCCATAGCGCTCGCCATCACTCTCGTTGGGCCCGCAGGTACGTTCGATACAAGTTGGGATGGGGAACTTGCGTTGACCCTGCGCCAGACCACACTGGACCTATCCTACCGACTAGGCTACTCCGCCATCCCCGGCGACGAGGCCTAGCGCATCGCGATGCGACAGCAACGCCCGAAAAATGCGAAGACAATTCGCGGCTGCGTGGGGCGTCGCCAGTCACCGACTGAGACCTTCCAACGCACGCACGGCGGCGCTCCCGCAAGCCACCATCAAATCCCTGCATCGCTTTGATGCTAATTGCGCAGGCGAGCCCGAAAAAGCTGGGCTCACTGGCGCGGCCACCTCTCTGAAACCCTTCGAAACACAGAGGCTCTGACGTCGAGCACCTATCAGTGCGGCACGTCGGCCCACGCGGCCGCTAAGAACAGTCAACAGGCATGTCGGCCTCGCGGTAGTGCGCCGCCCCGCCCCTGCCAGCGCCGAAGGCATCCACGGACTCAAGTGCGCCGTCCGACAATCACATGAGATGAATCCACGCCTGCGTCTTGGCGTCGCGCCAGTTCATCACCGCCGTGCGCCGCTCGCCGGCAGCCAGCGCCCCCATATACCCACACGCTTCGGATATCTGTAATTGCAGCAGGACTGGCGTCCCAGTATGGGGTCAGTCTAAGGGGTACGGGAAATTATCTATATGCGATTGTATTCGTTTATGTATAATTCAATCAATGCCGGGGTTGCTGGCCAAAACCCACCCTGTCCCCTTCAATCAATTTGTAGAGGTCTTCTGCCATGGCGACAGAAAAGAAGTTTGCTTCCCACGCGGACGTTGAAGAAAAGAAAGTCACGTTCGAACAGCTTTCTGAACATGCGTACGCATACACCGCTGAGGGCGACCCCAATACCGGCATCATCATCGGGGACGACGCAGTACTCGTCGCGGACACTCAGGCGACGCCGGTGATGGCTCAGGACGTGATTCGCCGCATTCGCGAAGTCACTGACAAACCTATCAAGTACGTCCTGCTAACTCACTATCACGCGGTCCGCGTACTTGGAGCATCGGCGTATAACGCTGAGCAAATCATCGCCAGTCAGGACACCTACGACCTGATTGTCGAGCGCGGCGAGCAGGACATGAAGAGCGAAATCGAGCGCTTCCCGCGCCTCTTCAATGCGGTTGAATCGGTGCCCGGCCTGACGTGGCCCACGCTTACCTTCCAGAAAAAGATGACGCTCTGGATGGGCAAGCTCGAAGTGCAAATTCTGCAGCTTGGTCGTGGACACACCAAGGGCGACACGGTTGTCTGGCTTCCGCAGGAAAAGACCCTGCTCTCCGGCGACCTGGTCGAGTACGGAGCAACTCCGTATGCAGGCGATGCGTATTTCCAGGACTGGCCTGCCACGCTCGATGCAATCGCCGCACTAAAGCCCGAAAAGCTGGTTCCCGGCCGAGGCGCTGCTCTCAAGACGCCACAGGAAGTAGCCGACGGTCTGGCAGGAACACGCGCTTTCGTCAGCGAGCTCTATAGCAAGGTCAAGTCCGGTTCCAGCGAAGGCAAAGACTTGAACGCAATCTACAAAGAGACTTACGCCACACTGAAGCCGAAGTTCGGCGACTGGGTCATCTTCGACCATTGCATGCCGTTCGACGTCACGCGAGCACACGACGAAGCAACGCAGTACCCGGACCCTCGCATCTGGACCGCGCAGCGCGACAAGGAGATGTGGGAGACCCTCGAGGGCTGACCTGCATGGCGCGCCGGCCTGTGTACATCAGGAACGCACAGGTCGCTTCAACGACAAGCTCAATCTGGAGTTTCCAAAGTGCAACAACCGACGCGAGATACACCAAGTCGCCGTGAGACTGCTCAGGCGGGCGCGCCCTGCAATCCGTTACTGGAACGCGCATCGCCCGCGTCTGCCTTCTCTGCCCATCCAGTTGGCTACCAATCCGGATTCGCCAGCGAGTTCGCCACCGAGGCACTTCCCGGCGCTCTCCCGGTTGGTCGAAATTCGCCCCAGCGCGCACCCTACGGTCTGTACGCCGAACAACTGTCGGGCACGGCATTCACTGCTCCTCGGTCCCACAACCGTCGTTCATGGCTATATCGAGTGCGACCAGCTGCGGTCCATATGCCGTTCACGCTGTTACAGAGCGACAGACTCGTTAGCGACTTCTCGAGTGTGCCCCCAACGCCTCCAAATCAGTTGCGCTGGGACCCGCTTCCGATGCCGGAAACGCCGACAGATTTTATTGACGGTCTGGTAACCATGGCTGGCAATGGTTCGGCGGAGGCGATGTCGGGATGTGCTATCCATATGTACGCAACGAACCGGTCGATGACAGACCGGTTCTTCTACAGCGCTGACGGAGAACTCCTGATTGTTCCCCAAGCCGGTCGCCTGAGCATTGCGACCGAGCTGGGTCTTCTCGACGTGGAGCCACAAGAAATCGCTGTCATTCCGCGAGGCGTACGCTTTCGCGTCGAGTTGCCCGATGGCGAAGCCCGCGGCTATGTCTGCGAAAACTTCGGTGCCCTGTTACGCCTACCCGACCTCGGTCCTATTGGTTCGAACGGTCTTGCCAATCCACGCGACTTCCTGACGCCGCTTGCAGCATATGAAGTCCGCGAGGGCAATTTTGAACTCGTGGCAAAGCTTAACGGGAATCTGTGGCGCGCAGACATTGGCCACTCGCCGCTCGACGTCGTAGCGTGGCACGGTAACTACGCGCCGTACAAATACGACCTCCGGCTCTTCAACACGATTGGCTCAATCAGCTTCGACCATCCAGACCCGTCGATTTTTCTGGTGCTCCACTCGCCGAGCGACACGCCCGGCGTTGACACCGTCGACTTCGTCATCTTCCCGCCGCGGTGGCTTGCGGCCGAAGACACGTTCCGGCCGCCTTGGTTCCATCGGAACTTTGCCAGCGAGTTCATGGGGCTAATTCACGGCGAGTATGACGCCAAAGCGGAAGGGTTTGCGCCTGGAGGCGCCAGCCTGCACAACTGCATGTCAGGACATGGCCCCGACGCCGGCACGTTTGAGAAGGCATCAGCGTCCGACACGACAGTACCAATGAAGGTTGATTCAACCATGGCTTTCATGTTCGAGACGCGCAATCTCATCAAGCCCACTCAGTTTGCTCTGGAAGCCTCGCAGTTGCAGGCACAGTATTTCGAGTGCTGGCAAGGTCTTAGAAGCAACTTCAATCCGGACGTCAAGTGATGTCAGCCAAAACAGACGATACCCAGATGCTTAGTCGGACGACTGACCCAAGCCTTCGGAGCTGGGTCGAGTCGGCGAATTCTGCCCACACCGACTTTCCCATCCAGAACCTTCCTTTCGGGGTGTTCTCCGACGACAAGTCCGACACGGCACGGGTTGGTGTTGCAATCGGAGACCTGATTGTCGACGTTTCGGAGCTCGAGTCCGCAGGACTGATTGCCGTGCCGTATGTTGTCACCGACAATGACGGGCAACCTAAAAGCGTCTTCCGTCAGGGCCGGCTCAATGATTTTGTAGCCTTGGGAAAAGCCACCTGGACAAGTATCCGGATTCAGCTTTCGACGCTGCTGGCCACAGACAGTTCGGCGCTTCGGGACAACGCAGAATTGCAAGACCGAGCGTTCGTGCGCCAATCGGACGCGGTCATGCATCTCCCGTTCGATATACCGGGCTACACAGATTTCTACTCCTCGAGAGAACATGCGACAAACGTCGGAGCGATGTTCCGCGACCCGAAGAACGCATTGATGCCAAATTGGCTCGAGATTCCTATCGGTTACAACGGCCGGGCGTCCTCGGTCGTGGTGAGCGGCACACCGATTCGCCGACCAAATGGGCAGCGCAAGAGTCCCGACGCTGAACGCCCGACCTATGGGCCGTGCCGCAAGCTCGACATTGAGCTGGAAACCGGGTTTTTTGTCGGGGTGGGTAACGCACTTGGCTCACCTATTTGCGCTGCCGACGCGGACGGGCATATCTTCGGAATGGTCCTTCTCAACGACTGGAGCGCGCGCGACATCCAGCAGTGGGAATACCAGCCACTTGGCCCGTTCAACTCGAAAGGATTCGCGACGACCATTTCTCCGTGGGTGGTTACCATGGAAGCGCTGGAGCCGTTTCGCGTCGAACAACCGCCGCAATCGCCGAAGCCTCTGGCATACCTGCGGGGAGCCACGAGGGCCGGAGTCGACCTGCACCTTGAGGTACAACTGAAGCCTCGGGCTTCTGCGTCGCCAACGACTATCGCCAGAACCAACTTCAAGTACATGTACTGGTCGATGGCGCAACAGTTGGTGCATCACACCTCCGCTGGCTGCAACGTGCGGGTCGGAGACCTTTTGGGTTCAGGGACCATCAGTGGGCCGAAATCTGAATCGGCCGACGACAAGATTGGGACGTTCGGCAGCTTGCTCGAGCTGACGTGGAACGGGCAATCACCACTCGAACTCGACGATGGCGAGACGCGGGGCTTCATCGAGGATGGCGACGAACTTACTCTGACTGGCTGGTGCCAAGGCGGCGGCTATCGGATAGGGTTCGGTTCATGCGTCGGCGCCATATTGCCCGCACTCGAGGTTCCGGCCACAGAGGACGGCGAATGAAGCTGTATAGCTACTTCCGCAGCTCAGCGTCTTATCGGGTTCGTATCGCACTCGCCTTGAAAGAGCTGCCGTTTCAGTACGAGGCCGTTCATCTTCTCAAGGATGGCGGCCAACAGCTCTCACCAGCATACCGTCGGGTAAATCCAGACGGTATCGTCCCAACGCTTGAGAACGGACCGGACGTTTTGACGCAGTCTCTGGCGATAATCGAATACCTCGACGAGAAGTATCCCGACCCGCCGCTTCTTCCCGGAGACCCCACCGACCGGGCCTACGTCCGCTCCGTTGCGCTTCAGGTCGCCTGCGAAATACATCCGGTCAACAATTTGCGGGTACTCCAGTATCTGAAGAAAAACTTCGGCATATCTGATGAGCAGAAGTCGCAATGGTACCGGCATTGGATTGATGTCGGTTTCGGCTCATTGGAGGTGCGGCTTAAAGCGGAAAGACGCGTTCGAAAGTTCGCGTTCGGCGACGCACCAACTCTTGCTGACATTTGCCTGGCACCACAAGTCTGGAACGCCCGCCGATTTGACATACCGCTGGACAACTATCCGACCATCAAACGCATTTCCGACAACGCCTTTGATTTGGACGCCTTCAGGCAAGCGGAACCCTCCGGCCAACCGGACGCGGAGGGTTGACCCGCCCTTTCTTCGACAAGCCAGTCCGCTTCCACAACGCTTATCGATTGCGAATTCAATTTTTTGCCGTGCGGGGCATGGGCCAGTTTTGATTGCGACCGTTCTTCTACGCAGGAGTTGTTCCCAGCCCGGAAGAACCCGCCGCTGACCCGAAAGCAAACCCTAACCTCCAGCGTGGCCGGTTTCGGCGAGTTGCAGCAGAACCGTTTTCTGATCGGCATACCAGCGGGACAAACATTCGCGGTCGTGGCAATTCTGTTCGCGATAGTTCCACTCAGTTCGAGTGCGCTCTTTAAAAGCAGCCTGGTCGGTCGCGGCGGCCTTGGCCTTTGCATACAGTGCGGCCAATTCGACGTCTGCAGCGGCCAACTCTGCGTCACTGCAAATGAGATGCTGAGCGTCCGAACGCGCTTTCGTGCAATCAAAGCTGGCCTGAGGCGCAACACTGTCCTGGGTCTCAGCCACCGAGTCGCTGGCAGCGTCGTCAGGCTTTGCCCACTCAGCAAGAGGCGTTGATTCCAGTGGCAAGTCGCTCCAGACAAAGCTCCTGACAACAGTTTTACCTGTTGTGTAATCGACCGTTTCCCTGAAAATCAGGTCACCCTTGCCCATCGATGCGTTAATTGCGAACATTGCCGTTTCTGAGACACAGGCATGAGCCTTACAGCCCTTGCCTACGAGGTATCCGTCCGTCAACAAGATTCCATCGGAACTCGTCAGGGCGAAGCGGGCGGCAATCTTCTTCCAGTCGTCACGTGAGACGTGGTTGAATGCCGCCCGGAAGCGACGGTCATTGACCACCTCGAAGGCAGGTTTGCCAATCATCCAGCCGAACTTCCCGGTCATCTGGCTGGAATCTCCCTGGCCTTGTCCCGAGGCGGCATTGCCCGGAGTCGATGTGCGCGTTGTACTGTCAGATGCGCTTGCGACCTGGTGCGTCGCTGCTTCCTCATTTGCCCCGTGCGACGAGTGGTATAAAGACGCCGTCATCGCACTGCCCCCAAGCAAGACCCCAACCCCAATGGCTTTCGCGTAGACGTAATCTGGGCCGCTCGGCGGCACAGGCCGCTGCGACACCTCTGCTGTGACCAGACTATCGAATCTTGCGTTGACTTCAGTCAGTTGCCCATCCAGGGTAGCCTTCTTACGGTTGAACGCAAACAGCCTATAGGCGCCGTGCGAAACCGTGACAGCAAGCAGCGTCAAACCCATCGAAATGTTGCTTGGTAGCAGAAGGAGCGAACCGAGAAGGCCGACGACAAGCGTCGCGGTGAAGTTGGGAGACCTCGGCCACCGTCGCACGATGTTTAAGAGCGTGGCAGCCTCGTTCTGAAGCTGACTCCGGCGTCCATGATGCTGGCCGCACTTTTCCTCGATTTCGTACACTGCACGCATCGCCTTTTCCTTCTCAGCGAGCGATATCGACCCGATGTCGGCCGCGAGTCGAATGGCTTTCGTGGTAGCGTCGAGCTCCTTCGCGAGCGTCTCGAGAAAGTCCCTGTGGTCTTCCAGAACGAACGCCTGTGTCAGGTCGTCCCTTACGACGTAGACGCCGTGTGAGAAGAAGTACCGCAGGAGCGCATTGGTCGTCCGCTCCCGGACCTGCGCGGCGAAGTCCAAGGCCGCCTGCTCTCTCTTGGAAAGGCTCACAGAGCCCCCTTTTTTATGCTCTTTCTAAAACCCCATCCCATAAGACTCCCTTTGCGGTTCTGGTTCTTATAACAACGTGTCTCGTAGCGCTCGAGGTGAGTTGCTCGACTGCGCGGAGCTAATGATGCGTCGCTTACCTGCCGGTTCTGCAATCGTTTCGTCAAACTGACCCCAAAATATTCTACCTTGCGCCCTGTCTCAAATTTGGCTCTGTTCTGGTCGCCTCCGGCGTCATGCGGCGATCTGTCCGGCGTTCGCTGACTGAGTTCGACTACAAGGAGTTCATAGGTACGCTCTAAAACAAATCGGGCCTACGGTGCGCCTTCTAAACCATCCCCCTCCGGGCAATTCCCCATAAAGAACCGCCGTCGTCCGCCGATAAGACAAGGAACCTAGCTCCGCCCCGCACTAATTCGAGCGGTCTCATGGCAGTCAATCTTTCCGTTTCTGAGTCGATCCTCGCGACGCCGCCCGAACTCGGCGCAGCCGTGTGTCCGTCTATCCGCGCCCGTCTGTTGTCGACGCTTTTCGACAACCGGCGGCCG
>Ga0157369_10003746_pt1 | contig 18062 bp, 18 predicted proteins | sample C25metaG_FD_113461 | JGI IMG/M metagenome (GOLD analysis project Ga0157369, IMG submission 113461) | Corn rhizosphere microbial communities from Kellogg Biological Station, Michigan, USA - C2-5 metaG | ecosystem: Host-associated > Plants > Roots > Rhizosphere > Soil | place: USA: Michigan... | reverse complement strand
GCGTTCGGCAGCGTCATCGCGGCGCTCGCGCACCTGGGCGTCACGCGCGTCGCCCTCGCCACACCGTATGCGCGCGAGTGGACCCTGCGCGGCAAGGCGCACCTCGAGGCGCGCGGCATCGAGGTCGCGAGCTGGGGACACCTCGACGACGTGTCCAACATCTACGACGAGAGGCCGCAGCGTGCGTACGAGCTCGCGCGCCGCGTCGACGTCCCGCAGGCGCAGGCGCTCTTCCTCTCCGGCGTGGGCATGCCCACCCTCGACGTGCTGGCGCGGCTCGAGCGCGATCTCGGCAAGCCGGTCATCTCGAGCTGCTCGGCGATGGTCTGGAACGCGTTGCGCGTCGCGCGCGTGGACGGGAAGGTCAGCGGGTTCGGCAGGCTCTTCGACTGAGAAAAGGAGGAGGCAGTGAAGCGAGTGTTGCTTGTCGCGTTTCTCGCGGCATCATTCATGGCGCCGGGCGCGTTCGCGCAGGCGTGGCCCGAGCGGCCGGTGCACCTCGTCGTCCCCTTCACGCCCGGCGGCAACGTCGACGTGGTGGCGCGCATCGTGGCGCAGGGGATGGCCGACGATCTCAAGCAGAGTGTCGTCGTCGAGAACAAGCCGGGCGCCAACGCGGCGATCGGAGCCGAATACGTGGCGCGGGCGAAGCCCGACGGCTACACCGTGCTCCTCGGGACGTCCGAGACCCACGCGCTCAATCCTCACCTGAGGAAGAGCCTCCCCTACGAGCCGCTCAAGGACCTTCCGGCCGTGGGGATCGTCGACCGCTTCCCGTTCTCGCTCGTCGTCTCGACGAGCCTCGGCGCGAAGGACCTGCGCGGCTTCGTCGCCTACGCGAAGGCGAACCCGGGGAAGCTCAACTTCGCTTCGTGGGGCAACGGCAGCAGCTCCCAGATCGCCTTCGACCAGATCGAGCAGGTCACCGGCATGGACCTCGTGCACGTGCCCTTCCAGGGGGCGGCGCCGGCCATCGCCGCCGTGGCCGCGGGCAACGTGCAGGCGTTCGTCGTGCCGCTTTCGGTGGCGCAGCCCCAGGCCGCCGAGGGCCGCGTGAAGCTCCTCGCGGTGACGAGCGACAAGCGCGAAGCGGCCGCGCCCGACGTGCCGACCGCCCGGGAGCAGGGCGTGCCCGTCTCGATCAGCGGCTGGCACGTGCTCGCCGTGCCGGCAGGTACGCCGCCCGAGGTGATGCAACGCCTGAACCACGCGCTCGATGCCGCGAATGCGAACGCGCGCGTGAAGGCCCAGCTCCTCAAGGCGGGCGTGCAGCCGGTCTCCTCGAGCATCGAGGAAGCGCAGAAGATGGTGAAGGACGAGTATCGGCGCTGGGGCGAGGTCGCGCGCAAGGCGGGGCTCAAGCCGCAGTGACGCCGTGCGTCGCGTGTTACGCGCGCGTGGCCACGATGAAGAGGCGCGGGAACGGCAGCAGCACCTTGCCGTCGGCCTGCGCCGGATAGGCGAGCGCGATCGCGTCGCGATAGGCGGCGAGGAACGGCGCCTGCTCGTCCGGGCCGAGCGGCGCGAGGAAGGGGCGCAGCGCGCTGCCCTTGAACCATTCGACGATGGCGTCGGGGCTCGCGAGCACGTGATGGTACGTCGTGCGCCAAAGGTCGATGCGCCGGCAGTGACGCGCGAGAAGGTCGTAGTACCACTCGGGGCGGTGGCGCAGCGTGCGCTCCGCGCCCTTGACCTTCGCGGCCCACGCACCGGTCATGGCGACCTGGCGCATCAGATTGTGCGCGGGCTCCTCGAGGTTGTCGGGCATCTGCACGGCGAGGTGGCCGCCGGGAGCGAGCTTGCCCACGAGACGCGGCAGGAGCTCCTCGTGCGCGGGCACCCATTGCAGCACCGCGTTCGAGAGGATGAGGTCGAAGGGGCCAGGATCGGCCCACGTCGTGATGTCGGCCTGCTCGAATTTCACGGCCGGCAGGCGCTTGCGCGCGGCTTCGAGCATGTCCGGCGAGTTGTCGAGGCCGCTCACGCGCGCTTCGGGGAACGCGTCCAGCAGTACCTCCGTCGAGTTGCCCGGCCCGCATCCGATGTCGACCGCCACGCGCACGTCGCCCCGGGGCACTGCGGACACGAGGTCGCGCACCGCGCGGGTTCGCTCGTCCTCGAACTTGGTGTACTGCTGCGCGTGCCAGTCGGCGGTGCGGGTCATGGGATCCTCGACGGTTCCATGCGGCGGAATAACACGCCGCGGGCGTTTGTTGTCGGCGTGCGCGGGCGGAAAAAGCTCAATGGCCGAGCGCGGGAGGTCCACTCCCGAGGTGGAGGTTCGATTCCTCCTTTCCGCTCCAACCGGAAGAACGGATTACCTAAACCACGTGATCCGGCGCGAGGGCGCACGGCACGCGCGGATCGATCTCGATCTGGACGGTCGTGTGGTTGATCCGGAAGCGCGACTTCAGCTCTTCGCAAACGCACGTGATGTAGGCGTCGCCGGGATGACCGCGCGGCATGAGCAGGTGCACCGTGAGCGCGGTCTCCGTGGTGCTCATCGGCCAGATGTGCAGGTCGTGGATCTCGGTCACGCCCTCGAGCCCGTCGAGGTACTTGCGCACCTCGTGCAGGTGGATGCCTTCCGGCACCGCGTCGAGCGACATCTTCACCGAGTCGCGCAGCAGGTCCCACGTGCCCCAGAGGATCACGATGCTGATCGCGAGGCTCACGGCCGGGTCGAGCCAGGTCCAGCTCGTCAGGAGGATCCCGATTCCCGCGAACACGACGCCGAGCGACACCACGGCGTCGGCCGCCATGTGCATGAAGGCGCCGCGGACGTTGAGGTCGGAGTCGCGTCCCCGGAAGAAAAGCATCGCGGTGCCGCCGTTCACCAGGATGCCGAGGGCGGCCACCCACACGACGGTCCATCCCCCGACCGGGGACGGATGCAGGAAGCGATGCACGGCCTCCGATGCGATCGCGCCGGTGACGAAGACCAGCAACACGGCATTGGCGAGTGCCGCGAGGACCGAGGTCTTGCGCAGCCCATAGGTGAAGCGTCCGCTCGGCTGGCGCTTGACGAGCACGCTGGCGCCCCACGCAAGCAGCAACGAAAGCACGTCCCCGAGGTTGTGGGCCGCATCGGCGAGCAGGGCGACCGAATTCGCGAGGAGGCCGAACACGACCTGCGCGACGACGTAGGCCGTGTTCAGCGTCACGCCGATGGCGAAGGCGCGCCCGAAATCGGCGGGCACGTGATGATGGTGCCCGGGGTGGTCGTGGTCGTGGTCGTGCCCGTGGTCGTCGTCGTGCGCGCCGTGATCGTGGGAATGGGCCATGGAACTATTATAGGAGGCCCATGAGCCCGATCCTCTACGCGCTCGCGGCCGCCGGATTGTTCGGGGTCGCGACACCGCTCGCGAAGCTGCTGACCCCGGCCATGTCCGCGTGGATGCTCGCCGGGTTGCTGTACCTGGGCTCGGGCGTGGGGCTCGCCATCGTGCGCGCGGTCGCCGGCCGCCGCGGGGCAGCCGTTTCGAGGGCGGACGTGCCATGGCTTCTCGGCGCCATCGCGAGCGGTGGCATCATCGGGCCGCTCCTCCTGATGTGGGGCCTGCAGGCCACTTCGGGGTCGTCGGCATCGCTGCTTCTGAATGCGGAAGGGGTATTCACGGCCCTCATCGCGTGGTTCGTCTTCCGCGAGAATTTCGACCGCCGCATCGCGCTCGGCATGCTGCTCATCGTCGCCGGTGCCGTGATCCTCGCCGCACCCGGAGGCGCTGGCGGCTGGAGCGTCGGCTCACTCGGTGTGCTGGGCGCATGCCTCGCGTGGGCGATCGACAACAACCTCACCCGCAAGGTGTCGCTCGCCGACGCCACGACGATCGCGATGCTGAAGGGGCTCGTGGCGGGAACGGTGAATGTCGCGGTCGGCCTCGCGCTCGGGAGCGCGCATCCGCCGGCGCTGCAGGTCGGGGCGACGGCGCTACTCGGCTTCGTGAGCTACGGCGTGAGCCTGGTGCTCTTCGTGAAAGCGTTGCGCGAGCTGGGAACCGCGCGGACGAGCGCCTATTTCTCCGCCGCGCCGTTCGTGGGCGCTGCCGCGTCCTTCCTCGTGCTTCGGGAGACGCCCACCTGGAGCTTTCTCGTGGCCCTGGCGCTCATGGCCGCGGGCGTGTGGCTGCACATCACCGAGCGGCATTCCCACCGCCATACCCACCCCGCGATGGACCACGAGCACGAGCACATCCACGACGAGCATCACGAGCACAGCCACGATCCTGCGGTGCCACCGGGTGAACGGCACAGCCACCCGCATCATCACGACGGCACGACGCACTCGCACGCCCACTATCCGGACGCGCATCACCGCCATCGGCATTCGTGACGCCGTCACCGGCGCATGCCGGGCTCATTGCCTTCCTTGTAGTGCGAGAACGCCGTCTGGAGTCCCTTCAGCACCTCCGCGCTCGTTTCGAACAGCGCTTGCGCCTTCGGCTCGTCGAACTTCGTGATGTCCTCGCGCAAATGCCGGATGAGATCGTCCAGCATGCCGTTGACTTTCGTGACGTGCGCGCGGGGATCGTCGCCTGCAGGGGTCTGTGCCATGGTCCGCTCCTGGGTCGAGTTCGCCGACACCGGCTGGCAAATTCGACACGCGGGCGAAATCGGCGGTTCCCCGTCCGCACTTCGAGGCCGTGGCCTTCCGCAAATGAAAACGGCGTCCGCTCGGGACGCCGTCGGGGTTGGTCGACGAGGTGTTTACCGCCCTTCGATCGCCCATCCGCGTTGAAATGGCGGCCCAGCGGCGAATGGAACCGCTCTCCACCTGCGTGCCGCGACAGGAGCGACCCTCACAGCCTGCGGCAGAGCGACTGAATGCTTTCCCGGAACCAACGGTGCGCGGGCTCCGACGTTTGTGCAGTGTTCCAGCTCATGTAGATGGGCATGTCCGGAACGTCGAGCGGCAGATTGACGATCTTGAGGCCATAGTTCTCTGCGACGACCTGGGCGACGCGTCGCGGCATCGTGCTCACATAGTCCGTCTGCTTGAGGATAGCCGGCATCGAGAGGTAGTGCGGGACCTCCATTGCGATCCTCCGAGTCAGGCCCCGCCGCGCGAGCTCGCGGCTGACGACGGCACCGCCCGGGATCTTGCGATTGAGGACGATGTGCGGGAGTGAGAGATAGGTCTCGAGCGTCATTCCCTCGGCAACCCGCGGGTGACCAGTGCGTGCCACGCAAACACGCGTCTCGGCCATCAATTGCTGGACAGTGAGGTCGTTGCCTTCAATCGGGATGTAGTCAAGGGCGACGTCGATGCGACCTCGTCTGGTCTCGTTCAGACCTGCCGTCGCTCTTTCAGAAGCGATTTTGACTTGGACGGACGGCGCCACGTTCGAGAGCCAGTTCATGAGCCTCGGCATGAGCACCACCTCGCCGAAGTCCTCGGTTGCCACCGAAAACGTGCGACGCGCGGTCCTGAAGTCGAACTCCGACCCGGTCGCAAGCCCAGCTTGCAGCACATCGAGCGCCTGTCTGACTGGATTCGATAGTTGACGCGCACGGACGGTCGGTTCCATCCCATGCCCGCGCCGCACGAACAATGGATCATCGAGTGCCACTCGCAATCGTGCGAGCGCATTGCTCATCGCGGGTTGACTCATCCCGACCCGGTCCGCGGCGCGGGAGAGATTGCCCTCGACAAAGATGGCGTCGAAGACGACCAGCAGGTTCAGGTCCAGCGACCGAAGATTCATGATCGTGATATGGCCCATCACGACTATCAATGATGGCCATAGTACTACCTGATTAACCTCCAGCCTATGGGGAAAGTCGCGGCGCGCGAAGTCGAGATCATCAATTCCAGTCTGCGTGATGGGATCCAGGCGTTGTGGTCGAGCCGGGTTACGCCGGACGAAATGCTTCCCATCGCCAGGACGATCGACGTGGCGGGTTTCCATTCCGTCGACTTCATGGCTGCCGTGCAGTTCGAGGTGTCCGTCCGGTACCTCAAGGAAAATCCTTGGGAGCGGGTGCGACGCATACGTCGCGTAATTCAGCGGTCCCCGATGATTTGCCATTTGAGGAGTCGATGCCTCACGAGCTTCGACTTGGTGCCCGACGCGGTATTCAATCTGATGGTCGAGCGCCTGGCGGCCAATGGACTGCGGCGCGCGATGGTCTTCGATCCTCTCCACGACGTGGATAACATGGCGTTCGCGACTCGCGCCGCTCACTCCCGCGGTATGGACGTATCGGCAGTCATCTTCTTCACGATCAGTCCCTTCCATACCGACGAGTACTACGCGCGCAAGGCGGTCGAGATCGCGCGTCTGCAGCCGGAAGCAATCTGCATTAGGGATCCGAGCAGTCTGCTCACCATGGAGCGCGTGCGCACGCTCGTGCCGGTGATCCGCGAGAATATCGGCGCCATCCCCCTTGAGCTGAAATCCCACTGCACCACGGGGCTCGCCGAAGACTGTTACATCGAGGCCGCCCGCCTTGGGGTGAACCGACTCTTCGCCGCAGCGGAGCCCATCGCAAACGGTCCGTCCGTTCCATCGATCGGGGCGCTGCTTCCACGGTTGCGGGCGGCCGGACTCGATGTGCGCGTGGATGACTCGCGGGTTAGAGATGAAGCCGAGTATTTCGAAGAGCTCGCAGCGTCCTCGGGAAGGCCCACGGGGCGCCGTGCTGACGCGAGGGCGAGCGGCCAGTACACGCACCAGATGCCGGGCAATATGCTGCAGTTCACCCGAGACCAACTCGCCGCGATGAAACTCGAGCACAAGCTCGGCGAAGTCCTCGAGGAATTCCCGCGGGTGCGGGAGGAGATGGGTTTCCCGGTCATGGTGACCCCAGTCTCGCAGCTCGTGTGCGTGCAGGCCGTGCTCAACGTGGTGTACGGCGAGCGCTACAAACTGATTCCGAACGAAGTGCGCAACTATGTTCGCGGCCATTACGGAACGCCTGAGGCGCCTCTGGCGGCGGAACTGCTGGAGCGCGTGGGACCTGGACCGGGACCCCGCTTCGATGAGGGCGAGGCGGCCCTCGATCGAGTTCGAAAGGAATTCGGCCCGTTCGAATCGGACGACGATCTGATCCTTCACGTGCTCTTTCGTCCGGACCAGCTGCGGGGCGTGATCGCGAATGGAGGTGGCGCAGATCGTTGCAGCAGTGCCGCCGACCGGCTGGTCGACATCGTTAAGCGGGCGTCGGAATTTCGAACGTTGCGCGAGATCGAGGTCCGCAGCGGTGACCTTCGATTTCGCGCGCGCATGTGATTTGAACGCGAAGGAGCAAGCAATGCAGGCGGACGAAGTCTCGAACATCCCGATGCGCAAATCAACCCGACTTCGTTCGCTCGTATCGGATCGATTTGACCAAGGCAAAGCGATCATTTGTCCGACGGCCCACGACTGCGTGACGGCGAGGATGTGGGAGCGCGCCGGCTGCGAATTCATCAACGTGGCGGGTGCGGCGCCGACCGCAGTGTGGACTGGCGAGCCCGAATGCGGAGTCGTTACGATGACCGAGCTTGCCAACGCGGCCTATCGGATTCTCGGGTGCGTGACGATTCCCGGAAAAGTGAACATTGCCCAAGGCGGCAACGCACTGAACGTCGTGCGCGCGGTGCGTGAATACGAACGCGCGGGCGCGGCGCTGATGCAGGTCGAAGACCAGGCATCCGGGCATTTCGGAGGGTTCATTCCTGGGAAGCAGATCATCACCATCGAGGAGATGACGGGCAAGATCCAAGCGGCTTGCTACGCACGCGAGGATAGCGACGTTCTCATCGCCGCCCGCACGGATGCGAAGCTCGCGGCGGGCGGCGGCACTGAAGAGGTCATCCGGCGCTGTCATGCGTACGTTGAAGCCGGCGCCGAGCTTCTGATGCCGCACGGAATCGAGACGATTGCCGAGTGGAAGTCGTTGGGTGCTGAGTTGCGTAAGATCGGTGTACCGCTGATCGCAAGTCTCAGTGCGGGCCTCCTGTTTACCCCCAAGAACCAGCCGCGGCGTGACTTGCTGACCCCGGAACAACTCGGGGATATGGGGTGGACCGTGCTCGCCTATGCCAACCACGTGCTTCATATACAGATGACGGTCGCCCGCGATTACATGCGTGATCTGATGACGCCACCGCATGACATCAGCGGATGGTTCGAGGACATGATGGATAACGGCGAGCGCATGGCGATCATGGGCCAGCCAGAATGGCGCGCCATTGAGGAGATCTTCATGCCGTCTGAACACACCGAGAAGCGCTACGGCCACGTCCGCGCTCAAGACAACTACGTGTACGACACACTGGACGAGGCACGCGAGTCGGTGCGCAAAACCATGGCGCGAAAGGGCATCCGCCGATGAGCCAGGCGCCGTCCGACCGGCTGGATCCGGACGACCTGACACGATTGCTACGGGCCATAGACGAGTCTGGCCTCGTGGAGGTAGAGATCGAATACGGTCAATTGCGCCTGCGAGTTCGCAAGGACGGCGCGGATGATCGGTTCGCACACGACCAAACGCGGCAGTCCGAGCCGCAGCCGGACGTCAAGTCGGCCGATTTGGCGAACTTATCGGGCCAGCGCATCGAGGTGCGCGCGCCGATGCTCGGAGTCTTCTATCGCTCACCAGAGCCGGGCGCGCCGCCCTTCGTCCAGGTGGGACAAACCGTCGCGGCAAAGGACACCATCGGACTCATCGAGGTGATGAAGCTGTTCAACCAGGTTCCGGCCGGAGTCCATGGCCGAATCGTTGATATCCGGGTACAGGACGCGGCATTCGTCGAGCACGGCCAGGTGCTGATTGTGATCGAGACGCAGGCGTGACGGGTGCGCCGCCCATTCGCCGATTATTCGTCGCGAATCGAGGCGAGATCGCCGTGCGTGTCATCCGCGCATGCCAAGCGCTCGGTATCGAAACCGTGCTCGGCGTGTCCGAAGAGGATCGCGATTCGCTCGGGGCACGGCTGGCGGATCGGAGCGTCTGTATTGGTCCTGCCTCCGCCTCCAGAAGTTATTTGTCCATTCCGGCGCTTATCACTGCAAGCGTGCATACGGCATGCGATGCCGTGCATCCGGGATACGGCTTTTTGTCCGAGCGGGCGGAGTTCGCCGACGCATGCGCGAAGGCTGGCCTGATCTTCATCGGTCCTAGCGCAAACGCCATCGCCTGTATGGGGAACAAGAGTCGCGCGAGGGAGCTCGCCGTCGCAAATGATGTGCCCGTGGTTCCCGGATCAGCGCCTTTACGCGACGTGGACGACGCGGCTCGCGCGGTCTCACGGTTGGGACTACCGGTACTTCTCAAGGCGGCCGCTGGAGGCGGAGGCCGCGGCATGCGAATCGTGGAGGACGGGAACGCGTTGCGCACCGCATACGATGCGGCGCGCGCCGAGGCGCTGGCGGCATTCGGAGACGGATCGCTATATGTCGAGCGCTATGTTCGGCGTGGCCGCCACATCGAGATTCAAGTCCTCGGCGATCGCTTCGGAAGAGTGATTCAGCTCTTCGAACGAGATTGCTCGATTCAGCGACGGCATCAGAAGCTCATCGAAGAATCACCTTCCGTATCGATCCAGGCGGAGGAGCGAGCGAGGATGGCTGCGGATGCAGTACGCCTCGCGGAAGCTGTGGAGTACTGCGGCGCTGGCACGATAGAGTTCATCTACGACCTCGACCGCGGTACGTACCACTTCCTCGAGATGAACACGAGGATCCAGGTTGAACACCCTGTGACCGAAGCTGTAACCGACGTAGATCTCGTGGCGGAACAGATCAGGGTAGGCGCCGGCCTGCCGCTTTCACTCGAGTCATCGACCTTGCGTCAAAACGGACATGCGATTGAGTGCCGCGTAAATGCGGAGGATCCGCTGAACGGCTTCCAGCCATGCCCTGGCGTCCTGCGCGATTGGCGGCCGCCCTCCGGGAAAGGCATCCGCGTGGATACTCACTGCTACCCGGGGTATCGCGTTCCACCGTATTACGACTCGCTTCTCGCCAAAGTCATCGTCCACGCCGACTCGCGGTTGACGGCGATCGAAGCGATGGAAGCCGCTCTGCGTGAGTTCGTCATCGAAGGGGTCGCAACCACAGTGCCGTTCCAGCTCGCTGTCATGCGCGACGAGGACTTTCGCGCGGGCAACGTGACCACGGCGTGGGTGGAGCAGGAATTCATGGAGCGTTGGTACAACTCCAAAACGCACGAGAGGAGGATCACGCAATGAACGGAATGCCTCTGCTGGTCGCAAGAGCAACTGCACTGTTCCTGGCCTGGATGGCGTTCGGCGCATTCGCCGACGATACGACGGCTTATCCCACGCGGCCCATCGAGCTGTACGTGGGATACCCGGCGGGCGGCAGCGCCGACCTGACAGCGCGCGTGCTTGCCGAAGGCGCGTCGAAATATCTCGGCCAGCCGATCGTCGTGATCAACAAACCGGGCGCTGGAACGGTGGTGGAGCTCATGGCGCTGAAGAATGCGAAGCCCGACGGATACACCATCGGAACGCTCGCGACGGCGGGCATTATCAATCAGTACATGCAGAAGGTGGACTACGACACCACAACCGATTTCAGTCCTATCATCCATTACGCTGGATGGATTGCTGGAATTGTCGTCCGGCAGGATGCGCCGTGGAGAGATTTCAACGAATTCATTTCCTACGCAAAGGCTCACCCCGGGAAGATTCGGTTTAGCACGGCGGGAACAGGCACGCAGCAGCATCTCACCATGGTTCGCCTCGGGCATGAACTCGATGTGAACTGGGTACACATTCCGTACAAGGGCGGCTTCCCGGCGATCACGGCAGTGCTCACTGGCGAGGTCGAGGCAACTGCGCAGACCGGCGAGTGGGCCCAGTACGTGCGAGACGGAAAGATGCGGCTTCTAGTTACATTCGGGACTAAGCGCACAGAGGCATTTCCTGACGCTCCCTCGCTGTCGGAGTTTGGGGTGAAGTTCGATCCGCCGAATTCGCTCGGCCTTGTCGGTCCAAGCGGGATACCCGCGCCTATCGTGGCGAAATTACACGATGCCTTCAAGAAGGCCATGGAAGGTCCGGCCTTCCAGAAGGCGCTTGATACGGTAAGCATGCTTCGTATCTACAAGGATCCCCAAGAATATGGCGCCTTTCTAAACGACCTCAATCGCAATTGGGGCGGGACGATCCGTGACCTAGTGGCTAAGGGCAGCTGAACGTGCGTTTCAAAGACAAGGTGGCTGTGATCACGGGAGCGGCAGGCGGCCTGGGGCGGACGTACGCCCGTGCAATGGCGCGCGAAGGTGCTTCCATTGTCGCGGTCGACCTTTCGAAGGCTGATTCCCTGGTAGTTGACCTTAAGTCATTGGGCGCAAGCGCGATTGCTTTGCAGGCAGACCTCAGCCAGGAAATTGACGTCCGACGGTTTGTCAGTGATGCAATAAGTCACTTTGGCAGGATCGACATCCTCGTCAATAACGCAGGCGGCGGTCGCGTTCCGAGACGCGCTGGAGTCGATGACCTGATCGATCTTGACCAGTGGCGAGCCCTCATGGAGATGAATCTCACGTCTACCGTGCTGTGCTGCAACTTCGTTGCGCCCTACATGCGCCGCCAGCGCTACGGGCGCATCGTAAACATTTCTTCGCGCGCGGCCCGCGGCGTCGGCTGGTTTTCCGCAGTGTCCACGGGCTACGTGACCTCCAAGATAGGAGTGATCGGACTGACGCGTGACCTCGCGGCGCGGCTCGGCCCGGATGGCATCACGGTCAACTGCATCCTGCCGGCATTTGTGGTTAGCGGCCCGGCAATGAAGTCGCGCTGGGAGGGCATGAGCGACCTCGAGCAGCAGCGCCTGATCGCAGAGACGCCGCTACGAAGGATGCCACGACCTGAGGAGATTTCGAATGTCGTCCTCTTCTTAGCTAGCGACGACGCAAGCTTCGTGACTGGCGCATCCATCGATGTAAACGGCGGTTCCACGATGGCGTGAGCCCTTAACCATGGCGGTAGGGTCAAGACACCTCGGAAGGGGGCATCGACAAGGGAATTGCGCTGCAACTAAATACGCGGCGCTCGTCTTGCCCCCGTCTCGCCAGTAAATTGCAATGGTCGACGATGGATGGCATCCGCTAAGGAGAAGCCCGCGGCGCGAATGAAAACGCCATCCGGCTGGATGGCGTTGATTGGCCCCGTTTGGTGGTATTTGGTGGAGGCGGGGGGAATCGAACCCCCGTCCGCGAGCCTTCGACACTCGGTTCTACATGCGTAGCCAGGCCATTTGAGTTACGCGTTCCCCCGCAGACCGGCGAGCTTGGGAACGTTGAGCCACCTTGGTTTTAGCGGTGAGTGAAGTGGCCCCACTCACCGCGATCTCAAGTAAATGACTCTGCCGTGGCCTTACAGCACCACCCGGGCCCTTGAGAAAGCCCGGAGCAGAGTCCAGCGGGTATTAGGCCGCCAGAGCGTAGTTGTCGTCGTTCGCAACTAGATGTTTGCCGGATGGGATTTACGAGGTCATTCGACACCCTCGGCATGCCCCTCGTGCTTCCGAACTCGCGTCGAAACCGGGTCGCCCCCAATGCTTCGAATTCGGTCCCGCCATTATACCGGCGGACAGGTACGACATGCGGGCCCCGCCCGCGTTCTTCAAGGCGCGCTATAGCGGCAATGCCGCCTCAGCGCCACGCCAGCACGCGCCACCACCCCGAGAAGCAATTCGACGACGGCGCACAACCCCAATTGGTGGGGGAGGGCGTGAAGTAGCCGACGACCCAGAACTGCGACCATACGCCCAGGTAGATGTCCGTCGCATCGGACGTCACGGACATCGGATTGATGCTGACGGTGGCGTCGTGATAGCCGATGGTGCCCGCGATCACGGTGCGCCCCACGCATGCACCGTTGGCCATGACCGCGCATTGGAGAAGCATGAGCCGCGTGGGCACGTCGCCTAACCCGTGGGGAAGCGCGATCTCTCCATTCGCATTCCTCGGCGGCAGGTGGAGGTTGGGATCGGCCGCCACCTCGAACCATCCGGAGTCGTAATCCGCGGCCAGCGCGCCCTTCAGCTTCTGCGCGGACAACGCGTTGGCGGTTCCGTGGCCGGTGATGTTGAAGTCTGCCGTTTGCGGCGCGGTCCCGTTGGCGATGACGGTCGCGGGGTCGAACGCGCCGGCCGGTCCTTGCGGCCCTTGAGGGCCCTGCGGCCCTTGCGCCCCTTCGGGACCTTGAGGCCCTTGAGTTCCCTGCGGTCCCTGCGCGCCGGAATCTCCCTTCGGTCCCGTGGGGCCGAGCGGCCCGGCCGGCCCGGCATCGCCCTTGAGTCCCGTTTGCCCCGCAGGTCCGGCCGGCCCGGGATCGCCCTTGTCTCCTTTCGCTCCCTGCGCCCCCAGCGTGAAGAAAAACTCGTCGCTCGCGTTGCCGTCGCCCTTTCCCGCCACGAGCGAAACGGCGTAGCTGCCGGGAGCGAGGCCGGCGGGCAGCAGGGCGACGATCGTGGAGTCGCCGTAGGTCGTGACGGCGAGCGGCATGTCGCTGCCGGTCAACATCACGGCATAAATCTTGTTGGCGTGATGAAAATCCGTTCCCGTGAGCGTGATGGTCGATCCGGAGACTACGGCGCGGCTGACGAAGGGTCCGCTGTCGGCAAAGGCCGCGCCCGCGGAAACGAGCGCCAGCGCAAGTACCACGGCGCGCGCCGCCGCAACGATGGATCGGGTCATTTCTCGCTCCCTGCATGAAAGGAGCGCACACACTACACGCGCGCCGCGGCGCTGTCCCGCCCAAGGCCTCGTGGACCTCCCACGAACCGTCACGCCGCCTGCTGCGTCAGCCCCTGATCGACCATCCATTCGAGCACCGCGCCGGGCGAATCGAGAATCGCATCCGCGCCCCAGAGCACGGGCGGGTCGCCATCGCCCAGGTAGCCATAGCCCGCGACCACCACCCGCATGCCCGCGGCGCGGGCGGCATCGACGTCGCGCTTGTCGTCGCCCACATAGAGGGTCCGCGCGGGCACGACGCTGAGCTCGGCCGCGGCGTGCAGCAGCGGATCGGGATACGGCTTGGGCCGCGGGCAGGTGTCGCCGCCCACGATGATCGACGCGCGGTCGGAGAGCTGCAGCGCGTCGAGCAGCGGCCGCGCGAGGCGCTCGAACTTGTTCGTGACGACACCCCAGGCGACGTCGCGCTCCTCGAGGTGGCGCAGCAGCGTCTCCATGCCCGGGAAGAGCTGCGAGTCGACGCAGATGTTGTCGGCGTAGATCTGCAGGAACTCCTCGCGCATCGCCTGGAACTGCGGATCCGCCGTCGTGATGCGGAAGGCGGACGTGATCATGCCGCGCGCGCCGTGGGACACGAAAGGGCGCACCTGCTCGAGCGGCACGGCCTCGAGCCCGCGGCGGCGTCGCATCTCGTTCACCGTGCGCGCCATGTCCGGGGCGGTGTCGATGAGCGTTCCGTCGAGGTCGAAGAGGACGGCCTCAAGCACGGCGGCACCCCACGAGGTAGTTCACATCCACGTCGCGCCCGAGCGCGTAGCGCCGCGTGAGCGGGTTGTACGTCATGCCGGTGATGTCCTCGAGGGCGAGTCCCGCCGCGCGGCAATCGCCCGCCAGCTCCGAAGGGCGTATGAAGCGGGCGTACTCGTGCGTGCCGCGCGGCAGCAGCCGCAGCACGTATTCCGCGCCGACGATGGCGAACACGAAAGACTTCGGATTGCGGTTGATGGTGGAGAAGAACACCCAGCCGCCCGGCTTCACCAGGCTCGCGCACGCGGCGACCACGCTCGCGGGTTCCGGCACGTGCTCGAGCATCTCCATGCACGTCACGACGTCGAACGTCTCCGGCATTTCCTGCGCGAGCGCTTCGGCTGAAACGAGGCGGTAGTCGACCTCGCGCCCGCTTTCGAGCGCATGCAACATCGCCACCTTGAGCGGCTTCTCCGCGAGGTCGATGCCGGTCACGCGCGCGCCGTGCGCGGCCATGGCCTCGGCGAGGATTCCCCCGCCGCAGCCGACGTCGAGCACGCGCTTGCCCGCGACGCCGCCGCACAGGCGCTCGATGTGCCCGAGGCGCAGCGGGTTGATCTCGTGCAGCGGGCGGAACTCGCTGTCCGGATCCCACCAGCGGTGCGCGAGGGCGCTGAATTTCGCGAGCTCGGCGGGATCGACGTTTTTCTCCCTCTCCCCTGGGGGAGGGTCGGGGTGAGGGTTGGCGGCGTTCATGACGCCATTTTGCTCCGCCACCACGCCGCCCTGGCGAGGACGTCGTCCAGGTCCATCGCGCGCAGCCTCCGGTCCACGACTCGCGCCTCGCCCGCGACCCACACGTGGGTCACGTGCTCGCGACCCGCCGTGTAGACGAGATGCGACACCGGGTCGTAGCACGGCAGGGTCTCGGGTGCGGCGAGCTCGACCGCCGTGAGGTCCGCCCACTTTCCGGTCTCGATCGACCCGATGTGCGCCTCCAGGCCGATCGCGCGCGCGCCCTCGATCGTTGCCATCTCGAGGGCCTCGTGCGCGGGAACCACGTCGGCCTCGCCGCTGCTGCCCTTCGCGAGGAGCGCCGCGGTGCGCATTTCCGTCATGACATCGAGCCGGTTGTTGCTCGCGGCGCCATCGGTGCCGACCGCGACCCGGATGCCGCGCTTGCGCATGTCGGCGACGCGCGCGATGCCGCTCGCGAGCTTGAGGTTGGACGACGGGCAGTGCGCGACCGAGACGCCCTCGCGCGCCATGAGGTCGAGCTCGCGATCGTCGAGGTGCACGGCATGGACCGCGATGAGCCGCGGCCCCACGAGCCCGAGGCTCGCCATGCGCGAGAGCGGCCGCGCGCCGTGCTGCGCGGTGCCTTCGGCCACCTCGTGCGCCGTCTCGTGCACGTGCATGTGGATGGGCGCGTCGATCTCCTCGGCGAGGACCGCCACGCGCTTGAGGGTCTCGTCGCCCACGGTATAGGGCGCGTGCGGTGCCAGCGTGAAGGAGAGCAGCGCCTCGCCGCGGTACTGGTCCCGCGTCGCGAGCCCCTTCGTGAGGTAGCTCCCGGCGTCGGTCGCGTAGGCGCTCGGGAAGTCGAGCGCGATCACGCCGAGCGAGGCGCGCATGCCGGCCCTGAGCGCCGCGCGCGCCGTCGCCTCGGGGAAGAAGTACATGTCGTTCACGCAGGTCACGCCCCCGCGCAGCATCTCGGCCATCGCGAGGAGACTGCCGTCGTGCACGAACTCGTCGCTCACGTGGCGCGACTCCGCAGGCCAGATGTGGTCGCGCAGCCACGTCATGAGCGGCATGTCGTCGGCGAGCCCGCGCATGAGCGACATCGCGGCGTGCGAGTGCACGTTGACGAATCCCGGGATGAGCGCATGGCGCTCGAGGTGCACGACCACGCGTGCCTCGAAGCGCTCGAGCGCCTGCGCCGCCGGGAGCACCGCCACGATGCGCCCGTCCTTCACCGCGACCGCGTGGTCCTCGAGGACGCCGCGTGGCGCCACGGGCACCACGTGCGCGGCGCGGATGAGCAGGTCTGCGTGTTCCATGGAGCCGCTATTTCAACACAACAAACAAAAAGCCCCGCCGAAGCGGGGCTCTTTGCCGAGGCTGGAAGGCTTACTGCTTGGTGCCCTTGAACTCGATGTCCACGCGACGGTTCTTCTGGCGGCCTTCCGCGGTCTTGTTGGTCGCGACCGGCTGGGTCTCGCCCTTGCCGATGGTCGTGATCTTCGAGGCCGGGATGCCCTTGCTCACCAGGTACTCCTTGATCGCGTTGGCGCGGCGCTCGGACAGGCGCTGGTTGTACTTCGCCGTGCCGATCGAGTCGGTGTGGCCGGTGGCGATCACCATCTCGATGTCCGTGCCCTGCATCTTCGAGAGCGCCTCGTCGATGGCGCGCTTGCCATCCGGACGCACGACCGACTTGTCGAAGTCGAAGAGCGCGTCGGCCTGGATCACGACGGCCTGGCGCACCGAGGAGGGCGCGGGGCGCGCGGGTTCGGGAGCCGGGGCCGGGGCAGCAGGCGCGGCCGGGGCCGCGGGCTCGGCGGGCGCGGCGGGTCTCGCCGGAGCGGGCACCTTGCCGCCGCACTCGGGCAGGATGCGGCCGGACGTGAGCACGCAGTTGCCGGACCCGTCCAGGACCGCATGGCCCTGGCCGTCCTCGAGGACGGGTTGCGGCGTCTGCGCATACGCGATGCCGGCGGCCAGTGCGTAAATGGCGCCACCGAGCATCAGCTTGTTGGAAATCTTCATGTTCGGAACTCCCAAGAGGTGTAGGTGATTGTTTTGCTGCCTTAGGCTTTTTCTGTGCCGCTGAGCGCCCGAAACGGCTCGCGCCATCATACACAAACGCGCTTTCCCCCGACAACCGAAAGTGGGCCTTCCTGCAACAGACACCCCTCCGGGCGTTGCGTTTCCGCGACAAGCCTATGACCGGGCGTTTCGCTGGAAAGTGCCCCCCTCGCTGTGGTAGAATTGCAGTTTCGTCCGCACCAAAATTTCGCTTCAAAACAAGTAGTTAAGCCCCGCCTTCCCACGCAGTTCCCCTGTGAATCCCGATGGAACAGTTCGCCAAGGAAACCCACCCGATCAGCCTCGAGCAGGAGATGCGCCGCTCCTATCTCGATTACGCAATGAGCGTCATCGTCGGCCGCGCCCTCCCGGACGTGCGCGATGGACTCAAGCCGGTGCACCGGCGCGTGCTCTATGCGATGCACGAGCTCTCCAACGACTGGAACAAGGCGTACAAGAAATCCGCCCGTATCGTGGGCGATGTGATCGGCAAGTATCATCCGCACGGCGACACCGCCGTCTATGACACCATCGTGCGGATGGCGCAGGACTTCAGCCTGCGCTACCCGCTGGTCGACGGCCAGGGCAACTTCGGATCGGTCGATGGCGACAACGCGGCGGCCATGCGCTACACCGAGATCCGCATGGCGAAGATCGCCCATGAGCTGCTCGCGGACCTCGACAAGGAGACCGTCGACTTCGGCCCGAACTACGACGGCAGCGAGTCGGAGCCGCTGGTCCTTCCCGCGAAATTCCCGAACCTGCTGGTGAACGGCTCCTCGGGCATCGCGGTCGGCATGGCGACCAACATCCCGCCGCACAACCTGGGCGAAGTGGTCGACGCCTGC
>Ga0157369_10003742_pt1 | contig 18074 bp, 17 predicted proteins | sample C25metaG_FD_113461 | JGI IMG/M metagenome (GOLD analysis project Ga0157369, IMG submission 113461) | Corn rhizosphere microbial communities from Kellogg Biological Station, Michigan, USA - C2-5 metaG | ecosystem: Host-associated > Plants > Roots > Rhizosphere > Soil | place: USA: Michigan... | reverse complement strand
TTCACCGGCATCATCGGCAGCTTCGGCGCCTGGTTCACCTGGGGCATGGCGCACACCAACCAGGTGTCGCCCGACATGGAAGTGCCCAAGTGGATCGTGTACCTGTGCATCCCGCTGGGCTCCTACCTGATGTGCTTCCGCTTCCTGCAGGTGATGTGGTCCTTTTTCCGCGGTGGCGAGCTGCCGCATCATGACGCCTCGCATGTCGACGGCATCGAGACCAGCCAGAAAGCGCCGATCGCGCTCGGAGAAGCGTGATGAGCGAGGCGCTGATCTTCGGACTTCTGTTTGGCCTGATGCTGACGGGCATGCCGATCTCGATTTCGCTCGGCCTGACCGTGCTCACCTTCCTGTTCACGATGACGGAAGTGCCGATCGAAAGCGTCGGCCTGAAGCTGTTTTCGGGCCTCGACAATTTCGGGATCATGGCGATCCCGTTCTTCATCCTGGCCGGCACGTTTTTGACGCGCGGCGGCGTGGCGCGGCGAATGATCGCGTTTACGACTTCACTTGTAGGCCATCTGCCGGGCGGCCTTGGCCTCGCCGGCGTCGTGGCCTGCGCGATGTTTGCGGCGATCTCCGGCTCCAGTGTCGCGACCGTGGTGGCGATCGGCTCGATCATGATGCCGGCGATGGTCGAATACGGCTATCCGCGCCGTTTCGGCGTAGGCGTGATCTCGACCTCGGGTGCGCTCGGCATCCTGGTGCCGCCATCGATCATCCTGGTGCTGTACGGCGTTTCCACCAACACTTCGATCGGCGCGCTGTTCATGGCCGGCATCGTGCCCGGCCTGATCCTCGCGCTGATGCTTGCCGGGGTGACCTTTTTCGTCGCCAAGCGCAATGACTATCCGAGGATGAAGCGGGCCACGATTGGCCAGCAGTTCAAGGCGTTCCGCGAGAGCCTGTGGGGTCTGCTCCTGATCGGCATCGTGCTCGGCGGCATCTATGGCGGCATCTTCACGCCGACGGAAGCTGCGGCCGTCGCGGCTGTCTACGCCTTCTTCATCACCGTATTCGTCTACAAGGAGCTGAAGCTCACCGAGGTGCCCAAGGTGCTGCTGCAGGCGGCGAGCATGAGCTCGATGCTGCTCTACATCATCACCAATGCGGTGCTGTTCTCCTTCCTGATGACGCATGAGCAGATTCCGCAGGCGATGGCGGCCTGGATCATTCATAAGAATTTGTCGGTCTGGATGTTCCTGCTGGTCGTCAACCTGATCCTGCTCGCGGCGGGCAACGTAATGGACCCGTCGTCGATCCTGCTGATCATGGCGCCGATCCTCTATCCGCTCGCGACCAAGCTCGGCGTCAATCCGGTTCATCTCGGCGTCTTGATGATCGTCAACACCGAGGTCGGCCTCTGCCATCCGCCGGTGGGGCTCAACCTCTATATCGCCTCGAGTATCGCGAAGATGGGGATCAGCGAGATCACGGTCGCGGTGTTGCCGTGGCTGTGCGCGATGCTGGCCTTCCTCGGTCTGATCACCTACGTGCCGGAGATTTCGCTGTGGCTGCCGAGGCTGCTCGGCATGATGTGATGAAGGATTGATGAATTCTAACGGGATTACATCTTGGTGAGAGACGGGAGCCTGTCCAATCTGTAAGTTGATCGGGCGCGTCGGCGCGCTCATCCTCGGATCAACTCTGGTGAGGAGGTTCGCATGAGGAAGTTTGCCATCGCCGCGGTTGCCGTGCTTACGCTCGCCGGCTCGACCGCGGTCTATGCCCAATATCGCCCCTGGTTTCGCGAGCATATGCAGCACATGCGGATGAGCCCGGAAGACCGGGCGGCTTTCGCCGACGCGCGGATTGCCGCCGTCCATGCCGGCCTCAAGCTGACGGCTGACCAGGAAAAGCTGTGGCCGCCGGTCGAGAGTGCGGTGCGGGATCTCGTCAAATTGCGGATCGACCGGGCCAATGCGCGGATGAAGGCGATGGATGACGCGCAGTCCCAGGACCAGCCGGACGACAATCCGGTGGCGCGCTTGCGCGAGCATGCCGACAACATGGCGGCCTCGGCTACGGCCATGAAGAAGATCGCCGATGCCGCCGATCCGCTCTACAAGACGCTGGATGACGGCCAGAAGCGGCGGCTCGCCATTTTGACCCATCACGGCCGGTTCGGCGGGGAGGGCGGCTGGCGCCACCGCTGGATGGAACGCGGCATAGGCCACGACCGTGACCATGACCGTGACCGTGACGGCGACCATGATGGCAGCGGCGAGCAGCTCTGAGGGGCAGGCGTAGCGAGGGCCGTTTTGACCCGACAAGCCGGCGGATTCCGGCGGCTTTTCAATGGCCTGAGATGGCTGTCCAAGGCTGGGAAAAATCCCTCTGCCTTGCTGGACATCGGCAAATCGCTTTGCTAAACGACCCGCTCTCCGCGAAGGCTTTTCCGGACCGAGATCCGGGCGCATAGCTCAGTTGGTAGAGCAGCTGACTCTTAATCAGCGGGTCCCAGGTTCGAGCCCTGGTGCGCCCACCAAGACCTTCAAGCACTTGGCTGGAATTTGCCGAAAGAACACCGTTTGAAGAGAATTGAGCTCTAAAACGGTGTTGTTTGCAGTAGTTACCAGCGTGGCGACCATTCACGCGTGCATTATTCGCGCAAGGCTCGCTCACAGCGACTTTCCCCAGAACGGCTGTAAGAGAGGCGGGCGGCGCCGGACGAAGGCGGTTCGCGGTAAGCGGATCGACGGTCGCTGACCGCAGTTCAAAAGAATCGGGTGTTGCGGGGTGCCAGCTACGAAGCTGCGCAGCTCCGGCTGAGCATGAGTTGCTACGCAGCGCCGACCTTAGGTCGCTCACGATCGAGAAGCCCGGCAGATTGTGCCGTCGCGAGGCCGAAATCCGATCGGTCCTGCGGGCGCGACCGCGTCGACGCGGCGATCTTGCCATCCGCATTGCCTATTCTGATACAATCAAAGAGGAGACATCGACATGTTGCTCACCGATTTCGACGCGCTGACCTTCGACTGCTACGGCACGTTGATCGATTGGGAGAGCGGGATGGTCGAGGCACTGAAGGGCCTCACGGGTCGCGTGAAGCGTCCGCTCGCGCGCGACCAGATACTGGAAGCGCATGCGCGTCATGAATCCAGCCAGCAGAAATACACCCCGGCGAAGCGGTATCGGGACCTGCTGCCGATCGTCTACAAGCGTCTCGCCGAGGAATGGGGCGTGCACGTCACCAACGAAGATTGCATCGAATACGGTCGGTCAGTCGGAAATTGGCCGGCGTTCGAGGATTCTCCGGGAGCGCTCCAGTATCTGAAGAAGTATTTCAAGCTCGTCATCCTTTCCAACGTGGACAACGAGACGTTCCAGGCGAGCAACCGCAGGCTCCAGGTGGAGTTCGATGCAATCTACACCGCCGAGGACATCGGATCGTACAAGCCATCGCCCCGAAACTTCGATTACATGATCGAAAAATTGGGAGAGATCGGCGTAAAAAAGGAGAAGATCCTGCACACGGCCGAGAGCATGTTCCACGACCACAAGCCGGCGAACGAGCACGGCCTGAAGTCGTGCTGGATCTACCGTCGTCACGCCCAGCAGGGTTTCGGAGCCACCATGAATCCGGGCCAGATACCGCATGTCGACTTCCGGTTCAACAGCATGCACGACCTCGTCAAGGCCCATCAGGAGCAACTGCGAGTCAAATGATCAGCTGTACTTTCTGCTTCTGTGCCCGAGGTAGCCTTTCAGCAGCTCAGGAGTAACGTCCGCTATTCGACGTGCGGCAGAAGTACTACCGAGCGTATCCGCTGGCTGGGTCGACCCAGGTGGTCTTGCACCCGGAATCAATGCGTGAAGTCTAAAACTGTGTGATAGAAGCCGGAAACCGAACTTCAGCCGAAAGTCGCTGATAATCCCGCGCGCCGCGGGCTTGGCGGCAGTATCCGCCCCGGATTACGATGGTGGCCGGTACCGGGTGTCGATCGGCTCAGGATGTTCACATGTTTGTCCGTATGAGGGGAGGGCCGCAGCTCGGGCGTGGCCTGCTACAGACAGCAGTGGGGATCGCCTATCTCATCATCTTTGCGCCGGTCCTGATGATCGTCCTGACCAGCTTCTTCTCGCAGGAGATCATCAGCTTCCCGCCACCGGCGCTGACCTGGCACTGGTACGCCAACGCTTGGGACAAGCCGGAATTTTTACGGGGGTTCTTCACCAGCATCCAGGTGGCGCTGCTGGTCGCGTCCATCGGTGTGCCGATCGGGACTTTGGCGGCGCTCGCGATCGTGCGCGGCGAGTTCTGGGGCCGGCAGGCGATCAGCACGCTGCTGCTGGCGCCACTCGCCGTTCCCGGCGTCGTGGCGGGTTCGGGCCTCTATATGTTTTACGTGATGGCCGAGAATGCGCTCGATCGCGACATCAAAGCCACCACCGAGGGGCTCGTCGCCGCCCACATCCTGCTCGCAATTCCCTGGACTGTGCGCCTCGTGGTGGCGAGTCTGCAAGGGCTTGACCGCGCGGCCGAGGAAGCCGCCGCCAACCTTGGCGCGAGCCCGCTCACGGTGTTTTATCGCATCACGCTGCCGATGATGCGCCCCGGCATCGTCGCCGCCGCGATGTTCTCCTTCATCCAGAGTTTTGAGAATCTCGATCTGTCGCTGCTGCTGGTCGGCCCTGGGCGGATCACGCTGCCGGTAGCCATGCTCAACTATCTCGAATTCCGGATCGATCCGACGCTAGCCGCAGTCGCGACCGTGCAGATCGTGATCGTCGGCGTGCTCATGGTGGTGACCGATCGCTTCGTCAAACTGTCGCGGGTCGTCTGATGGCGAATCTGACGATCGAAAAGCTCACCAAGCGGTACGGCAGCTCGCTCGCGGTCGACGGGCTCGATCTGTCCGTGCGCGAGGGCGAGCTGGTGGCGCTGCTCGGCCCCTCCGGTTGCGGCAAAACCACGACCCTGCGCATGGTCGCGGGCTTCCTGCCGCCGACCAGCGGTCGCGTGCTGTTCGACCGTGAGGACGTCACGGCTCTCCCGGCCTACAAGCGCTCGACGGGCATGGTGTTCCAGTCCTACGCGCTGTTCCCGCACATGACCGCCGCGCAGAATGTCGGCTTTGGGCTGGAGATGCGCGGGCTCGGCCCTGCGGAACGCGAGAAAAAGGTCGAGCAGGCACTGAAGCTGGTGCGGCTGTCGCATCTTTCGGCCCGCTTGCCGCGTGAATTGTCGGGCGGACAGCAGCAGCGCGTGGCGCTTGCCCGCGCACTGGTGATCAATCCCAAGCTGTTCCTGCTTGACGAGCCGCTGTCCAATCTCGACGCCAAGCTGCGCTCGGAGGTCCGGATCGAGATCCGCGCGCTGCAGCAGCGCCTCGGCCTCACCACGCTACTGGTCACCCATGACCGGGAGGAGGCGCTTACAATGGCCGACCGCCTGGTCGTCATGGAGGGCGGCCGGGTCCGCCAGATCGGCTCGCCGAAGGAACTCTATGACGAGCCGCAGGACGCCTTCGTCGCGGACTTCGTCGGCCGCTGCAATATCCTGACCGGCCGCAGGGAGAGCCCAGGCCATTTCCGCACCGAGGGCGGCTTGCTGTTAGCGGTCGACACCGCGTCTCGGGAGAGCGACAATGCCACCGCTTTTGCACTGCGGCCGGAACGCATTCTGATCAGCCCGGGCACGAGCGGCCAAACCTGCGGGTCCGTCGAGGCCGTGACCTATCTCGGAGCGCAGAGCGAATATCATGTGCGCATCGGCCAGGAGTTATTCGTGGTAGTGCGGCCGACCCCTGCCGCGAGCGAGCCGCTCGCCGCGGTCAAGCCGCAAGATCCGGTTTCGTTGGCCTGGGAGCCGACCGCCCCGCGCCTCGTTCCGCAAACATCCTGAAGGGAGATCGTCATGCTATCGAGACGTCATTTTCTATCCGCCGGCGCTGGAGCCGCGACCCTCCTGGCCTCGCAGCCACGCCTCGCGCGAGCGGAAGGAAGCCAGGTCGTGGTCGGCACCTGGGGCGGCGACTACGGGCAGCTTTTGAGCGACCTCATCGACAAGCCGCTGCTCGCGCCCAAGGGCGTCGAGGTGCTGCAGGACGTCGCCAACGCCGATCCGCGCAAGACGAAATTGCTGGCCGAGCGGCAAAGCCGGCGCGGGTCGATGGATGTCGCCTGCCTCTCCGACAGCGACCATTATCTGGTGGCGGGCACGAACGTCTTCGAAACGGTCGATGCGACCAAGGTGCCGCGGCTCGACAAGGTGTTTCCGGCGCTCCGCACCGACACCGCGATCCCACACATCTATTCGGCACAGGTGATCCTCTACAATGTGAACCAGGTGAAGACGCCGCCGACCTCCTGGGCCGATCTCTGGGATCCGAAATGGAAGGGCCGCGTGGGACTCGCCGACATCCTCTATCCGAACAACACGCTGATGGCCGCGCTCGCCGGCGGCGGCAGCGTCTCAAACTACGATCCGGGCGAGAAGAAGCTCATGGAATTGCGTTCGCTGGACGTGAAGATCTATCCGTCCAACGAGGCGCTGGCCGCCGCGCTCAAATCGGAGGAGGTCTGGCTCACCTCGATGTGGCTCGCGCGCGGCTTCATGTGGAAGAAGTCGGGCATCCCGCTTTCCCACGTCGTGCCGAAGGAAGGCGCGGTGTCAATCGTGTTCGAGGCCAGCGTGCCGCGCAATGCCCGCAACAAGGATGGCGGCTTTGCCTATCTTGAGGCCATGCTCGATGCCAAGGCGCAGGTCGCGTTCGCCGACAAGATGGGATATGTGCCGACCGTCTCCGACGCCGTGCTGCCGCAGGATCTCGCCAAGCAGGTCAGCCTGACCGAAGAGGATCGCGCCAAACTCCTGAAACCCGATTACAAATATCTGACCGAGCGCTCGCAGCGCACGCTGGATTTCTGGAACAAGCAGTTCAAGGGCTAGCCATGGCCTTGCTGGTCCTGCCCGCCTGTCTCCTGGTGCTCGGGCTGCTGATCGGGCCGATGATCCTGATGTTCCGGATCTCGCTCAATCATTTCAGCCCGACGCAGCTGATGGTCGAAGCGTTCTCGTTCGACAATTACGTGCGGGCTGCCCAGGATCCCTATTATCAGGAGATCATCCTGACGACGCTCGGCATGGCACTGCTCTGCACGGCGCTGACCCTCGTCATCGCCTATCCGGCGGCCTATTGGCTGGGTCGGCTGCAAAACCGCTGGAAGAGCCTCGTCGTGATCGCGACGCTGTTCCCGCTGCTGGTCGGCAATGTCGTCCGCTCCGCCGGCTGGATGGCGCTGTTCGAGCGCGACGGGCTGATCAATGTCACGCTCAGGCGCCTGCATCTGATCAGCGAGCCGCTGACACTGATGTACACGCCGAAGGCGGTGGTGTTCGGCATCATCGCGGTGGTCTTGCCCTACATGATCCTGACGATCTCGGCTGTCATCGAGAACATCCCGCGGGACCTGGAAGACGCGGCCTCCAATCTCGGCGCTCCGGGCTTGAAAATCTTCTGGCGGGTGATCCTGCCCTTATCCGCGCCGGGGGTTGCCGCCGGCTCGATCCTGGTCTTTGTTTTATGCATGAACACCTATGCAACCGCGGTGCTTCTCGGCGGCCCGCGTTTCAAGATGATGGCGCCGGCGATCTTCGATCAGTTTGTCCGGGGCAATAACTGGCCGATGGGCGCGACGCTCGCCTTCATGCTGCTGGCCGTGACCATGAGCTTCACCATCTTCGGCAGCATCGCTTTTGCGCGGCGCTATCGCCTGAGATGACCGGACCACCAAGAGACCGCTGAACAAGAGAGGAAACGCTCCATGACCGATCAGCAAAAGGCGGAAGTCCCCCCGGGCGATGAGCTGGCACGCATCCGCAACAAGGGCGAGGTTCCGATTGTTCAGAAGGCAACTTCGCGCGATCGCGGCATCGGCCCGTTCAAGCGGCTGGCGCTGCGCAGCGCGACGGTGATCGACGGCACCGGCGCGCCGCCGATCGGCCCGATCGACATCATGGTGGAGAACGGCCGCATCGTCAGCCTCAAGAAGGTGGTCGGCTATGGCGCCGGTCCAAGCGAGCCCGCCGATCACGAGATCGACTGCCGCGGCAAATGGGTGACGCCCGGCTTTGTCGATTGTCATGCCCACGCCGGCGTCGCCTATCATTCCGCCAACGGCTGGGTGCCGCCGGTAGATTATGTCTACAAGCTCTGGCTCGCCCATGGCGTGACCACCGTGCGCGAGATGGGCTCGATGAACGGCCTCGGCTGGGTGATCGACCAGAAGCAGCGCTCGAAGGAGAACACCATCGCAGCGCCCCGGCTGCTCGCCTATGCCTATTTCCCGGCGGTCAACGACATGATTAAGACCATCTACACGCCGGAGCAGGGCAGGGAATGGCTGCGCAAGGTGAAGGATCGCGGCGCCGATGGCATCAAATTCTTCGGCGCGCCGCCCGCCATCATGGAAGCAGCTCTCGATGAGTGCAAGAAGCTCGGCTTGCGCAGCGGCTGCCATCACGCTCAGATGGCGGTGACGCGCATGAACGCGCTTACCACCGCGCGCTGGGGCCTGACCAGCGCCGAGCACTATTACGGCCTGCCCGAGGCGCTCTATGAAGACCGCGTCGTGCAGGATTTCCCGCTCGACTACAACTACACCGACGAATATTTCCGCTTCTCGATCTCCGGCCAGATGTTCGCGCAGGCCGCAAGACCCGGCACGAAGAAGTGGGAGGAGACGCTGGAGAAATTCCTCGAGATCGGTTTCACCTTCGTGCCGACCTTCACGATCTACGACGCCAACCGCGACCTGATGCGCGCGCGGCAGGCCTATTGGCACAAGGACTACACCTGGAAATCGATGTGGGACTACTTCACGCCGCAGCGCGGCGGCCACGGTTCCTACTGGTATCGCTGGTCGACCCAGAACGAGATCGAGTGGAAGGAGCAGTATCGGCTCTGGATGGCCTTCATCAACGAATACAAGAACCGTGGCGGGCGCGTCTGCACCGGCAGCGATTCCGGCTTCATTTACCAGATCTTCGGCTTCGGCTACGTCCGCGAGCTCGAGCTGTTGCAGGAAGCGGGCTTCCATCCGCTGGAGGTCATCCGCGCCGCGACCTCGCAGGGCGCCGCGCTGTGCGGCATCCAGGACGAGGTCGGCACCATCGATATCGGCATGCGCGCCGACATCCTCGTGCATGATCACAATCCGCTGACCGACTTCAAGCTGCTCTACGGCACCGGCGCAATGCGCTTCAACGACGCCACCAACGCGGTCGAGTGGCATCGCGGCCTGAAATACACCATCAAGGACGGCATCATCTACGATACCGAGGAACTGCTCGCCGACGTTCGCGAGCTCGTGAAAGCGAGCTGGGAGAGCGATGTTCCAGAGAAGTTCGTGACGCGGGTCGCCGCCGAATGAGCGGCGGCGCGCTCGATTTCTTCGTGCTGACGGGATTCCTGGGCTCGGGAAAGACCACGCTGCTGCGTGACTTTCTCATGCGGCCCGAGGCCGCCGATACCGCCGTCATCGTCAACGAGGTCGGCGAGATCGGGCTCGACGGCGTCGTGCTGCGCGAGGGCGGTGACGTGCCGATGGCAATGCTGTCGAACGGCTGCGTCTGCTGCCAGATCGGCAGCGATCTCGCCTTCACCATCGACCGCCTGATCATGGCGCCGCGCCCGGACGGCGCCGCGCCGCTGCGGCGGATCATCCTGGAGACCAGCGGGCTTTCCATGCCGGGGCCGGTGCTGCGCACGCTGGCGACTCTGGGCGAGCATCGGATGCGCCTGGCCGTGATCGGCACATTCGATCTCACCCGCGGCACTGATGTCGCGACGTTCGAGGAGGCGCTGGCGCAATGGGCCGCCGCGCATCGGATCGTGGCCACGAAGGCCGATCTCGTCGCGGTCGATGATGTTGTCACGGCGCCAGGGACGATCGCAGCGATCAATCCGGTGGCGGAGGTGATCGCGACGGCGGATCGTGCCGGTTCGGTGCTGTCGGCGTTTGCGCCGCTCACATCAGCGCCGCCACTGCGCGAGATTGGCCTCGATCCGAGAAACCTGCGAAGTGCGCATCCGCGCGTCGCGTTGTGTCTTGCGAAGCCCGTGGGCGACGTCGCCTATGATGAGCTCACCGCCTGGCTCGACAATCTCGCCGGCGCGCTCGGCGAGCGCCTGTTGCGGATCAAGGGACTGGTGCGGGTTGTTGAAGCCACGGTGCCGCTTCTGATCGAGAGCGTCGGCACCCTGTTCTCGCCGCCGCGGCCGCTTCGGATCGAGGCAGGCGCACCGTCGCCGTTTCTGGTCATCATCGCCCGTGACGTCGATCAGGCCGAGCTGGAGCCGGTCGCGCCGATCGGCTTGTTTCAGTTCTCTTCGTGGCGGCAGCCGGACGATGCGCTGGTGCGCGCTGGCCGCCGTGCGATGAAGGCCGAATGGGTCGTGTGATCGATGAGCGGTGCCGGTCAGCGCAGTGCCTGGCGCATTCCGCCGGCCGACTATCTCGCGAAACGGCCTGTTAGCTTCGAGCTAGCCGCGCCGTCCTCGCAATATGTGACGGTGCGCGACGGTTGCCGGCTCGCGGTCGACACTTACGTTCCCCAGCCCAAGGCCGGTGTCGCGCAAAAAGCCTTCCCGGCCCTCGTCTTCTTCACGCCCTATTATCGCCGCTTCAAGCTCCGGCCCGGCGGATCCGGAGAGGTCAATCCCAACACCGGAAAATTCCGCGATTTCTTCGTGCCGCGCGGGTATGCCGTGGTGGTGGTCGACGTGCGCGGCACCGGTGCGAGTTTTGGCACGCGCGACAGTTTCCGCTCGCCGCGCGAGCGCGAGGATTCGCGCGAGATCGCCGACTGGATCGTGGCGCAGCCCTGGTCGAACGGGGTTATCGGGGCGACCGGGATTTCCTATGTCGGCGCGGCGGCCGATTTTCTGGCGTCGACCGGCCACCGCGCGGTCAAGGCGATCGCGCCGATCTCCTCGGTCTGGGATACCTATGCCGACAATTATTTTCCGGGCGGCATCCAGTTGAAGTCGTTGACCCGCGTTTATGACGATCTCATGATCGGCCTCGATCACGACCGGCGCGACATCCTCAAGAACTATTCTTACTTCGCCAATCCGGATTTCGAGGGCCCGCAGCCAGTCGACCACGATGCCGACGGCGTTCTGGTCAAGCAGGCGGTGCGTGAGCATCTCGGCAATTTCCGCCAGACCGATTTCATGGCGGAGTTCAAATTCCGCGAGGAGGGGCTGCCCTACGATCCCGATTTCTCCTCGGCGACGATCAGCCCCTATGCGGTCGCGGACGGCATCCGCGCTGACGTCGCCATCCTCTCGATCTCGGGTTGGCTCGATGGCGCGGGCTACATGAATGGCGCGATCGCGCGTTATCTAACCAAGATTGACAATCCGCGCCATCTCCTGCTCGGGCCCTGGGATCACGGAGCGCGTATCGACATCTCGCCGTGGCGTGTCACGGTCGAGCCGGATTTTCCGCTGCTCGGCGAAATCCTGCGCTTCTTCGATACCTATCTTATGGGCCTCGGCACCGGCCTGAAGCAGGAAGCGCCGATCCACTATTTCTCGGTGCATGCCGAGGAATGGCGACCTGCGGAGAGTTGGCCGCCGATCGAGACGCAGCAAAAATTCTTTCTCGCGCCGGATCATCGGCTCGCCGGAGCCGAGCCGCCGCCGGGTAGCGACAGCTATCAAGTCGACTTCACGCTCGGCACGGGAGCCGCCACGCGCTACGAGCGCATCGCGGGCCTCGACAGCCGGAATTACTACAGCGACTGGCAGGGGCGCACGGCAAAGATGCTGAGCTACACCTCGGCACCGCTTGCGAGCGCGACCGAACTCGCCGGCCACGGCCGTGCTGATCTCTGGCTCTTCTCGAGCGAGAGCGATCTCGCTCTCTTCGTGTACCTGACCGAGATCGAGGCCGACGGTACCGAGCGTTATGTCACCGAAGGGCTATTGCGTGCGCTGCATCGCAAGGAGCGGCCGGCGCCGCAAAATTATCGCACCACCTGGCCGTTCCGCTCATTCAGGCGCGCAGACGCGGCGCCGCTGGTGCGTGGCGAGGTTGAGCGCATTCGCATTCCGCTGTTGCCGGTCGCGTGGCGATTTGCCGCCGGAAGCCGTATCCGCCTGTCGATCGCGGGCGCGGACGACGATCACTGCGGGCAAGTGCCGCACGGCAGGCCGCCGCTGGTGACGATGCTGTGGGGCGAAGGACGCGCCTCCGTGCTGGTGTTGCCCCTCGCCGCAGGATGAGTGGCAAGTAGCTGCTGCGAAATAGCGGCTGCGGAACAGCGGCGCCGCCGGCAGCCAAGCGCGCAAAGAAGCCGAGCGCCCACGCCGCGCCAAGCAGGCCGCGCTGACGGGGATCATTGAAGTTCATTGCCTGCCGGATGTTGCCCGGGTTGGCAAGGGGTGCCTCGAGATGACACGCCGCCATTCCTCGGCATCGATGGTCTCGATCAAAGCGTCCGGTGGCGTGCTCGCCCTCTATGATTAGGCCGGCGTTCCAACCCTTCGTCTCTTTGCCTCGCTGATCGTGTGCGCCGCCCGCTCTGCGGCATCTCCGGCGGAGCCTATTGACCGGAGATACAAGGCGAGCATTCGGTCGGCCTCGGCGGACAGTCTCATGGGAAGTCGCGCGATCGCAAACTGAAAGCCGAGCCCCTGGATGAGACTCAAGAACATCGTCGCGCCGTCCTTAGCTGCGAGGTCAGGCGCCACGGTGCCGTCAGCCACAGCACGGGCGATAAGCGCGGAGAGCCGAACGGTATAGGCTCTATGAATTCTACGGAACCGTTCCTGCAGGCCCGGATATTGAAGGCGCAGATGGTCCGAGAGGACGAGTTTGGCGAGCGCCGGATAGCGTTCGATCAGCCTTGCATGCCCGAGAAACATGCGGCTTAGCACGACGAGCCCGGGCTCGAGCGCCTCGTCCGACGCCGAATATATGGCGACCAGACGCTCCTCCAGCCAATCCATCACGGCGAGCCACATCGCTTCCTTGGTCGGAAAATGGCGAAACACGGCAGGCTGGGTCAGGCCGATCGCATCTGCAACGAGCTGCGCGCTGACTGCCTCCGTGCCGCGCGCCGCAACCAGCATCAGTACCGTCTCTACGATCTGCTGCTTGCGTGAGTCTGTCGGGTAACGATCGTTTGACCTGGCGGATCGGATCATGGCTTTCATGATTCCTTTGCTGGACGCCACCATCGATCGGCGGGGCCCGCCGCCCAGGATCATCCAGCGCCTGAGCGAGCTTCCCGACTTCGCCTGGGCCGTCAGCCGCCTCACTCCGCCTCCCGATCCGCTCTCGGCCTTAGGCGAGCTCGCCGAAATAGGCGCGCGACTTTACTTGCACGACGCCGGCCGTCATCCGCTCGTGCTTCTGCACGCGGTGACGGGGCCCGCGGCGGTCTACCTCTTCGCCGCCCGTGCCTCCTTGGAGCTTCGCAGCGCCGCGTTTGCCTTTATGTGGCAGGCGGTCGCGGCGTGGGCTGCCGCCTTCAGCCGTGGCCTTTCGGACGAAACGTTCAGCGCGACCGTAGAGCCATGGGACGAGATCATCGATTTGTCGGTGGATAGTGGTGACGATCACGCGATCAAATTCACCGAAGCCTGTCATCGGATGGAGGGGATCCGTCCATCTCCCGTGTTCCGCGCAGCCGCGAGCGACTGGGTGCATCGCTTGATCGACACGCGTGCTTGGAGCTCGGAGCAACTCGTAAACGTCGGTATCAGGACAAGATTATCGGAAAGCGTCGCATCCACCACGTGAGTGGGGCCGAGTGACTTCAGAAAACAGGTCACCCCCGACCGGAAGGGGCAACAACGCCGTCCGGGATCAGCGGCGACACTCCATCGCCGTCCAACGTTTCTAGCCAAGACACTCACTTGGCCACGACGTGATTTGCGCAATGGTGACGTTCGTCACCCACCCATGTGCCAGCCGCCGTTGAGGTGGAGGACCTGGCCGGTGACGAACCGGCCGCCAGGTCCCACGAGATAGCGCACGGCTGCTGCCACTTCCTGTGGCATGCCCGGTCGGCCGAGTGGCACGGGCCGCTCCCTAAAATGCCGTGGCACCGCGCCGTGCCGCTCGGTTCCGATGTAGCCGGGCGATACGCAATTGACGGTTATTCCGTCGGACGCCCATTCGCTGGCGAGGGCCCTTGTCAGCCCCACCACGCCGGCCTTGGCGGCGGATACATGGGTGCGGCCGGCGATGCCGGTATGGGCAGCCACCCCACCCAAGGTAACAAAGGCGCCCGCGCCGCTGCGGCGCAGATGGGGTGCGGCCGCCTGCGCGCAGAAGAACGTGGCGTCGAGGATGCTCGAGACGACACGCCGCCATTCCTCGGCATCGATGGTCTCGATCAAAGCATCCGATCGGAGCGCCGCGTTGGCGACAACGATGTCTAACCGGCCAAAAGCAGCAAGGCATGCATCAACGACTTGCACAGCTCCGGTCGGCTGGCCGAGATCGGCGAACGCGACCTCGGCACGGCCGCCGCTCGCCCGCACCAGGTCGCAGGTTTGTTCGGCATCCTGGTGGGACGTCCGCGCTGTGACCAGCACGGCGGCACCCGCCTCGGCGAGCTCGACCGCGATGGTGCGCCCGATATTGCGCGAGGCGCCGGTGACGAGCGCCACCTTGCCGACGAGTTCGCGCCCACCGGGTTGCGGGGAAGGGAAAGCCGTCATCGCTCGATCTCCATGGCGGCGAGGTTGCGGTGGGCAGCCAATGCCGAGGTCGCGCCTGAACACATTCGATCGCAAGGCCATCGCCGCCGAGCACATTGTGGACTCCGCGGAGAACGGCGAGACCGCGGGCGCGCCGGTACGAAACTACATTGCAAATGCTAATGGACAGTAGTAGTAATAGCAACAACTAAATTGTGCGGTATCTGAGGAGGCAGCGTGGGAACTATTCGGCGGATCGAGGTGAGGCGTCTGCGGATGCCGCTCGTCAGACCCTATCGGCTGTCCTACCGGACCTTCCAGGAGTTCGAGCCCTTCGTGGTGCTGATTGACGGGGCGGATGGCAGCTTCGGGTTCGGCGATGCGCATATCTCGCCGGGCTCCAGCAGTGAAACCCGCGAAGGGGGCTGGGCCTTCCTCGCCAGCCATGCCCCCCGCATGATCGGGCTTGCGCCGGCAGATGCCAAGGCGCTCGTGTTACGTGACTTTTCCAAGAGCAAGGCCGCCACCACCGCTCTCGTTTCCGCCGTCGAAGTGTTCGAAGGGCTTGCGCTGGTCGATATGCCGGAGGCGACGACGTTGCCGCTGCTCACGCCGATTGGGTCGCTGACCGAAGCGGAGATTGCAGCCGAGGTCGAGACGCTGCTGGCAGAAGGGTTCCGGACTTTCAAGGTGAAGGTGGGCAAGGACGTCGAGACGGATCTCGCCCGAGTGGTCGCCATTCAGCGCTGCGTTCGAGGCCGGGCGACGCTAAGGCTTGACGCCAACCGGGCATTTTCGCGCGAACAGGGGGTCGCATTCGCCTCGCGCCTCGATCCGGAAGGAATCGAATTGTTCGAACAACCCTGCGAGGCCGACGCGTGGGAAGCCAACGGCGCGGTCGCGGCCGCTTCGCGCGTCCCGCTGATGCTCGACGAGCCGATCTGCACGCTTGCGGATATTGCGCGGGCCGGCGACATGCCGCGGGTCGAATTCTGCAAGCTGAAGCTAAAGCGGTTCGGCAGTGTCGAACGGCTGAAGGAGGGGCTCGATGCCGTGCGGGCGCATGGCATGGAGCCGGTCCTGGGCGACGGGCTCGGCAGTGAGATCCAAGGCTGGCTCGAAGCCGCCGTCGCGCGCACGATCATCGCCAATGCAGGCGAGTTCAACGGCTTCCTGAAACCGAAGGACCGGCTGTTCGAGAATCCGATTCCCTTCGCTGACGGCGCAATCCAAATGCCGGCGAATTACCGGCCCCGGCTCGATGCGGCGGCGCTCGATCGCTTCACCGTCGACCACATGAAATTCGGCATCTGAGACACAAGGATTCTTCAGTGGCACATGACGAGGTACTTGCGGAGCTTGACCGGCGCCGCGCCGACGCGAGCCGCATGGGCGGTCCCTCCAAGCTCGCCAAGCGCAACGCGCAGGGTCAGTTGAGCGCCCAGCAGCGGCTCGACGCTCTCATCGATCCCGGCAGCTTCCTCGAGGTCGGCCTGCTCGGAGCCTCGAACTACGATCAGGAGGCTGACTCGACGCCGCGCGACGGCAAGATCACCGGATTCGGCCGCATCGACGGTCGCGACGTCGGCTTGGTCGTCAACGATTTTACCGTCAAGGGTGCCTCCACCGGCGCCACCAATTCCAGGAAGATGGGTTACGTCCGCAAGGCGTGCACAGAGAAGGGCATGCCGTTCGTGCATGTCGGCGAATCCACCGGCGCGCGTCTGCCTGACGCGATGGGCTCCAAGGGCATGGGGCTGATGCTCGGAAACGATACGACCCAGTTCCGGCGCATGCGCGACACGCCCTGGGCGGCGGCGGCGCTCGGCACATCGTTCGGATCGTCGGCCTGGCTTTGCTGCTGCTCCGACTTTTCGGTCATGAGGAAGGGCTCGATCATGTCAGTCTCGAGCCCGCGGCTCGTGTCGATGGCGATCGGCGAGCAGGTCGATCTCGAGGCGCTCGGGGGCTGGCGTCTGCATGCCGAACAGACCGGATTGATCGATCACTTCGTCGATACCGACGAACAGGCGATGGCGGCGCTGCGCACCTTTCTGTCCTACATGCCGAGCCACAATGGGGAGCTCGCGCCCAACGTGCTCGTGACCGAAGGCTCGGGGGAAGACCAGGAGCGCCTCCTCGCGCTGCTGCCGGAAAAGCGCACGCAGGTCTACAACATGAAAGCGATCATCGAGGTGATCGTCGATCGCGGGACCTATTTCGAGATGAAGCCGCGGTTCGGCCGTCCGGCTACCGTCGGGCTCGCCCGTCTTGGCGGCATGTCGATTGGCATCATCGCCAACAACCCGCAGGTCGGAGGCGGTGCGCTGTCGGCGGAGGCCTGCCGCAAGATCATCGATTTCACCGTGATGTGCGACAGCTTCAATATTCCTCTCCTGCGCCTGATCGACACGCCAGGTTTCGTGGTCGGCCTCGACGCGGAAAGGCGCGGCGCGCCGGGTCATATCATGAACTTCATGAACGCGACCTGTCTGACCACCGTGCCGCAGATTTCGGTGATCTGCCGCAAGGCCTATGGCCGCGCCTATGTCGCGATGGGCGGCGGCGCGCATAACGATGCCATGCTGGCCTGGCCGGGCGCCGAAGTCAGTTTTATGGATCCGGTATTTGCGACCAACATCGTCAAGAACAAGTCGCCGGGCGACGAAGGCTTCGACGACGCGTTGGCCGAGATCCAGAAGAATCTGGAGATCTGGGATATGGCCCGCATCTTCTCCGCGCAGGACGTGATCAAACCGCAGGAAACCCGTGCCACCCTGATCCGGCTGTTCGACATCCATCGGCGGCGGCGATCCGGCGGCGTTGGCGAGCATCTGATGCGGACATGGCCGACCAGCTACTGACACGCGAACCTCTATCAGGAGTGATAATGAACCTGCATTCTGGCGCGGTGCGCGCCGCGGACGCATTGATCGCCGACGCGTTGGCGCAAGCGCGCTCCAGCCTCGATGAGAAGGCCGGCAAGACGCTGCTCGCCGCCTACGGCATCCGCACGCCACGCTCGGCACTGGCGACCGACGCTGCTGACGCGCAATCTCGCGTCGCCACGCTCGCACCGCCCTTCGCGGTCAAGGTGGTCTCCCCCGACATCCTGCACAAGTCGGATGCGGGCGGCGTTATGCTGGGGCTTGCCGACGCCGACGCCGTGCGCGCCGCGATCGAGGCGATGGCGGCAAAGCCTGCCATCGCCAATGCTCGCGTGCAGGGATGGCTGGTCGAGGAGATGATCCCGCCCGGCCGCGAGCTCGTGGTTGGCGGCCTGCGCGATTCGCAGTTCGGACCGATGATCATGGTCGGCCTCGGTGGCGTGTTGGTGGAGGTGTTGAAGGACGTCGCTTTCCGCATCTGTCCGATCGACGCAGAGGAGGCGCGGGCGATGCTCGGCGA
>Ga0157369_10003738_pt1 | contig 18080 bp, 13 predicted proteins | sample C25metaG_FD_113461 | JGI IMG/M metagenome (GOLD analysis project Ga0157369, IMG submission 113461) | Corn rhizosphere microbial communities from Kellogg Biological Station, Michigan, USA - C2-5 metaG | ecosystem: Host-associated > Plants > Roots > Rhizosphere > Soil | place: USA: Michigan... | reverse complement strand
TACTTCCACACCCAGCTCGGGGCGATCGATCTGCGTCACCCCGGTTATGTCGTACGCTGACCATCGCTGAATGTGTCCACCATGTCCCCGGCCACCTGTCCACCATGTCTCCGGTACGTACAGCTTCTCCGGCATATGCTCAAACGCGCGTGGGGTCGGTTGAGACGTCGTGGTGCGGCACGAACCCAAACACTGGCGCGCGTCAGGACGCGCTCCATCGCGCGCTCGCCGCGGCGCCGGCGCCCCACGGCCTCCACTCCCTGGCTACCGTCGCGAATGTCCGGAAGGTCAATGGAATCTACGCAGTCACTTCCGATCCGACCATGCTGGCCTTCGATCATCCCTTCGATCTCGGCACCACCTCGCTCCAGTTCAGAAGAACCGACGACCATACGTTCGAGGTCTCACGGGTTACCCCTCGCTTTGATCACAACCTCGGGCAACTCGCTCATCGCTTTACGAGTGGAGATCAACCTCCGTTGCCGTTGGACCTGCAGGGGTTTGCCTTTCCTTTCGGCACCCATGACGTAACGCGTCTCTATCTCAGCGCGACGAACGCGATCCTCACGACACCCGTAACGCCCGACGTCTCGGGCCAGCAGAACGGACTCGATGCGGGCAGCAGGCAGCAAGCCATGATCTCCCCGTTGTTCGTGCCGCCCATCCAGGGTGGTGATCTGCGGAACCTGAATCTGTACGTGCGGCAGGAAAGTGACTCTCTCCTGATTACCTGGATTTCCAACGATGCTGTTCCGGCCGGAACCTTGGTGACGAAGACGTACTCTTACGAGGTACAGGCACGTCTGAGCAGGAGTGGCGACATCGATTTCTCGTACGGCACGATGAACATCGATTGGGGCACTGTCGTCGTCACTACCGGAGAGGAACCCTTCTACTCGGACGTGACCACGATGGCCAGCGCCACGGATCGCACGAACGACGTGAGTACGGTCATCCGCTCCCAGTGGCGCAACATCCTGGAGATCACCTCCGTCGATGCGCGGAGGATCGGCGGGTCCGATCTGATCGAGTTCCGGATTCAGATCAAAGGACCACTCGATCGCTCCACGTTCGCTGCCGGCGATCAGTTTCTCTATGACGTCCGGCTCGAGACAGGCGTCGATCTGGAGGTCGTGGTCAGTAAGGATTCCGTGCGATATTTCATCCCGGGCCTGGACGGCGTCTGGCAGCAGGGCGCGGGAGCGCGTATCGATGCGACGACAGTCTCGATGCGCGTGCGGCAGGATTCGATTCCGGCGTTGACCGGAAGCAGGACGATTCAGGCGTTGACGTTCGATCTGCCTGACGCCAATTTCAGCGATGCGATTTTCGCGGATGCGGCGCCGCTCGCGGTCACGTTCGATGCTGCACAGAATCACGTCGAGAGCGATCTGAGCGAACTGCCGCAGGCGTCCGCAATGAGAAGGCCCATTCTTGAAGCATTTACGCTTCCCGAGGTGGACCTCCAGGGCGTTTGGAACGCGATCAAGACCGCGGATGGGTTGACCGACGAGTCCATCGATGGCGTGGCGATCTTTCAAAATTTCTCCACGGACATTCTGGTGACACCGGCGGCTGCCTTTTCGTACGGCGGAAACCCGGGTGTCGACGGCATCGCGACGGCATCTTCCGGCTACGGCCAGAAGTTTCCGCGGTTTCCCAATCTCATGCACGTGAACCGGTTGGGGTATTTCATTGACGACCGGCGCGCCAGCTTCGTGCTCGCTCATGAGTTCGCTCACCGCTGGCTTTACAGGCCGTCAATCAAAGAGGATGGCGTCATCAGCTCGGTGTTGTTTCCTGTGAGTTCCCATCCCGCGCAGTACGTCCACACCGCAGCGGCGTACGTCGTCGAGCTGCCGGACGACGCTTCTGTGATGGGGGGTAGCGATTTCACCGATCTCGGAGCCGGAACGTTCCGGACGGGAGAGGATGGCAGCGCCAATGGCTACAGTTCGCACGAGCTGTATCTGATGGGTCTGGCCTCTCCAGGTGAGGTCACTCCATGGTTTTACCTCGCGGCTACGCAGCCACCGCTCGGCGGCGCATACTCTCCCCCACCGGATTTGCTGGTCACCGGAACGAGGAAGAATGTCGGAGTGCAGCAGATCATCGACGCGCTCGGGCCGCGCGTTCCCGCGTACGACGGAACGCACCAGACGTATCGGGTCGCGTACGTAATCATGGAACGCGCGACAGCACCTGCGACCATCAGCCAGATCAAGAGCGTCAACGCGTATGCCGCCGCGTGCGAACGACGGTTCGCCGTGGCCACGGGCTTTCGGGGAACCATCGCCCCGCAGGTCGTAGGAATCCCTGTGAACGCAGAATTCAATGTGTTCCCGCCGCAGGTATCGGTAAAGGAACCGATCCGCTTTCTCGACGCATCCTTGGGAACCATCACGAGCTGGAACTGGTCCTTCGGTGACGGGACATCGTCCACGCGCGAGAATCCCGAGCATGTCTATACGACTCCGGGAAACTACACCGTTACCCTGCAGGTCGGCGACGGAACCGCAACGAGCTCGTCGACGCATACGGTGGCGGTCGCGGCCGCCGTCAGGAAACGCGCGATCCATTGAGCTGGCGCTCGTGGAGCCCATTCATTCGCAAGCCTTCTGCGGCACTTCTGGTTTCGTCTTGACAGCCTCATCTGCGGACGGTAGGGTGCAATCCCCGTCGAAGTTACAGAGAAGTTACAGATAGCTGGAGGGAAACAATGCCCGAATCTCCTCGGTCGTCCCTGCGCATCCTCTTCATCTTCGCTCTCCTCGTTTTCGCCGCCGTCCCGCTGTTCGCTCAGACCGTCACCGGCACCATGCAGGGAACCGTGTCGGACAAGGGCGGAGCAGCATTGCCCGGCGTCACGGTCACGATCCGGAATGTCGAGACCGGCCTCGAACGGATCGTCGTTACTGGTCCGAACGGCGCCTACAGCGCGCCGTTTCTGCCGATCGGCCGCTACAACGTCTCCGCCGATTTGAGCGGGTTCGCTTCGATGAAGCACAACAACGTCGGCGTCGATCTGAACCAGACGACGGTTCAGGACTTCATCCTGAACCTCGCTGGAGTCGCCGAGACGATCACCGTCGCCGCCGATGCGCCGCGCATCGACGTCACCGACGGCGAAATCAAGCAGACCCTTCGCGCGAAGCAGATCGAAAACCTTCCCGCGCCCGATCAGACGAACTTTCTCCGGTTGGCCTCCGTCTTCGCCGGCTACCAGGAGAACCCGACCAGCGGCCAGGACAACCCCGCGCTCTCCTCGGGATCGTCTGTGAATTTCAACGGCACCGGAACCCGCGGGGCCACCTTTCAGATCAACGGCGTCAACAACGACGACGCCTCGGAAAACCAGAATCGTCAAAACGTCCCCGTGGCCACGATCCAGTCGTTCCAGATCCTGACCAACAACTACAGCGCGGAATTCGGCCGCGGCTACGGCTCGGTCGTACTGGTGCAGACCAAGCAGGGGACCAACAACATCGAAGGGGAGTTGTACAGCTACAGCCAGGACAACAAGTACATCTCCCGCGACGCCACGCAGGTCACCCTCGATCACGGCCAGCATTACCGCCGGCAGTTCGGCGGTACGGCCGGCCTCCCCATCATTCGCGACCGGCTCTTCGCGTTCGTGAACATCGATCAGGTGCAGGACAAGGGCGACGTGCTCACCACGCGCGGCGTGTTTCTGCCGAGCGATCTCGATCCGGCCAAGCGCCTGACGCTCGGCAACGACACTCCCGCGAACCGCGCCTGGCAGGATGCCATCATCGCGCGGTTCCCCACCGGCGCTCCGAACGCGACCAACATCGCCTCGCGCGGATACCAGGGCTTCCAGCACAGCAACCTGCCCCGGCGCGACGAGTCCATCCGACTCGACTTGAACGCGTCAGCCACGAACTCCGCCACTGCCCGATACCAACGCAGTCACCAGGAGAGTCATCCTGGAGAGCTGATCATCGGTGAGGAAGCGGGACAGGTGAATCACCAGTCCAGTTTCGGATTGACCTGGACCAACATCATTTCGTCAGAAACGGTGCAGGAAGCGCGCATCGGTATCGGAACGCGCGAAGTGGCCTGGACGATTACCGATGATCCGCTGACGCCCGTCGTGCGCATGTCGGGCGGCACGGGATTGACCTTCACCATTCTCGGCAATGCCGGCGCCTTCCCCATCATTCGCAACCAGCGCGACAACCAGCTCGTCTACAACATCTCGTCAGCGCACTTTGCCAAACACACGTTGAAGGCCGGGCTGGATTTCCGCCGCTCGGAGCTCGATGACCGCGCCGAGAATTTCAATCGCGGTTTCTGGAGCTTCGCCGCCACGTGCAACGGTGTGAACTACGGGACGGCCATCGCCGCCTTCTGGGCCGGTTGCGTGAACTCGTTCACGAAGTCGTTCGGTCCGGCCTATCTGCAGAACCAGTTGGACGAAAAGAATGTCTACGTTCAGGACGACTGGACTCCAACCAGCAACGTGGTCTTCAACGTCGGCGCGCGTTACGAAAACGTCAGCCCGCCGAAGGAGCGCGACCACCTCATCGACTACGGGTTCAAGAGCAGCAGCTACGTCGATCCGCGTCTCGGATTTGCCTATACGCCGGAGTGGAAGCGCAATCGGTTCCTCCGCGCGCTCACGGGAGAAAACGGGAAGTTCGTCATCCGCGGCGGCTTCGGAATCTTTCATGGCCGCGTCTTCCAGTCGGTCTTCTCGCAAGGCGGCGCCAGCGTTCGCTACAACCCGCCGAACGCGGCCACCATCGCCGTCACATCGACCAATCTCTCCGACCCGCTGAACGGGTTCGTCTTCGTTCCCGGACAAAGCACCGCGCGCGTCGCCGCGACCTTCGTCGCTCCCGATCTGAAAATGCCCGAAGCGCGGCAGTGGAACCTGACCTTCGAGCGTCAGACCTTCTGGAACTCGCGCTTCCGGGCCAGCTATCTCGGCACTCTGGGCAAAGGGTTGCTGCAGTACCGCTGGGACAACGTCCCCGTCGCTCCGGCCGCGCCGGGAACGGTCGGCGCAACGTGGGTCGTCGCGCAGAATTGGCAATGCGCGGGCACCGGTACGCCCGGCGTCCCGACGAACGCGGCCTGCCCGACCGCGGTGCCGATCGCCGCGAACGAAGTCAGCCTCCGCGTGCCGCGCATCAACGAGCGCCGCCCCGATGCCCGCTACGGCGACGTCCGCGTCGTCGATAACCTCGCCGAGAGCTGGTATCACGCCGCGCAATTCGAATGGGAGACCGGCGAGTATCACGGCCTTACGGGACGGGCGTCGTACACGTTCGGCAAGGCGCTCGATACCGGCGCCGAGGCGACCGACCAGGGCGTCGGAGACGTCGGTTTGTTCCCTCAACGTCCGGGAACGTTCGAGTTCGCGAAGGGCTACTCGCGCTTCGACGTGCGCCACCGCTTCACCATGGCCGCCGCCTACATGCTGCCCTGGCTGAAGGACCGGAACGACTGGGTCGGCTCCGCGCTCGGCGGCTGGACGCTCTCGACGGTCGTGCGGTACGCCTCCGGCACGCCGTACACGATCGTCGACAGCGGTGCACCCGACATTCTTTTTCTCGGAGCCGGCATGAAGCCGAACCGGCCGATCTGCATCGACGATCGCTACTGCAGCGGCAGCATCACCAGCCCCGCGCAGAACGGGAGCGTGCCGGTGGGCGCCTTCCGGCATGCGCAGTACGGCGACACGCTGGAGAGTTTCATCGGGCGTAATACCTACCGGACCGATGGCTCGCAAAGTGTCGACGCCGGCCTGGCCAAGACGTTTGCGCTGACGCACGGGACGAGCATCATGATCCGTCTCGACTGCTTCAACGTGTTCAACCAGGTGCGCTGGTGGATCCCGAACAACGACATCAATGCTCCGGCCACGTTCGGTACCGTGACTCAGACCGCCTACGGCGCGACCAATAGCGGCGGCACGGCTCCCACAGCCCTGACGCCGCCGCGCACGCTGCAACTCGGCTTCCGGTTTATCTACTAACGCTTGATCCTGAACCTCGAAGGCCCGCATCGCGCGGGCCTTCGCATTTGAATCAAACGGCGATTTCGAGCAGGATATACAGCATGGCTGACATCAATCTTCGCGTCGTCGACATCTACCACAACGACAACGTCACCAGCTTCCAGCGCGCCGCCGACGCCGGAATCTGGGGCATCATCCACAAAGCCACCACCGGCGCCACCGGCAAAGATTCCGAGTACGCGAACCGCCGCCAGGCCGCGCTCGACGCCGGCCTGCTGTGGGGCGCGTATCACTGGGGCACGAACGCCGACGTCTCCGGCCAGGTCGACAACTTTCTCAGCGTCGCGGATCCCGATGCGACCACGCTCGTGGCGCTCGACTTCGAGGAGACCGAAGGCAATCAGATGACGATCGATCAGGCGTCCGAGTTCCTGACCGCGGTCGCCGAGGCGATAGGCCGCAAGCCGATTCTCTACTGCGGCGGTCTTTTCAAATCGGAGATGGGCGACACCGTCGATCCCTTCTTCGGCTCGCACCGCCTCTGGCTCGCGCAGTACGGTCCCAACCCCTCCGTGCAGGCGAGCTGGGAAACCTACTGGCTCTGGCAATACACCGATTCGCTCAGCGGCCTCACGCCGAACACGGTCGACGGCATCCCCGGCGACGCCAACGGCAACCTCGATTGCAACTCGTACGCGTTTTCGAAGGCGCAGCTCACCGCCGAGTGGGCGTCGTAACGGCTACAGCTTCAGCCGCCGCAGCGTGGTGGTGAGGTCGCCTTCCTGCACCGGGATGGCCATCGACACGTCGCGGGCGTGCGCGACGGCGGCGCCGGCGGCGGGGAGGCCGTAGGAGCCGTCGATGATGACGGCGTCGATCGGTTCGTCGCGGGTCAGGTCGACGTCGATCGTTGCTTCGGAGGCGCCGCGGATGGCGACGCGATGCCAGCCGGGAGCTAAGCCGCCGCGGAAACGCGTCATCGGCGGAGGCGTGATTCCGTTCACTCGCAAGGATGCGAACGACAGCGCATGGAAGATCAGCGCGATGCGCGGCGCGTTGCGGTTCGAATGGATGCGCAGCGTGAGATGCCGCCCATTCTGTTTCACGTCGCGCACGACCTGCACCTCGGCCGGCGGAATGGCCAGCTCCGGCGCGGCCGCGAGGTACGCGCGCGACGGCGGCACCGTCCATTCGTAGGTCTTCTGCGGCACTTCCGTAAAGTGCGCGGACTTTGCGATCTCCGGCCGCATCACGTCCGTCTGCCAGCGCGGTCCGACGCCGTCGTCGACGTATTCGATGTTGATATGCCGCGGCGAATTCGCTTCGTACGCCGGCACGATCAAGGCCATGGCGATGCAGGCCACGATCGCAGCGGCAATCGATGCGACGAGTGGACGGCGCAACACCGCGACTGCGGCAAGAAACGGTGCGAAGGTCGTCGCCGCGAGCGCGATCAGCACCGCGATGACCGGCAGGATCGGCCGGCCGAGGGCGTCGTAGAGAGCGAGGCCGAAGGGGAAAACGAGGATGGCCGTGATCGATGCGCAGACGATCGCCGCGGTTCCTTCATGCAGCCGCAGCAGCGCGCAGATCGCGCACGCCGTCGCCGGAACGACGGCAAGATAGCTGCCGCCGGGAAGCACGATCGCCAGGGCGATGGCGATCGCCGACCAGCAGAGGGCCTGACCGAAAAAGAGTCCGCTGACGCCGGCATATGAAGCGAGCCGCTGGGCGACGACGATCGCCACCAGCAATCCGACCAGCCATGCCGCCGCGATCATCGGGCCGGGATGCGCGACCCATACCGCTCCGTGTGCGCGCAGCCCGGCAAGCCAGTTGACTGCGAGTCCGACCACGAACGCGGCGATCAGCGACAGAAAGAATCCGGCCACGCCGATGGTGATCGAACGCGGGCGCGTCCGCACATAAAACGCGGCCACAAGCAGCAGCACGAACGCGACGATGGCGACGGCGAGCGAAAACTTCTGCGGCCACCAGATCACGAAGAGCGACAGCACGTCGAACCAGACCGCGTTGCCACTACTCGTCTGGCGAAGATCGACGCCCGCCAGCGCGCGCGCCATCGCCAGCATGTGATCGCCGTGATGCTGCACCGTCGACGGCGTCGCATTGGCGAAGTTGTCGAGCGGCGTGTGGTAATGGACCGGACGTCCGATGAAGCCAAAGCCCACGCCCGGAAGCCCGGCGCGTTTGAAGACGGTGAGGTCGGTATCGTTCGGCAGCAGTTCGTAGATGTCGTAGTAGAACGAGCTCGTGGCCGGCCGCGGCAGCGCGTGCGCGATGATGTTCGCCAGCCACGCGTTGTGCCGGCTGGTCTCGAAGAGGAAGCTCGTCCCGCTCGTGCCGCGCGCTTCGACGTTGACGACCGCGGCGCTGTTTCGCAGCAGCTGCGGATCGGCTACAAACCCTTCGGCCCCCAGCAGCGCGACCTCCTCGGCATCCGTAACGAGGTAAACGATCGGATTGCGGAAGTGCTCGTTGCGCAGCGCCCGCGCGGTTTCGAGGAGCACGCCGACGCCGACGCCGTCATCCGAGACGCCCGGTCCGGCGGGAACGGAATCGTAGTGCGCCGCGAACACGAGCGCGTCGGGACGCGCATCGCCCGGCGTCCGCGCGATGACGTTCGCGACCGGCGAGCAGGTGACGAATGCGCTGCAGGCGAACGTGCGCTGGATCGTGACGTCGTAGCCGAGGGTGCGGAACTGCGCGGCAAGGCGGTCGCGGACCGCGTCGTGCGCGGCGGTGCCGACCGGATGCGGAATGTCGCCGCCGAGGATTTCGCGTTCGAACGTGAGCGCCCGTGCGGCGGAAAAGGAGGTCGAAGGCGCGCTTTCGGGCAGCGGTGTCGGGCCGCTCATTCGTATCAACAGCGTCCCGAGGATCGCGGCGAGGAGGGCAAACAGGAGCGCCGAAGCGCCGCCGCGTTTCACGGCCGGGATTGTAACTGCAACCTGTGCCCGCCGCTTTCGTACACCGCACCATGTTCAAGCGCATCCTGCTCACCGCCATCCTCACCATCGCCGCCGCGGCCGCGAGCGCATCGACGCTCGATCAGCCTTTCGACCGCACCTTCGACGTCCGGCCGGGCGCCGTCTTCTCGCTGACGAACATGAACGGACACATCACCGTCCGCGCCTGGGATCAGCCGCGTGTTCGCGTCCATGCGGTCAAACACGTCGAGAGCCGCGACTCCGATGCGGCGCGCGACGCGATGAAGGCGCTGACGTTGGATCTGTCGCAGCCGAACGGCGGCCTGCGCATCGACACGAAGTACCCGAAACACAATGACGGCATCTTCGAATGGATCGCCGGCACGAACGTGAGCATGACGGTGACGTACGAGGTAATGGTGCCGCGCACGATGGACCTGCAGATCGAGAATACGAACGGGTCGATCGAAGCGAGCGACGTGCGCGGCTCGCACAAGATCGAGACGACGAACGGACGCATCACGCTGGCGCGCTGCGCCGGTGACGTCAGTGCGGAAACGACGAACGGATCGATTGAAGCGGAGCTGACCGCCGTGAACAACGGACGCGGCATCCACCTGGAGACGACGAACGGCGGCATTCACGCGCGCCTGCCGCGCACGCTCGCCGCCCGCATCGACGCCGCGAACACGAACGGCTCGATCGAAAGCGACCTGCCGGTGACTACGAGCGGATCGCAAGACAAGCACTCGCTCCACGGCACGATGAACGGCGGTGGCCCCGAGCTGCGGCTGCGCACGACGAACGGTTCGATTCACATCAACGCGATTTAGCGGGTTCGCAGGATCAGGCGCTGGATCTTGCCAAAGCGCAGACAAGAGTGTCTGTGCCACACCGGCTCTCCCGATAAATAGGGTTTTCGCAATGCGGCAGGGTCAATGTGGCACAGACACTCTTGTCTGTGCTGGTGAGGCTCGGGACCGCTACGCGTGCACGCCGGGCGCTTCGTGGCCGCTGGCGTTCACGTACTCCACGTAGCTTCCTCCGTACACCCTCGGCGGCGCGCCGCGCTCCTCGGGGAGCTCGAGCACGCGGTTCGAAAGGCCGCGCAGGAACATGCGGTCGTGCGAGACGAAGAGCATCGTCCCTTCGAAATCGCGCAGCGCTTCGACGAGCATCTCTTTCGTGGCCAGGTCGAGATGGTTGGTCGGCTCGTCGAGCACGAGAAAGTTCGGCGGATCGAGCAGCATGCGCGCGAGCACGAGCCGCGAGCGCTCGCCGCCGGATAGCGAACGGATTTTCTTTTCCACTTCGTCGCCGGAGAACTGGAACGCGCCGAGCAGACTGCGCAGCGTTCCGATCGATTCGAGCGGGAAGTCTTTCTGGATCTGTTCCCAGACGGTAAGGTTCGGATCGAGGACGTCGAAGGCCTGCTGCGAGAAGTAGCCCATCTTCAGCGACGCGCCGAGGCGCACGGAGCCGGCGTCGGGATCGAGGGAGCCGGAGACCATTTTCAGCAGCGTCGATTTGCCCGCGCCGTTCTTTCCCATCACGCACCAGCGTTCGCCGCGGCGCACGAGGAAATCGAAGCCGTCGTAGATCTGCCGCTTGCCGTACGACTTCGAAACGCCTTTCAGCGTGACGACGTCATCGCCGGAGCGGGAAGGCTTGCGGAAGTCGAACTTCATCGTCTTCCGCTTTTTCGGCGGCTCCAGCTTCTCGATCTTGTCGAGCGCCTTGACGCGGCTCTGCACCTGCGCCGCTTTCGCTGCGTGCGCGGCGAAGCGGTCGATGAAGCGCTGTTCCTTGGCGAGCATCGACTGCTGCCGCGCGTACGCGGCCTCGCGATTCGTTTCGCGGATGGCGCGCTCGCGTTCGTAAAACTCGAAGTTGCCGGAGTAGGTGACGAGGTCGCCCTCATCGATTTCGACGATCTTCGTGACGACGCGGTTCATGAACTCGCGGTCGTGCGACGTCATCAGCAGCGAGCCGTCGTAGCGCTTGAGAAAATCTTCGAGCCAGATGATCGACTCGATGTCGAGGTGGTTGGTCGGCTCGTCCATCAGCAGCACGTCGGGGCGGCCGAGAAGGACCTTGGCCATGGCCACGCGCATCTTCCAGCCGCCACTGAGCGCGCCGACGTCGCCGTCGATGCGATCGTCCTCGAACCCGAGTCCGTGCAGCACTTCGCGCGCGCGGGCTTCGAGCTCGTAGCCGCCGAGGTGCGCGTAATCTTCCTGCACGTGTCCGAAGCGTTCGAGAATCGCGTCCATCTCATCGATTCGAGCGGGATCGGACATCGCGTTCTGCAACGCTTCCAGCTCGTGATGGAGATCGCCGAGGCGTCCGCTGCCGGCGATGGCTTCGTCGAGCACGGAGCGGCCGGACATCTCTTCGATGTCCTGCCGGAAGTAGCCGATGGTCATCTTCTTCGGAACGGAGACGTCGCCATCGTCCGGCGACTCCTCGCCGACGATCATGCGAAAGAGCGTGGTCTTGCCCGCGCCGTTCGGTCCGACGAGCCCGGCGCGCTCGCCGGGATTGAGCTGGAAGGACGCGTCGACAAAGACGATCTGCCGCCCGTACTGCTTCGAAATTCTGCTGAGGCTGATCATGAACGCGCGCGAGAACGCCTGCGCGCATGACCGCATTTCGGCCGGACGGTTTCGACACCGTCATCCGTAACGCGGTAGCGGAACGGGATCACCGTGAGATCGAGCGGCGGCGTGATGCGCGGCATGACGCGCCGAACCACCGGCACGCGAATGTCGAACGGATCGATGGGCCGCGGCTCGATGCTCAGGACAGCGCTGAGCATCGCTGCGCGAAGCGGAGCGTTGGGATCGGACATGTCGGACCAAACGCACGCTGCCGCGGCCGTATTCGCTTGCCGATTAGATTCAGTCGTCTTACGATGTGTACGATCGATCATGCTGATCGGGATACATGGAGAGCAGACATGAGCCGGACGACAGTTTCCTCGAAGTACCAGGTCGTGATCCCGAAAGAGGTGCGCGCCCGGATCGATCTCCGGCCTGGACAGACGTTTCAGGTGATCGCTAAGGGCGGGGTCATCACGCTCGTTCCCGACAAGCCGATTGCAGCCATGCGTGGTTTCCTACGCGGGATGCGCACGGCGGGGTTCCGCGAAAAGAAAGACCGCCTGTGATCGTTCTGGACTCGTCCGGATGGCTCGAGTTCTTTACCGACGGTCCTCACGCCGAGGAGTTCGCATCGCGTTTGCGTCATCCAGCGAGCGTCGTCACGCTCACCATTGCCATCTACGAAGTCTACAAATGGATCAAGCGTGAACGGTCGGAAGAAGAAGCGGTGCAGGCAGTCGCAACGATGAAGAAGACACGAGTCATCGATCTGACTGAGGAACTCGCGCTGACTGCCGCCGACTTGAGTCTCACGTACCGACTGGCGATGGCCGATTCGATGATGCTCGCGGCCGCTCAGGCCAACAGCGCGGAACTTGTGACCACCGATGCAGGATTCGACGGCGTGCCGGGTGTCACGATCTTTTCAAAGAAGCGCGTCAATTGAGGTGAGAAGGAGTCATCCATGCCACCTACCCTCGCCAACGGGAAAATCTGTTACATCGAAATCCCGGCCATCGACATCGAGCGTTCGGCCGATTTCTACACGAAGGTCTTCGGCTGGGCGACGCGGAAACGCGGCGACGGGCATCTCGCCTTTGACGACACGACCGGTCAAGTCAGTGGAACGTGGGTTACCGGCCGTCCGCCATCGCCGACTCCCGGTCTTCTCATCTACATCATGGTCGATGACGTGAACGTCACGATCGAGGCCATTCTCGTCAATGGCGGCGAGATCGTGCAGCCGGTGGGCGCCGACGCGCCCGAGATCACGGCACGGTTCCGCGATCCGGGCGGGAACGTGCTTGGGCTGTATCAGCAACCGGCGTAGGAAACGTCATCCGCAGATTTCGCAGATTTACGCAGATGGATCCGCGCTTCACTCCGGCGTAATGTACGCGCCGCAAATGCCGCCGTCGACGAGGAAGGACGTTCCGGTGACGAACGACGACTCGTCGCTGGCCAGGAAGAGTGCGGCGTTGGCCATCTCCTCGGCGCGGGCGAAGCGGCCCATGGGGATGTGGACGAGGCGGCGGTTGCGGCGGGCGGGGTCGGCCAGGAGCTCGGCCAGGAGCGGCGTTTCGACGGGGCCGGGGCAGAGGGAGTTGGCGCGGATGTTCTGGCGCGCGAACTCCACCGCGATTTCGCGCGTCATCGCCAGCACGCCGCCTTTGCTGGCGGTGTAGGCGATCTGCGGGACTGCGGCCCCCATGATGGCCACGAACGACGCGGTGTTGATGATCGATCCGCCGCCGGCGCGGAGCAGGGCGGGGATCGCGTACTGGCATCCGAGGAAGACGCCTTTGAGGTTGACGTTGATCACCATGTCCCAGATCGCTTCGGTGGTGTTGGTGACCGACTCGTCGTCCGCATGGAAGATGCCGGCGTTGTTGAAGACGACGTTCAGCTTGCCGAACGACTCTTCGGCGAACTTCACCATCGCCTCGCAATCCGATGCTTTCGAGATATCGGCGGCGAAGGCGCGGGCGTTGTCGCCGATTTCGTTCGCGGTCGCTTCCGCCGCTTCTTTTTTCAGATCGACGACGACGACTTTCGCGCCTTCCTTCGCGAAGAGAAGGCAGGACGCTTTACCGATTCCGGAACCGCCGCCGGTGATGAGCGCTACTTTGTTTTCCAGTCGCATGTCTTTTCCTTAAGAGTGAAGAGTGAAGGGTGAAGAGTGAAAAAAAGCTGAGGCGACTGACCGTTTTCACTCTTCACCCTTCACTCTTCACCCTTTCATTTACGCCATTTCAAAATATCTGCGCCGCTCCCAGTCAGTGACGACGGCGTCGAATTTTCGTTGTTCGGTGCGGAAGAAGTGGAGATAGTGATCGACGACGCCTTCGCCGAAGACCTCGCGCGCGAAGGCGCTTTCGGAAAGCGCCGCGATCGATTCGTTCAGCGAGTGCGGCATGTGCGGGAGATCCGACGCGGCTTTGTACACGTCGCCTTCGAACGCCGGCGGCGGCTCGATGTGATTGGCGACGCCGTCCAGTCCCGCCGCGATGGCGGCGGCGAAGGCGAGGTAGACATTCGCGTCGGCGCCGGGTGCGCGGCATTCAATCCGCAGCGATGGTCCGCTGCCGACGATGCGGAATCCGGCGGTGCGATTGTCGAAACTCCATGCGATGCCGGTCGGCGCGAATGAGCCTTCCACGTAGCGCTTGTAGGACGCCGGGTAGGGCGCGAAGAAGGCGAACAGCTCGCGGACGTGCTTCATCCATCCGCCGAGGAACCAGCGGAAAGTGGGGGAGGATGTGGTGTTGCCGAGGGGTTCATCGCCGGCAAACTGCGGCTTTTTTCCCTTCTCGTCCCACAGCGACATGTGGATGTGGCAGGACGAGCCGGCGTAGCGCTCGTCCCACTTGGCCATGAACGTGATGGCGTGGCCTTGCTGCCAGGCGATCTCCTTCGCCGCATGCTTGTAAATCGAATGCCGGTCGGCCATCTCCAGCGCGTCGGCGTAGCGCAATCCGATCTCCTGCTGGCCCGGTCCCCATTCGCCTTTCGACGACTCGACGGGAACGCCGGAGCGCTCCAGGTGGGAACGAATCGCGCCGATGAGGTGCTCTTCCTTCGTGCCCTGGAGGATGTGGTAATCCTCGATCACGCGCCCGATCGGCGTGGCGTTGATGAAGCCTTTTTCGGCGACGGTCTCGTAGGAATCCTTGAAGACGTAGAGCTCGAGCTCCGAGGCCGCCATGACGGAGAAGCCGAGTTTGGCGGCGCGCTCGAGTTGATGGCGCAGCATGCTGCGCGGCGCGACCGGCACCAGCTCGTGCGCATGCTCGCGATAGACGTCGCACAACACCAGCGCCGTCTTCGGCAACCACGACGCCACGCGCAGCGTTTCGAAATCGGGGATGGGGCGAAAGTCGCCGTAGCCTTTCGCCCACGAGGTGAAGGCGTAACCCGGAACCGGATCCATGTCCATGTCGCAGGCCAGCAGATAGTCGCACGCGTGCATGCCGTGCTTGAGGATTTCGTCGACGAAGAAGCGTCCCGCCAGGCGCTTGCCGACGAGGCGTCCATACATGTCCGGAAACGCGGCGATGACGGTATCGATCTCGTCGTCGGCGACGAGGCGTTTGAGGGTGTCGGTGTCGATGCGGCCTTGCATGTTTTAGCTCTTAGCTCTTAGCTGTTAGCTCTTAGGGGCTGTCGGGTGTCGGGTGTCGGGTGTCGGAGTTGAGTTGGGTCTTTATCTCCTAAGAGCTCAGAGCTAACAGCTAAGAGCTCACGTCTACATAAACCGTCTTCCACTCCGTATAGGCATCGAGTGCGGCCAATCCGAGCTCGCGTCCGATGCCGCTTTGTTTGACGCCGCCGAAGGGGGCTTCGAGGTGGACGCTGCTGCCGGAGTTGATGGAGATGTTACCGGTCTCGAAGGCGCGGGCCACCCGCAGCGCGCGGGCGACGTCGCGGGTCCAGATCGAGCCGGAGAGGCCGTACTGCGAGTCGTTGGCCATGCGCACGCCGTCGTCTTCGGAGTCGAACGGCATCACGGCCACGACCGGTCCGAAGATTTCTTCGCGGGCGATGGTCATGTCCGGATTGACGTCGAGGAAGATGGCCGGATCGAGATACGTCCCTTTGCCTTCGCGCGTTTCGCCGCCGGTGGCGAGGGTCGCTCCCTCGGATCTGCCTGTGGCGATGTACGACAGCACGCGCTCGCGGTGCGCGGCGGTGACCAGCGGTCCCATCTCCGTATCGTCGTCGAGCGGATCGCCGACGTGAACATTTCCGAAAGCCTCGATCAGCGCTTTCGAAAAGCGGTGATAGAGCGGGCGCTGCACGAGGATGCGGCTGCGTGCGCAGCAATCCTGACCGGCATTGCCGAGGGACGAGGAGACGGCGGAGGCGACAGCGCGGTCGAAATCGCAATCGTCGAAGATCAGGTTCGCCGATTTGCCGCCGAGTTCCAGACTGACGCGCTTGATGTCGTGCGATGCCAGCTCCATGACCCGTTTGCCGATTTCGGTCGAGCCGGTGAAGGCGAGCTTTCGGACCAGCGGATGGGTGAGGATCGCCTCGCCGACCATTGATCCCGGCCCGGTCAGCACGGTGAAAACGCCCTCGGGGATACCCGCTTCGAGCGCCAGCTCGGCGAGACGCAACGCGGTCATCGGAGTCTGTTCGGCCGGCTTCAGGACGACCGTGTTGCCCATCGCCAGCGCCGGCGCCGACTTCCACGACGTGATGGCGATCGGGAAGTTCCACGGGACGATGATTCCGCAGACGCCGACCGGCTCGCGGAAGGTCATCAGCACGCCGGGCGCGGCGCCGGGGATGGTCTGGCCGCCCACTTTGTTCGTCGTACCGGCGTAGTACTCGAAGCAGTTCGCGGCCAGGCCGACTTCATCGCGCGAATCGCGGATCGGCTTCCCGACGTTTCGCGATTCCATCCTCGCCAGCTCGTCGCGATTTTCACGAATCAGTTGCGACAACCGCAGCAGCATCCGCCCGCGGTCGCGCGTGTTGATGGCGCGCCACTTCGTAAAGGCCGCGGCGGCAGCGCGGATGGCGCGATCGGCATCATCGGCCGTGGCCTGCGGAATCGACGCGAGAGTCTCTCCCGTCGCCGGCTCAATCAACGCGAATGCGGACACGCGGGCTGTGCAGTGCAAGAAGCAGGTCAGGATGGTTTGTCATCCTGAGGCTGCCGAAGCCGGGAGCTGCGAAGCAGCGGAACGGCGTAGGACGGCGAAGGATCTCAAGCTTCCCAAGTTGCGTTGAATCCCAGCGGGTTTCAGCCGGAGTTGCGCAACTTGAGATCCTTCGACCGTCCTCCGCCATCGCGCTTCGCGCTCAAGGCTCCGGCGGCTCAGAATGACAGTGGTGAAACGCTGCCGCCCTCCTGCGCACTATCCGGAGACGTAAAATTCGCCATGAGGAGATCGCCATGCCCAGACACATCGCCAGATTTTTCGTCGTACTGCTTCTGACTTCAGCATCGTTGTTCGCGCAGTCGCTCACCATCGGTTCGGCGTTTTCGACGGTTCCGAACGCGAGCGACTTGAACGTCGCGCCGACCCGCACCGACGTCGACCTGGTCGGTCCGGCCAGCGGAATGGGAACCGTGACGTCCGTCCACGTCTACTGGTCGCAAAGCGGATGTTCAAACGCGATCAAGATCAAGTTTTTCCGGCGCAGCGGGAACACGCTCACGATGACCGCCGAGCGCGGACCTTTCAGCTCGGTGGGCGGCGATAACACTTTTGCCATGTCGCCGGCCGTGCCGGTGCAGCAGGGCGATCTGATCGGCGTCGCGCGCGTGGCCGCCTGCGGGAACGCTGGCACGTTCTTCGGCTTTCCGACCGCCGGCCATGTCGAATTTCCGTCCGACGTGACCGGCAGCGTCGATCTTTCCGCCGGCACGTCCTCGGGTGCGCCGCTGGCGCTCAGCGGAACAGGACCGGCCCCGACGGAGCAGGTCCGCGGCTACATCCCGGTCGTCGGTTCGACCGCCGGCGGCCTCGGGTCGAACTTCAAGACGTCGATGCAACTGCTGTTCGGCGCGCCGTCGTCGAGCGGCTCGATCACCGGCAAGCTCGTGTTCCATCCCGCCGGCGTGAGCGGCAATTCTTCCGATCCGACGCTGAGCTACACCGTCAACGCCGGACAGGTGGTCACCTTCCCCGACGTCGTTGCCGCGTTCGGCCGCTCGGGCCTCGGCAGCGTCGATCTCATCGCCGCGCCGTCGGCCACGAAGCCGGTGATCATCACGCGCGTGTTCAACGACGCGGGAGCACTCGGAACGGCAGGGCTGACCGAGGAGGTCATCGATCCGGGCGATGCGCGCGTGATTCCTGCGGGCTTCACAGCGTTCCTGGTCACGCCGGTCGATCCGTCGAAGACGCGCTTCAACATTGGCGTGCGCACGCTCTTTTCCGGCGCGACGATCACTGCGATTTTGCGCGACACGAACGGCACGCCGCTGAAGACGGTCACGAAGACCTACCAGCCGAACTTTTTCGAGCAGGTTGATTCGACCTCGTTCTTCGGCGGCACGGCAGTCGGTCCGAATCAGTCGATCTC
>Ga0157369_10003734_pt1 | contig 18084 bp, 12 predicted proteins | sample C25metaG_FD_113461 | JGI IMG/M metagenome (GOLD analysis project Ga0157369, IMG submission 113461) | Corn rhizosphere microbial communities from Kellogg Biological Station, Michigan, USA - C2-5 metaG | ecosystem: Host-associated > Plants > Roots > Rhizosphere > Soil | place: USA: Michigan... | reverse complement strand
ATCCGCATGTGTCAGATGCGGCGCTGTACCCTGAAGCCGCGGCAACGCGGCTTTTTTATTGACACGGGGTTAGCGCAAATTGCGCCCGAATCGGCGCGTTATTCGGACAATAGCGAGCGCGCGGAGCCTGGCACACTTGCCTCTGGCCGCCACTTTTCATAGCGAACACGAACACGCGCACTGTCGACGGCGCTTCATTTCAACGATCGAGACTCCCCTCCATGCATCCACCGTCGAGCATTCCCACCGGCCAGCGTCGCATCGAAATTCGGCAGATTTTCTATTCCGAGGCGACGCAGCAGCAGCTCGACCCCGGTTTCATCCCGCTTGACAATTGCAACCAGCGGCCCGATTGGCGCGAATATTGGCCGATTCGCAGTTTCCTGCAGCAGCACACGCTCGACGAAAACACGCTCTATGGGTTCTTTTCGCCGAAATTCGGCCGGAAGACGACGCTCACCTCGGCTACCGTTCTCGAGTTTCTCGCTACAGTGCCGCGCGATGTCGATGTCGTCGGGTTTTCCCCATTTTTTGATCAGGGCGCCATTCATCTGAATACGTTCGAGCAGGCGGCGTCCAATCATGGAGACAGTTGGCCCGTGTTCGAACAGGCGGTGGCGTTCGTCGCGCCGGGCCTCGATCCGCACAACGTCGTGATGGATTCGCGACATAGCATCTTCTGCAATTATTTCGTGGCGACCGCCGCGTTTTGGCGGCGCTGGCTGGCCGTCAACGAGGTGTTGTTCTCCGTCGCCGAAGCCGGCACGAGCGCGCTTGCGCAACTGCTCAACGCACCGATTCCCTATGCGAACGACTTCGTGCCGGCCAAGGTGTTCGTCCAAGAGCGCGTCGTGTCGCTCCTATTGCTCGGCGAGCGGCATTGGCGTGCGAGGCACTTCGATCCGCTGCGCCTGCCGATGTCGGGATCGATCGTCAGCGCTTATCCCGCCGATCTGCTCGTGCTCGACGCGTTGAAGACAGCCGCGATCGAAACCGGTCACGACAATTACCTGAAGCTGTTCCAGCAAGTGCGGAGCACATTGGCCGATACGGCGCGCCGGGCGAAAGGGATGCAACCGGGCGCCGTATAGGCCTGTTCGCGTTCGCGTGACGCAAAGCTGCGGGAGCTAGCCGCGCGCGCCGACCACCTTCTGCGAGCGAGCGACCTTGGCGCGGAGATGGCTTCGGGTGGAAGGGCGGATGGGTCGTTACGTGACAATCAACAGGTCAGCGGCTTCCACGAAACGGTTAGGCGATAGAGGCTCGCCACATCCGCTCGAATTCACCTTCGAGCGTGCGCGCAAAACGGCCCGGGCTGCACAGCGTCGAATTCAACACACGCTCGCGCAACCCGCGGCGCAACGTCGCCAGCGCTGGCCTCTGGCGCGCAAAGGCGGCGGCGAGGGCCACGTAGGCGTCGTCGTCGGCTGCGATCCAATCGCCGAGATCGACGCTATGGAGCACACTTTCGCACAAGTGCCCGAGGAAGCGATCGCCATGCCGGCACAGCACCGGCACCCCCATCCATAAACTCTCGGCAGTGGTCGTCCCGCCCGGATACGGGAAGGGACTCAAGGAAATGTCGACGCGGTTGTAAGCGGCCAAGTAGTCGGTGCGCGGCGACGGTCCTTCCATCACCAAACGATCGGCCGCGACGCCATGCGCGGCGAAGCGCTCGAGCGTGGCCGCGCGCTGCGCGGCGTCGGCAAGCTGCTGCGCTTTCAAAAAGAGCTGGGCATCGGGCACGGCATGCAGAATGCGCGACCATACGGCCACCACCCGATCATTGACCTTCACGAGATCGCTGAAGCAGCCGAACGTCAGGGGGCGCGCCGTATCGCTGGCCCGCGCCGCATCGATCTCAACGGCAGGCTCGGGCGGCGTAAAGCACAGATAGCCGTGCGGCAACCGCCACGGCCGCTCCACGAAATGCTCGGCTTCCTCGGGCGGCAGCACCCATTGATCGCCGAGCACATAGTCGATCGCCGGCAATCCCGTCGAAGCGAAATAGCCGATCCAACTCGCCTGCACCGGCGCAGGCTTCCAAGCGAACACGGGCAGGCGATTGCTGTCGGTGTGGCCCGACATGTCGAGCAAGATATGCACGCCGTCGTTGCGTATCGCCGCCGCCGCCGCTTCGTCGGCGAGGCCGACGAGCGAACGCCATTGCGCGAAGCGCGGCTTCAGGCGCTGCGTCAGTGCGTCCTCGTAAGGGCGCGTCGAATAAGCGAACAACCGCACGCGCGCGGGATCCAAATGCGCCAGCACGCTTTCCAGGAAGAACCCGACCGGATGCGTGCGGAAATCGCCCGATACGAAGCCAATGCGCAATGGCGCGCCGGGCGTTCTATCGACGAGCCAATCGGCAAACGGTCGCGCCCGTTCCGTTGCGAATCGGCCGAATGCCTGTGCCTCGACCAAGTAATCGCGCGGCGCGACCTCCTGCGCGAAGCTCAACGTAAACAGCAGATTGCTCCAAGCCTCGCCCCATGACGGGCGCAACGCGAGCGCCTGCCGAAACGCCTCGATCGCCGCCTTGTGCTCGCCCGTCTCGCGCAGCACGATGCCCAGGTTCAAGGCGACTTGGGGCTCGTGCGGCAGTAGCGAGCGTGCTTGCAGATAGCACGCGGCTGCATCGGCCAGCTTGTTCTGGGTCTTCAACGCATTGCCGAGATTGTTGTATGCCTGGCCGAAGCCGGGCTGCAATGCGATCGCCCGGCGGCAGTGATCGGCGGCCGCCTCCGCTTCGCCGAGTTCGCGCAACACGTTGCCGAGATTGCTGTGCGCCTCGGCGAAATCGGGATTGATTACAAGCGACTTGCGAAAACTCGCCGCGGCCGCGGCAGGCAGGCGCATGTCGAGCAACGCCATGCCGATGTTGTTGTGCGCCCGAAAATGATTCGGATCGAGCGCGACCGCCTGCTCATGGCTTTCAACCGCAGCGGCAAGCTTGCCCCAGCTTCTGAGCGCGCAGCCGAGATTGTCGAAGTAGACGGCCTGCGGGCTGATCTCGATCGCACGGCTGATCGAATCGAGCGCGTCGGCATAACGCGCCTCCTGCATCGCGACGACGCCCAGCAGGTGCCACGCATCGGCGTGCCGCGGCACGCGCGAAAGCGCAGCCTCGTAATGGGCGCGGGCCTCTTGCAAGCGGCCGCTTCGGTGGTGGACGAGGCCGTCCTCGACGAGTGCGTTGGCACCCTGATCGATCGCCGTCATACCGCGATCTCCTTCAATTTCGTTTGCCACATTTGTTCGATCGCCGTCATCCAATTGCCGGCGAAGCGCTGCGCGTCGGCAAGCGGCGAGCGCTCCACGCGCTCGCGCAAGCCTGCCCGCAGCGCAGCCAACGCCGGCAGATCGGCCGTCGCGGCGATGGCGCGCGCCACGTAGTCTTCGGTATCGGCCGCAATCCATTCGGGTAGGCCGACGGTCTCGAGCACCAACTCGCCGAGGTGGGAGAGGAACCGGTCGCCACGGCGCGTCAGCACGGGCACGCCCATCCACAGTCCTTCGACGCTGGTCGTGCCGCCCGGATAGGGAAACGGATCGAGCGCGAGGTCGACGCGGTGATAGGTCGAGAAATACTGCTCGCGCGAGGACGGCCCTTCCAGCAGCAGACGCGATGCGTCGATGCCGTATGCCGAGAAGCGCGCGAGCGTATCGCGCAAAATCGACGGTTCGCCGAGCTGATGGTTCTTCAGCAGCAAGCGCGAACGCGGCGCGCCATGCAAGATCCGCGACCAGACCGCGAGGACTCCATCGTTGAGCTTCTTATGGTTGTTCAAGCAGCCGAACGTGAAGCCCTCGTTGCCGAGCGCGGGCAGCGAATTGACCGCGATCGCTTCGCTCGGCAGCGTGAAGCACAGGTAGCTATCGGGCAAGCGCCAAATGCGTTCGGTGTACTGCGCTTCCTCGCCGGGCGGCACGACATGGGGATCGGCCAGCACGTAGTCGATTGCCGATAGGCCCGTCGTCGCGAAGTATCCGAGCCAACTGATCTGCAACGGCGCGGGCCGCCATGCGAACATGGGCAGCCGATTGCGCCCCGTGTGTCCCGATAGGTCGACGAGCACGTCGATACGATCGTCGACGATGCGCTGCGCGAGCGCGGCGTCGTCCATTTCGGCCACATGGCGCCAGAGCGCAAAGCGCGGCTTGATGCGGGCCGTGAGCTCGTCGCTATGCAACGCGTTCGAGTAGGCGATCGGCTCGATGCGGCTGCGCTCCAGTTGCGCCAGCACCGATTCGAAGAAGTAGCCCACCGGGTGCTTGCGCAGATCCGCCGACACGAACCCTACGCGCAGCGCACGGCCCGTGCGCGCGCCATCGGCCAAGGCCGGCCACTGTGTATAGGGCTTCGCGCGCGCACGCATTCTTTCGCCGAAGTACCGGGCGTCGGCCAGATGTGTTTCGGGCGACCATTCCGGCACGTACGATTGCCCGAACAGCACGCACGTATGCGATTCCCCGAAATCGGGGTTCAAGGCTAGGGCGTCGCGATAGCAGGCGAGCGCGGCATCGGGCTCGCCGAGGTCGGCGAGGATCGTGCCGAGGTTGTTATGGAACGACGGCGTATCCGCCCGCAGCTCGATTGCGCGGCGGGCGTAGGCGAGCGCGCGCTCAGGCGCGTTCAAGCGGCGCAGCGCATTGGCGAGGTTGTGATAAGCATCGGCGAAATCCGGGTCGAGCGCGATCGCGCGCTCGTAGCAAGGCACGGCCTCCGGCACGCGCCCGGCGCCATTCAGCGCATTGCCGAGCGTGTTGTATGCCTGCGCCGAGGCGGGCGTGAGTTCGGCGACGCGCCGATACGCTTCGATCGCGCCGGCGATATCGCCGCGATGCATCAGGATGCCGGCGAGCTTGTCGTGCGCGGGGGCCAACCGCGGCGCGAGCTTGACGCTTTCGCGCAGGCATTCGAGCGCCGCATCGCCGTGGCCCTTCGCCTGCAACGCGACGCCGAGGTTCAAGTGGGCTTCGGCGAAGGCGGGCTTGGCCGCTATCGCCTTGCCGTATGCGGCGATGGCGGCATCGAGTTGCGCCAGGTCCTTCAACGCATTGCCCAGGTTGTTGTACGCCTCGGCATAGCCAGGCTTGAGTTCGATCGCGCGAGCGCAGCTCGACAACGCCGCGGCGGCGTCGCCGGTTTCACGCAGCGCGTTGCCGAGGTTGTTGTGCGCTTCGGCATAGTCGGGCTTGAGCGATACGGCGCGGCGATAGGCGTCGACGGACTCATGGAGCGATTTCGTGTCGCGCAGTGCGTTGCCCAGATTGTTGTAATAGATCGGGCTCGGTGCAAGCGCGATGGATTCGCGCATCAGCGCGACGCCGGCTTCGCTCTGACCGATCTGACACGCGAGCAGCCCCATGAAGTGCAGCGCATCGGCGTGCTTCGGCTGCTTGGCGAGGATGCGCGCGTATAGCGCTTTGGCATCGGCAAGCCGCCCTGCCTGGTGATGCGCCAGCGCGGCGTTGAGCCACTGGGCCGTGTCTTGCATGGTCGATCCGGTTAGGGAAGAGCGATGTGGCGCGCAACGGCGCGCCGCGTCTCGTACGCCGTCATGCCGTCGCCTTCGATGGCGAGAGCGGCGATGACGAGGGCGACGCCGGGGCTGAGGCCGCACCGGCGATGCGGGCGACGCCGTCGCGCCACATCGCTTCGAGCGCAGCTTCGAGGTGGCGCGCGTAGCGTGGTGCGTCGCACAGCGGGGAGGCAAGCAAGGTCGTGCGCAGGCTCGAACGCAGCGCCGCGAGCCGCGGCGCATCAGTTGCAAAGGCGACGGCCTTGGCGACGTAATCGTCGTTGTCTGCCGCGATCCAATCGGCGAGGCCCGCCGAATGCAGCATGCTCGCGCAGATGTTCGACAAGAAGCGATCGCCGCGCCGGCACAGCACGGGTACCCCCATCCATAGCCCTTCCACGCTCGTCGTGCCGCCGGGATAGGGGAAGGGACTGAGCGCGATGTCGATGCGGTTGTAGGCCGCGAAATATTCGGCGCGCGGCGAGCGCCCTTCCAACGTCAGTCGCGATGCATCGATGCCGCGCGCGGCGAAGCGCGCGAGCGTGGTCTCGCGCGTGGGGGCATCGTCGAGCTGCTTGGCCTTGAGGAACAAGCGTGAATGCGGAACGGCGTGCAAGATGCGCGTCCAGACATCGACGACGCCCTCGTTCATCTTCATCAAGTGGTTGAAGCAACCGAACGTCACGTGGCACTGCGCGGCGAGCGGCAACGGGCCGATGGCGACTTGTTCGGCCGGCGGCGTGAAGCACAGGTAGCTGTCGGGCAAGCGCCGCAGCTGTTCGGAGTAGAACGCCTGCGCATCGGGCGGCAGCACGTGCGCGTCACCGAGGAGATAGTCCATCGCCGGCAAGCCCGTGCTGGCGAAATAGCCGAGCCAGCTCACTTGCACGGGCGCGGGGCGCCAGGCGAACAACGGCAAGCGATTGAAATTCATGTGACCCGACAGATCGAGCAGCAGATCGATGCGATCGTCGCGGATGCGTGAAGCCGCTTGCTCGTCGTTCATCGAGGCGAGCGGCGTCCAGGCGCTGAAAAACGGCTTGATGCGCGCGGTCAGCGCATCCTCCAAGCGGCGCGTCGGGTAAGCGACGAGTTCGATTCTGCTGCGGTCCAGATGCGCGAGGATGCTTTCGAGGAAGTGGCCCGTGGGGTGAGTCTTTAGGTCGCCGGAGACGAGCCCTACGCGCAACGGGCCCGAACGATCGTCGGCGTGCAGCGGTACGCGCCAATCGCGCCATGGCTTGGGTTTGGCCGTGGCGATGCGGCCGAATTCGACGGCTTCGGCCAAATAGTCGGCCTGGCTCAAGTCGTCGCGGTAACTCAAGATGAACAGCAGATTGCTGCGCGCTTCGACGAGATCGGGCTTGAGTGCGATGGCGCGGCGGTAGGCCTCGATGGCCGCGTCCAAATCGCCGAGATCGACGAGGGCGTTGGCAAGATTATTGTGAGCTTCGGCGTAGTCGGGTTTCAGCGCGATGACCGTGCGAAAGCACTGAACGGCATCGGCGAAGATGCCTTGCTCTCTCAGCAGATTGCCGAGGTTGTTGTGCGCTTGAACGTAATCGGGCTTGAGGGCGATCGCTTGCCTGAAGCATTCGACTGCGGCCGCACGCTTGCCCTGCGCTGCAAACGCGTTGCCGAGATTGCCGTAGAAGATCTCGCTCGTGTGGTGCGTCAGTGCAGCCATGATGAGATCGACGGCCGCGGCGTAGTCACCACCGTGATAGGCGACGAGTCCGAGCAGGTGCAACGCGTCGGCATGTCCAGGGTTGTGACGCAGGATCTGGCGATAGACTTCCTCGGCTTCGGCGTACCGCCCGGCTTGCTGAAGGGTCAGGCCTGCTTCGATCGCCGGGATCGCAGCGAGCGCAGGAGCCGACGTCGCCGCCGACGGTTGCCCTTTGTCCGGCGAGGCGACCGAAATAGGATCGGGAGAGGCCGCGGCCGTTGCGGGCACGAAACGCTGCCGCGTGCCCGCGAGAACGGACGCGCCGGCTTCGGCCGTGCGCCTCAGAGAAACGACTCCGAATTCGGCAGCGGACCCAGGAGTGGCAGCAACCGGCGGCGTAATGAAGCGCACGCTGTCATGATGAACGGCAGAAGCGGTGCTCTGCGGCGGTGTAGACGCTACCATCGGCGCCTGCCCCCCGTCGTTCCATTGCTCATCCAAACGCGGAAACAGTCTGTCCGGCATCGGCCCAGTCTCACTCGCCATACTTGCGCAAGTAACGTTCGTAGGCCGCACGCCACACAGGAGTGTTGAAAGCACCCGCGCTCTCGTGAACGCCGCTGATCGGCCAGGTGCCCATTTTTAGGCCTTTGAGTTCAGCTTGACGGCAGAAATCCATGTCGTAGAAATGGAACTCGAACTGCTCGTCAAAACGCACTCCGCTTTCGATCAAGCGCGTGCTATCCGCCACCAACATGAGACCGTCCAGCAGTTTGCATTCGACGCCGACAGGTCCAAAGTACGAGACACCGTCGCTGGCGACGCCTTTTCCGTGACCGACGGAACCGCTCAAATATTCGGGCGTATCCCAGGCGAATTGAGGCGTCGCGAACGCCCAAGCGGGCTGTTGGGGCGAGCGGCGCCGATTGCCAGCCAGGCCAATGATGTCGAACTGTTGCAGTGCTTCGTGAATACGCTCGGTCCAGAAAAAGTCATTGATTGACACGTCGTCATGCACGAACACCAAGATCGCCGGACTGCCCGCGGCCTGCTCGATCGCAGCGTTATAGAGCGCCGACAAACCCGTGGTGTTGTTGTCGAACAACAGCAACTCAGGCGGCCTTGCATGCCGTTGCACCGCAAGCGATCGACCGAGTGCGGTCTCGCGCATGAAGCTGGCTTGCGATTGACGCGTAGCGCAAACTAGGCGTATCGGCCTGGCCGCCACGGTGGCGGGCGCGGCGTGAATGGCCGGCGCCTGCGCCGCCCCGCTATCGCCTGCCCCTATCTGCCATGCAGAACGGTTGACTATGCTCTCCCGATCAGGCTCTTTGCCGAGCGCAGCCGCGCTCTCTTTGGTAAACAAAAAGAAAGGCTCGCGCGCATTGCAACCCCAGGTATTTTCGTCGAGATCGCCCAGCACCGCTTCGTGCGGTAAAAGGTCACCGGCGAAGCCGGCCGTACGGAAGCATTCGGCGACATTCGCGCCGAAGAACCGGACGTGATCGGCTTGACCGAAATAGCGCGTCGCGAATTGTGCCGATGGCACTTTCGTCAATTCGAAGGTGTATTTCAGCACAGGGGAATACGGCGTCTGCGCTATCAGATGCCCACCTGACTTCAGACAGCGATGCAACTGCGTGATCGCAGCGTCAGGGCGACTGACGTGCTCAAGCACATGATTGCAGATGATCAGGTCGAAGTGACCATCGGGGAAATCTAGCGCTTCGACATCGATTCTGCGATGTCCCGTCGTACGCGGAAACAAATCGCCGACGACATACTCCAGCGGCCCCAAGCGGCGGATTCGCGGTTCGATGCCAGCTTCGGGCGCCACGTGCAAAATGCGCATCTCGCTCGCCCGTTCGAGCAGGCCGGAGAATGCAATGTAGAGCCACAGATGGCGCTCTCGGTCATTGCAGCCGCACTTCGGGCACAAGTAACGCTCGAGCGTGGAGCCGACGGGTTCTATATGTTCCAGGAACGAGCGATCTACGCCATGCGGGTGCGGCAGCCAGGCGTCCACGCGTTGCTCGCACACTGAACATATGCACCCCTGCGGCTGCACTTGGGGTCCGTGCGCTGCGGCGCTTTTGGCGACTCGGGCCGCAATGCTAGAGCGGGCGTATGCAAGGTCAGACTGGAAACGCTCTGCATCGAACAGGCCATGTTGCGGGTTGGCCTTGAGGTCGCCGAGATTGGAGAGAAGACGAGCAATTTCCGGCAAGGCCGAAGCATGCGTCCCGTACAACTGCTGCAGACGGTCGGCCACCTCGTTCAACGCTCTCCCTGTAAGGAAACCGGACGCGGCCTCGCCCCTGACGAACAGTTCCCACTCGAAGAACCCCGCACTATAGTCCGGCGCGGCGTCATCCGCAGCTACTGTCGGGTTGAGGCGCGACATGCTCCAGTACCCGCCGACAGCTACTAGCGGCGCGCGCTCGGCCAAATTCATATACGTCGCAACATCGTCGAGAACATCAACCGCCGTATGGCGATAAGCTGAGAGATCGGTTTCAGCGACGCGTTCACGATCGAGAAGGACGTTGCTGAACTCTCCCACAAAGTTGTTCAACTGGCCGATCATGTCCCTAACTAGCAATGTGCGATCGACGAGGCCCAATTCGCCGACCTTCAATAACGGCGGCGGCGCAGCGACGACCGAATCGGTCTCATCGATGAACACGCGGCCGTGGAAGGCCAGCGCCGACTGCGGCTGCGCTCGCAGGGCGTCGACGAGCACTTCGACGGAAGTGGGCATGAGAATGTCGCTGTCGGCCAACCACTTGACGTATTTCCCGCCTGCAAGCCGCCAAAGAGCCTGACGGTTCAGGCGCCGGTCCTGAAAGCCGTGGTGGAAGTATCGGACACGCGTGTCGCCGATCGCGCTGACGATTGACTGCAAAGCGCCGTCAGGCGTGTCATCGCCCACCAGAATTTCAATGTCGTTGAAGGTCTGACGCTGCGCGCTCAGTAGCGCACGGCCGAGGTATTCGGCCCGGCGCGCCGGGATCAGAATGCTGACGGTAGCCATGAAACGGGTTCTTCCTTGATTGGCCTGCGGTGAACGGCCGCCTCGCGGTCAGCCTCATATGCTCTCAAGCCGTTCGGGTCGCGCCTGCAGCACGCCCGACCCAACTGTGCGATCCCAGCAGCTTAGCGACGTAGCGCGCACTTCAATCCAAGGAACAGCGCGTCGTTTCGGCGTCATTTTGGTCAATGCCGACCGAACGCGGAGAATAGCGGCGAAATCCCGGTCTGTTTAAAAGATTGAACCTTCGTCGCCCCCGTTAAAGTTCCATCTATCGCAAAAGCCCGCCTGGCACTTTGCCCTATCGTCGCGCCGCCCTCACGTGATGCCGTAGCGCCGACTGTACGGCCAACCGGGGCATCCCAAGGTGCGGCCGGCGCTCGACAACAGCACGATCGTGAAGGATTAGCAACATGGCTCTGGTCAGCATTTTGATTCCTGCCTATAAGGCACGCTACCTACGCGAGGCAATCGTTAGCGCGCTCGGCCAGACGCTGCGGGATATCGAAATCCTCGTGGGCGACGACACGGTCAACGCCGACCTCGCTTCGCTTGTCGAAAGCTTCAGCGATCCGCGTATCAGGTACTTTCACCATGGTTTCCAAAAGGGTACCTTGAACTTCCAGGCGCTGTGGCGCCGTGCAAGCGGGAAATACGTGAAGTGGCTCTGTGACGACGACATCCTAATGCCCGCGTCGGCCGAGGTTCTGTCCTCCGCGCTAAGCGTCAATCCGTCGTCGCTTCTCGCGTTCCATGATCGGGTCATCATCGACGGCAACAGCCAAGTCGTCGCTCAACCGACCTCCCTGCTCCAACTGGGTCAAACCGCACTCGTCGATCGCTCCTTTTTAGTACAACGCATGGTTGCGTCGTTACACAATTTTATCGGGGAGCCAAGCAACGTCATGCTGGATCGCGAGCGCGTGGACGTTGAGCGCATCGTCGATTATCGAGGCATGCAACTCGACTTTCTGGGCAGCGACGTCGCTATGTTCCTCAACATTGCCGAACTCGCACCGATCGTCGCCGTCGGTGGCTATCTCAGCGCGTTTCGCAAGCACGATGCACAAGCCTCGAAAGTCTTGAGTTCGAATTTCAGCGCAGGACTCTACGAATGGGAATTGATGGTCCGGGCCGAAGCCGCGGAAGGAAATCTACCCGCTTTTCTGCTAGACGGAGCGAAACAGCGCTTGCGCGCACTATACGCCGGCTACACCGGTGACCTTCCCGAGATTGCACGTCTGATAGCTAACCTCGACGAACTCACCCGCTCCGAGCCGAGCGCGTTGCTCCGCTCGGAGCGCTTCCAAGCCGACTTCGCCTACGCCCGCGCCAGCGTCGCGCAGCGAATCGCCGAACGCAAACGGCAGGCGGCGGCGTTGCTGGCCTCGTCGTCCCAGCCCGCCACTGTTCTCTGATCTATTACGCCCGCCATGGAATACTCAAAATCCGACTACAAGGAATATCCCAAGACAGTGGCCCCTGATGATTTGTGGGCCCAGGTGCGACGGACGGTCTATGGCAAGCCCATCTCGGACGACCAGATCGCCCTCATCGTCGATTCGATGCGCGACGGCCTCTCGCTCAACGGGAGCGAGCGTCTGCTCGAACTGGGCTGCGGCAACGGTGCGTTATCCCACTTTCTGTTCGACGGCTGCATCGAGTATATGGGCGTCGACTTTTCCGACTATTTGATCTCCGTCGCACAGCGTAAGTTTCAGCGTCCGGGATTTTCGTTCATCGTCGGGGATGTCTGCAGCTATCTGCAAGATGAGGACGAGCCGGCGCGCTTTACGAAGGCGCTCTGCTATGCGGTGCTCTCTTATTTAACCGACGAACAAGCCACGGCGGCACTAGCCGCTTTGGCGGACCGTTTCACGGGCGTGCGCACCGTGTTCCTTGGAAACCTGCCCGACCGCGACCGTGCTCACCTATTCTTCCCCGATGGCAAGGATTTCCGCGCCGAACTCGACGATCCCACGTCGCAAATCGGACGCTGGCGCTCACCGGAGCAGCTTGAGGCGCTGGCCGCAAGAAGTGGCTGGAAAGTTCGCGCCTCTCGTATGCCTGATACGTTCTATCAAGCCCACTATCGCTACAACGCCGTTCTCGAACGAGCGCCCTAACGCATTCACGAACGGGAGTCATCTTTTCCATGTTCAGCAAGACACAGCCATCCGACCTCGCCATGTTCGGTGGATCGCCCGTGTTCGACACGATTCGATCGATTTCGAACCTCGTGCGACCCGACATCGAGCGATTTCTAGCGTATTCCAAGATCTTTCACGACGCCCGCCAATACACCGATCACGGCGCCGTCGAGCGCGAACTTGAGCGGCGACTGGCTCAATTCCACCATGTGAAGCACTGCGTTTCGTTCGCTGGCGGTTTTTGGGGCTTAGTGATGTCCATGAAATGCCTCGCGCTCCCGGGACGCACGGAAGTCGTCATGCCATCGCTAACCTATCGGCGGTTGGCTGACATCGTGGCGTGGGCGGGGCTCGTGCCACATTTTTGTGAAGTCGATCCGCAAACGCTGTCGATAACGGCCGAGAAAGCCGCCTCATGTGTCAACGAAAACACCGCCCTCATTCTCGGCGTACATCCAATCGTCAACTGCTGCGATGTGGAAGGTCTGGAAGCGCTCTCAGCACAAACTGGAATCCCGTTGCTGTTCGACGCCGTCGAATCGGTCTATGAATCGTATCGCGGTCGCAAGATTGGCTCTTGCGGCCGCGCAGAATGTTTCTCGATGCAATCGAGCAAATTGTTCAACGCCTTCGAAGGGGGCTATGTCACGACCAACGACGACGCGCTCGCCGCTCGTCTGCGCGACATGCGTCACAACGGCTTGAGGCAAGACGGCACGCACGACGATATCGGAATCGACGCGAAACAAAACGAAATTCATGCGGCAATGGCACTGGCTGCACTGGATGACGTAGACGATCAAGTCGAGCGCAATCGACGCCGCTACTATGCCTACCAGCGATTGATCCCGACCGTGCCCCACATGCGGCTAGTCGCATTCGACGAAAGCGAGCGCTGCGGATTCAAGAACATCGTCGTCGAGTTGCTCGACGGCTGGCCCGTAAAGCGCGAACATGTGCTCGCCATCCTGCATGCCGAGCATATGCTGTCGCGCCCGTACTACTTTCCGGCACTGCATCAAAAGCGCACCGACTATCCGATGGTGTGGGGCGACCTCCACGCAACCGAGGATCTTGCTCAACGGTTCCTCATGCTTCCGTGCGGTCATTTTGTCGACGAAGCCGACGTCGAATCGGTCGTCGCGACACTTCGTTTCATTCACGCGCATGCCGCCGCCATAAACGAACGCTTTCCATCATGAATACTTCCTTCAATGGTCTCGCCGTATTGGGCGCCGAACCGGCCTTGCCGCACCGACTGCGTCTGGGTCAGCACAACTTTCCGAGTTGGGAGCGCTATGAAGCTGCGTTCCGCGATATCTTCGAGCGCCAGTACTACACGAACCACGGGCCTCTCGCACAGGCACTCGAACAGCGGCTAGCCGAACGCTTGCGTGTCGGTCACGCGATATGCGTGACAACCGCCACCATAGGCCTGGCGCTGGCTGCGCAAGCGTTGGGCGTAAAGGGCAAAGTGATCGTGCCCGCGTTGAGCTATGTTCAAACGGCGCAGTCGCTGGCCTGGGCAGGTGTGGAACCTGAGTTCTGCGACGTGTGCGAGGAAAGCGGGCATCTGACTCCTGACTCCGTCGCACCGTTTTTGCGCGACGGAGTGACCGGCATGCTAGCGGTGAACCTTTGGGGCGGTGCGGCCGATATCCGAGGGCTACAACAAGTGGCCGAACGCAGGGGTATTAAACTCTATATCGACTCGGCCCAGGCATTTGCCTGCGAGATCGGCGGGAAGGCGGTAGGCGGCTTCGGTCGGCTCGAAGTGATCTCGTTTCACTCGAGCCATATCCTCGGCGCAGCAGAAGGCGCCGTAGTCTGCACTGACGATGACGACCTCGCCGCGCACGTACGGAACATCCGCAGCAACTACGGAATGGGGCGCCCCGTGCCAGTCGGCAAAACGGGTAACGGGCGGTTATCTGAAGCACAAGCTGCCGTTGCCTTGATGAATCTGGACGATCTACCCGAGTTGCTTGCCCGAAATCACCGCCAGTTCGAAGCCTATCGTTCGCATTTGGAGGGAATTCCTGGGCTGCAACTGGTTTCCCCTACTGGGGTCAGCGCAAGCAATTATCAGAACGTCGTCTGCCTAATCGATGCGCAACGATTTGGCCTGTCGCGAGACGTTCTAATCTCCGTTCTTGCTGCCGAAAACGTCGAAGCGGTCGGCGATCTCGGCATTGGTGCGGAATGGCGAAAAGCGGGTTCGTCCGGTACGGTGCTGCCCAATGCGGAACGTTGGTGCAAATCGGTGTTGCAACTGCCGATTGGTGCGCAACTTGACGAGGGGGCCGTCGAACGCATTGCGGCCCGCATCCGCCTTGCGCAACGTCACGCCGCCGATGTGGCGCGCAAGCTGGGGGGTTGAGGTGAAGTTTGGCATCATGCAGCCGTACTTCTTTCCCTACCTAGGGCATTTCGCGTTGATTGCTCATACCGATGCTTGGGTGGTGTTTGACATCACGCAATACACGCCCAAGACGTGGATGAATCGCAACCGCGTGCTGCACCCGAAGGAAGGTTGGAACTACGTGAGTGTTCCACTCACAAACTCATCAATTTCGATCAAGACGAGTGAAGCGCGCCTCGTCGATCCAAGCAATGCGCGTCAAAGCGTACTTGGAAAACTTACCCACTACCGCAAAGCGCCATATTACCGGGCGGTCGAGGCGCTTGTTCAAAAGGCGATGGAAGACGACGATACGTCGCTCGTGAAGCTAAACGTTCGCGGATTATGCAGCGTTTGCGAATATTTGGGACTGCCGTTTGACTATCGAATCTGCTCGGAACTCGACCTTCCGCTGCCGGAGAAGCTGTCGCCAGGCGGATGGGCACCCGCTATTTGCGCTGCACTGGGTGCAAGCGCCTATGTCAATCCCATCGGCGGACGGGAGCTTTTCGATCCAACGGATTTCGCGGCTGGCAATATCGGGCTCGAATTTCTATCGTTCGAACACCCCGTCTACGACACGGGAAATTATAAGTTCGAATCAGGCCTATCGATTCTTGACGCCCTAATGTGGAACTCCCCACAAGAGGTCCTCGAAATGCTACGGCGGGGCAGCACACTCGTTTCGCCATAACCCGGGCGGCCCGCAGAACGTTATCGCAATGAGTATCTCCTGCATCTGCTGCTCTGGTTGCGACGCAGCCCTCCCGCCTTTGCGGGCAGTGCCTTAGCGGTGTGCAATCGCTGCATGTAGCGCCGCGACGACACGGTCTACTTCGTCGTCACCATAACGCTGGTCGCAAGGCAGCGCTAAGCATTCCTTCGATAAGCGGTACTCGATATCGTCGGACGTCCCGGTTGCGCCGCGAGTATTTGGCCAATATCGCGCGACAAATATGCGCCGCGCGGCGAGAACTTCGTGCAAATCGCCGCGCCTGTTCCAAAACGGGTAGCAAAGCGGCGCATGAGCCGGATCGGCCGGTAGCGTCAATGTGTTTTCAGCCCCGAGCAGTCGATGATATCGCTCATAGTTGCGCAGGCGTCGTTCGACCGCCGACGGATAGTCAATATGCGCGAGCATATGCTGCGTTAGCGATGACATTCGCCTAGGAGGCTGGCTGCGCAATGTCGCGCGCGCAGCGCGGATGCCCTCGTAGCCGGCTTCGGGCCCGCGATCGAGGCGCACGACCAACGGCTGAAGACGCTCAATCGAGCCCGTATCCTGCTCCGTGGGAGTGGGCACGACGGAATCTGTTATCAGATAGCCGCCATCGGGTATGCCAAAGAATTTTCTCGGCGAATAGAGTGTAGCGAGGCAATCCCGCGGAGGCGAAAAAAGCGCCTGAGAATGATCGATGACGATACGCTCGCGAGGATAGCGCGAGAGGACGTGCTCGATCTGTTGCTCACATAGACCGAAATAATTGACGATGACGAGCCATTCATTCTCGCCCAGTGTAATGTCGTCGGCAATGTTGAAGTGTTCGTCGATCCGATAATGCTGCACAGGGATACCAGCTGTTACCGGCGGCTCGAGCATTGTCTCGCAGTTGTACCACGGCATCCAAAGCCGCTGCGGCCTGCCGGCCATTAGTAGCGCAAGAAACGCTGCGCGCGCCGATTGAAAGCGTTGCGCATGCGGATACAGTTCGCCATAACCGGGGGATAGTTCAAGCTCGAAATAGCCGCCGATCGCTTGGTGAGTCATGGCAGTCCTTGGCAATCGGAAGCATTAACGAATGCGCCGATGGGGCTCCGAGTTGGCAACGTTCACTCGGCTTGCGCGACGATTGCGGCGATCCGCTCGACTTGCTCGTCGCGCAGCGCCGGATAGAGCGGCAGGCAGAGCACTTTGAGTGCAGCCTCGGTCGCTGCGGGCAGATTGTCGCGGCTTGCAGAAGGCAATCCGCGATACATGGGAAAATCGGAAATCAACGGATAGAAGTAGCGTCGCGCGATGATGTCATGCGAGCGCAGCAATTCGAACAAGGCATCGCGACTCATCGGATAGTCGCTCTCGACAAGAATCGGGAAGTAAGCGTAATTGGCCGCCGTTTCACCGGCAGCGTCCAAGCAGCGGATGCCCTTCACATCGTGCAACAACTCGCGGTACATCGTGTCGATCCGCTTACGCCTGGCGATTGCTTCGTCGACGTGTTGCAGTTGCAAGAGACCGAACGCTGCGTTGATCTCGCTCATCTTCCCGTTGATACCGGGTGCGACGACAGTTAGCTCGTCGACATAGCCGAAGTTCTTCAAGTGATCGATGCGCTGCTTCGTCTTCGCGTCCGGGCAAACGATTGCACCACCTTCGAAGGTATTGAAAACCTTCGTCGCATGAAAGCTCAGCACCGACAGATCGCCGTGCCGCAACAAGCTACCGCTTTCAGTCTTCACGCCGAATGCATGCGCTGCATCGTATATGACGCGCAGATTATAGATATCCGCGATCCGCCGAATCGCCTCGACGTCGCATGGGTGGCCATAGCAATGAACGGGCATGATCGCCGTCGTCTGCGGCGTAATGGCTGCTTCGATCTTTTTTGGATCCAAGTTGAGCGTGTTCGGATCCACATCGACGAACACGGGCTTGATGCCGTTCCACAGCAGCGAATGCGCGGTGGCAACGAATGAATATGGGGTCGTGATCACTTCGCCCGTGATGCGCAATGCCTGCAAGGCGGTCACGAGCGCTAGCGTGCCGTTAGCAAACAGCGCGAGATGCTCGACTCCGAGATACTCGCACAATGCGTCTTCGAGTTGCCTATGAAACGGACCGCGGTTCGTCAGTACCTTGCTGTCCCAGATCTTCTCCAGATAGGGGATGAACTCGCTCAGCGGTGCCATGTGCGGCTGAGTGACGAAGATGCGTTCGTCGGCTTCGGGGGAAACGACACGAATCGGGGAGGCGGCAGAGCTCATAGGGCGGTTCACGGCGATGTTTCGGGAATTATCCGCCCCCGTCGCCCAAGCAAAGCGGTGAGATGAAGGGGGAAGGCGGTCTATTTCCGGTGATTGGCCCCGTCCAAAAATAATCGCCGCCGCATCGCGGATCAACCTGTGCCCCTACGACGCCCCCACCCCCGCCCGCCGCATCGCCACCGGCTTCACCGCATCCTGCAGCGCCAGCGCTGCAGGCGCCGAATCATCGATCGAAGTCGCCCGTCCGCCATCGCGGAAAAACGCCTGCTCGGCCGCCCGGTTCATCACCAAAATGCTGATGCGGCGGTTGGTCGGCGCATTCGGATCGT
>Ga0157369_10003723_pt1 | contig 18110 bp, 16 predicted proteins | sample C25metaG_FD_113461 | JGI IMG/M metagenome (GOLD analysis project Ga0157369, IMG submission 113461) | Corn rhizosphere microbial communities from Kellogg Biological Station, Michigan, USA - C2-5 metaG | ecosystem: Host-associated > Plants > Roots > Rhizosphere > Soil | place: USA: Michigan... | reverse complement strand
TCCCTGAGCTAGCGCACATCACCCAATGGCCGAGATGCCTCGATACGACGTGTCACGACATGCCCGAGCGATTTTTCTACACAGGGCCATTTATCAATTCTGAGACGCGCTCTTCAATTGAGTTCCCCTGGCATGAACTGAACGGAAAACCTCTGGTTTATGCGTCGCTGGGAACGACCCGTAAGGCCGATCCCGAAATCTACCGTCGCATTGCATCAGCATGTGCTGGGCTCGACCTGCAACTCGTTATTACACTGGGCGGTCGACGCAATATCGAATCGTTTGCGGATCTGCCAGGGAATCCATTAGTAGTGGAAAATGCGCCGCAACTCGATCTGCTCAAGCGCGCAAGTTTCGTGATCACTCACGCCGGGCCAAATACAGTGCTCGAGACATTGCAGTTCGGCCTACCGATGTTGGCTCTTCCGGTTGCACTTGATCAACCAGCGGTCGCCGCTCGCCTTGAAATGTTAGGAGTTGCAGAGGTGTTACCTCCGCAACATTGTTCGGCAGCGGAGATTCGTGAAGCACTGCTCAAACTCATGACAGAGAATCGCTATCAGGTGGCATCCATGAAGATACAGGCGCAGCTTCAATCTCTTAAAGGTGCCGTCCAAGCCGCTTTCATCATAGAAGAAGCGCTGGCGAACTATGCGTGCCCCTTGCTACAGTGACGCCACTAATTGATCCAACTGGGATATAGCTTCTTCTAGGCGCTGATAATGCAGTTCAAATGTTGGAATTCCTGCCAGCCGCTCAAGGATAGTCTGATGCTTCATGCGGATTTCTCCAGCAGAATATAACTCCTCTGACATCAACTGTGTGGCGCTTCCATGAGGAAGTGGTATCAGCGCGGGTCGTACAGCCGATGAGCGGCGCAGATAAACAACCGCGCGCACCGCGGCTTCATTTGATGTGCTGAGGGGGGGCAATTCGGAGACGGAAACCTCAATCGAAGGTTTTCCCTCCATCCGTGGCGTAATCTCGCGTTCCCGTAGTTCGGGGAAGAAGGCCTGTGCTTCGGGGCGAAAACGAACGCGATGCGAATGTCCGACGACCCGTGGTTCATCCGAAGAATTCAAGAGATAGCAGGTGTCATCAGAAGTGTAGGTCCATCCCGCCCGTGCACAAGCGTAAGAAAGAGTGGATTTGCCGGCACCGGAGTCACCACACAGAAGAATGCCTTTGCCCTGTCTGCTGACACATGCGGCATGAATGTCGGTAACAACCGAGGCACCGAGCAACAGATAGATCACCTTCTCAAGAAAGTTGTGGCGCAAATAAACTGGATCTTCCAGCGCAGATTCATTCAACCAGACAAAACTGGATCCAGCGCGAAGATCGAGTACAGCCTGGTTCTCAGGATCAGCCACCATGGTATAGAGATGGTTGTACGCCCGGCGTACCGGAGGTGGAGGCGTCTGCCTGCTCATGCCTTCGCTGACGCCGATTCTGACCGCAAACTGAGTGTCGTCATATTGAAGCCCCCTGTGGCCGAAGCTCGCCTCCGCCGCCGTTAGCACCTCATGTCGGTTGGTCAGAATGGCTACGGCAAATCCAAGCGGAAAGAAAGTCTGTCTCAGCGGTAGAGTCATATCGCAGAGCAAGCCCTGCTCGCGTGGGCTGGGTTGGTCCGCACGTAGCTTGGCAGCTACCCTCGACACTGCAATAGCGCTATCCGTCAATGTCTTCCCCTTTTCTTGTATCGAGGCTAACTGCTCTGGAATTTGACTTGTCATTGTGTGGTCATGCATTTGTCAGAAGCTATTTACCCATGTTCCTCCTGCTCAGCGTTCAACAGAGGAACGAGGAGTCAACCTCTGTGACAAAGAACTGACAAGCGCCAGAAAATCGTGAGACATTACGGAGTCCCAGTTTCATTAATGTAGCGACAGTAGGTGGTCCTGAAGGATATTGGCCTGGGAGAGCGTGATGGTATGAAGAGTTTTAGTGATGTTCAGCCGGACAGTCTTTCCCCATCAGTTCTGAAAGAGGCGCTCGCACTCAGAGGCTATGCGCTGATTCGTCAATTGATTCCACATTCGGAGGTCGAAGATACCCTTATTGACGTTGTCGGCGTACTTTCGAGGGCGGGATGGCTGCGATCGGACAACTCTGCGTCCGATCGTATACCTGCTGAAGGTGCTGCTTACGGTGATCCAGATCCGGTCTTCAAGAAGACCTACCAGGAAGTATTCAACCTGGAGCGATTCCATGCTCTACCGCATCATCTGGCTCTAAAGAGAGTGATGGAGATGATCGTCGGCGATCAGGTTCTGATACACCCTAAACCTATTGGACGTCTTATATTTCCCTGCTGTGAACGGCTTGTCACGCATCCTCACCAGGACTACGAGTTTATGGGGGGAGATCCCGAGTTTTATACCGTGTGGATACCTCTGCACGATTGCCCCCTTGAGGCAGGCCCATTACGTATCCTTGAAGGATCACATCGGTACGGTGTTCAGCAGCATGAGAGGGAAAACCTACACGTACCGGAAATCCCGGTTGATGCCGCTACTGGAGATGAGTGGGTAGAAGGACAAGTCAATGCAGGGGATGTGCTGATCTTCCACAGCCTCACCGTACATGCGGCTGCGCCCAACATCTCCGATCGCATGCGCATCTCACTCGACTGCAGATTTCAGGACTCACGCCGGACGCTAAACCCTTCAAATCTCGTCTTCGCGGGCGAATCCGGGAAGTCATGGGAAAGAACTTACGCGGGTTGGCAGTCGGAAAGTCTCAAGTACTACTGGAAAAAGCTTCCTCTCTCATTGAAACCGACGCGCGAAGACCTGGAGCAACTCTCCATCAGCTCTGAAAATCCAGCACTTCGTGCCCGCTATGCTCGAATGGCCAGTCAACTCGCCTGAAGAATGATCGCTCATCCTTCCCTGAAGTTCAGTCCGTTCCTTACAGCGTGGAATGTACGGACACCGCAAAAGCTTCGGACGGCAACATTTCCTGCTTGGCGCGGAGAGGACCTTCCTCAGTCTCCATTCGATATCGGATCAGTTCCGCAACTGTCAGCATCTTCATGTGGTGTTCGCGACAGAATCTGATCAAATCGGGTACGCGCGCCATTGTGCCATCGTCCTTCATGATCTCGCAGATCACACCCGCCGGACGAAGGCCGGCCATTCTCGCAAGGTCCACGGATGCTTCGGTTTGTCCAGCCCGCACTAACACTCCCCCTTCGCGCGCGCGCAAGGGAAACACATGCCCTGGCTTCGAAATATCCTTCCATGTTGTTTGAGCAGCGATCGCAACCTGAATCGTGTGCGCGCGATCATGAGCTGAGATCCCCGTGGTCACGCCTTCCGCGGCTTCAATGCTCTCAGTAAAGGCTGTCCCGAAACGAGACGTATTCACCTGGGTCATCGGCCTCAGGCCAAGGTGTTCCGCTCGCTCCTCGGTCAGTGACAAACAGATAAGGCCGCGTCCGTACCTGGCCATAAAGTTGATGGCTTCCGGCGTTGCAAACTCCGCAGCCAGCGTCAGATCTCCTTCATTTTCGCGATCTTCGTCATCTACGACCACAATCATGCGGCCTCGGGCCAACTCCTCGATCGCTTCTGGAACTGTTGCAAATTCATTTCTCATCTGGACCCCCGGGAATTGCCCGACAGCAGAATGTGACAAGCATCAGGGGTTGAAGAAGCGTAGCAACTCCTGTGCATCATGCTCGCTCAAAGAAGCGCGCACCCGCATATGACGGACGATGGTTCCGGAGATCCGCGGTGAGAAGCCATCGGGGGGCGTATGACATCTTGCGCAATTCTGTTCAAAAACTCTTTGACCTTCGCTCTGTTTGGTGTTGCTCGGGTGTGTGGCCGTCGACTGTTGCTTTGCATTCTGCTGATCCTTCTGCGCAGGTTTTGCCTGTGTCTGAGCAGCGCCGGCGATAGCTACGCCGAAAAGGGCAATGGCGGCGGCATTTAGGAGAAGATGTTCGCGGTTCATCTCAGTGTCCTTTCCAGGCAGGGAAGAGGAACCGGTAAGTTAGGCCCGTCTCCCATATATTCACGTCTTTGTTCGATGAAAACTGTCGCGCGTAACTCGTCAGAATCCTGGTATTGTGCGGCAGGTTATAGTCGAGTCCGAAGTCGGCGCGCTGCGTGTTCACAGAGGGCAGCGGATCGCCTCCGATGTTGTCTGTCTTGAATGTCTGCTGCATCCGGAACAGTGGCTCGAATCGACCGACCCAGCTGTTGTACCCGCCGAACTGTTTCATTCGCCAGTCCGCTTCTATCCAGTAGCCATTCCCGTGGGCGCCGCGAGCCCACTCCGACCGCAGCCGGAACCCGGTGTCCTGAGGCTCCCACCACACGTGAACGCCAGAGAAGTTCTCATGTGTTCCTTGCAGAAGCCGACCATAGGAGGTTCCAATCTCCAGTCGTTGTTTGGGCAGGTACACGCTGACTCTGCCTCCGGAAGAACGGGCGGAGTTGAACTGTTCGTTGCCACTCCGCGCGGAAAAGTAGGCTGCGTAGTCGATGGAGAAGTTCTCGTTGGACACAGCCGATCCCCGCAACTGGCCGCCGAGGCTGGTTCCCGTCTGCATGACTCCCAGTCCGGAAATCAGCGGGCCGTCCTGGAAGTTGGCGACCCAAAAAGGCGACAGCCGCTCGTTATAAGTTGCGAATGGGGTAAGAAAGCTCCCTCCAACCACAGTAAGGTGAGGAGCCGCGATGAAGTCTCCCTGGAGGTAGGTCAAAGCCACGAAGTGAGAGTGGTTATAGCCCTCCTGTCCGCCGCCCTTCGGATTAAAAGATTCCAGCAGGATCGCTCGAGATTCGATGAGGAAACGATTGCCAAGGGGTACCGCGGCCAATGGTTCCATAATTGGCAGGTAACTTGTGGCTCCATCGTTCGTGTTCGTAAAGAAGCCGAGTCCGCCGGACAATAGCGGCGTATTCTGCGCAGCGGCATACTGCCACACGCCGAATGCGACCAGACCCAAAAGCAGGAGTCGCAATGGATTCGACCTTCGAGCGAGAGAAAAAGACCGCTTAGGCATCAACATAAAGAGCACGTTATCGAATCAAGCGGCAAGCATGTGTCTTCGTTTGGTCTAACGAATGTCAGTTGATTGTCACGGCGCAATAGGGAGGTCCGCCGTAACCCGTCGCTCAACAATGTAGTGACAATATGCTGACCCATAGATGACACCCCCCAGTAGGGTGCTGTTTACGGTGAGGAGGTGAAGCGTACTGATCAAGACGGCGCCACAGCAGTCGCGGGACGTGTCTTAGACAGGACCGAGTATCAGGCTGAAGCTGTGCGCGCTCACTGGGCCATCCGTGCTCTTTTTCTCTGGGGTTACCGTCGGCTGCTCTTTCGGGTAACCGCGATCTCGCTCCTCCTCAGTGTCGTACTCTGTTTCTTCGTTATTCCAAAACGGTACACGGCTGTTGCCAGCATCATGCCGCCGGATTCTGGCGGCGCCAGCTCGCTGTTGATGTCAGCACTTTCAGGCAAGGGCGGCCTGGGCGCGTTGGGTGGCATAGCGGCCAGCCTCCTCCACGAGCACAACTCGACAGCGCTCTACATAAGCCTTCTGGAAAGTGGCACGATTGCCGACGATCTGATAAACCGTTTCGATCTTCGGAGGGTTTACAACAAGCGCTACTACGTCGATGCGGCTAAGCGTCTCGCTCGTGAAACCAAGATTACGGATGACAAGAAGAGCGGTGTGATCACCATAAAGGTTGAAGATGCCGATCCGGTACGTGCCCGCGATCTCACCCAGGCCTACCTCGACGAACTGAACAAGATTGTCAACCGAACCAGCACCTCCTCCGCTCGGCAGGAGCGCCTCTTCGTTGAGCGGCGGCTTCACGAAGTTCAGAACGATCTGGAGAATGCACAGATCGAATTGAGCGACTTCTCCAGCAAGAACACGACGATCGACATCACCGCACAGACCCGCGCGATGGTTGATGTGGGTGCGCGCCTTCAGGGCCAGATCGTGGCGGAGCAGTCTGTGCTCGAGTCAATGCGCCAGGTTTACACCGACGACAACGTTCGTGTCCGAGAGGCTCAGGCGAGAATTGGCGTTTTGCAGCGCGAACTAAACAAGCTCGCCGGATCCTCTGCTCCAATCGCACCTTCATCTGGATCTTCTCAGCAGACCGCAGGTGAACTCTATCCTCCTCTTCGCCAGTTGCCGCGTCTTGCTGTCCGTTATGCGGATCTCTATCGGCGTGTAAAGGTGCAGGAAGCGATCTTTGAACTTCTCACGCAGCAGTACGAGATGGCGCGCATCGAGGAGGCGAAAGACGTTCCGGTGGTGCGCGTAGTCGATGCCCCCGGAATTCCGGAGAAGAAGTCTTTTCCTCCGCGGGTAATTCTCAGCGTGGTGCTCACGCTGCTTGCATTCGGCGCTGTGTCCGCATTCCTCCTGCTCAGGGAGCGGTGGGCCAACGTTGACAGTGCCGATCCTCGCAAGAGGCTGGCCGACGCTATTAGCGGCAGCGTCAGGCGCCGTAAAGAACTCGCCCTGGTCGCGAAGGGTGCGCTATGAGGAAGCATCTGACGAATGCAACCTACGGTGTTCTCGACTACGCGTCATATCCCATCGCGATGTTGCTGGTCGCGCCCATCGTGCTTCGCAGGCTGGGCGCCTCAGAGTACGGCCTGTGGATTATGTGCGCCTCAGTCATTAGCGCAGGCGGCATTCTGGCATCGGGATTCTGTGACGCTGCGATGCAGCGTATCGCTCGGCTTCGCGGAATCGAAAAAATTGGGACGGCGGCAGACACGGTCCGTGCGCTGCTCACGATCAATCTCACTTCGGGATTGTTCTTCGCCATTCTCGTATGGTTTGTTGCGCCAATTGCCGCGATTCACATGGCGGCCTATCACATTGGGCCTTACCACATCACCTCGGTAAAGGAATGCGTAGCTTCTCTCCGCATGGGTGGTATGTGGATCGTATTACGCGCTCTCGAAAGTGCGAGTATCACAGCACACCGCGCCTTCGAGGAGTATCGGGGAACCGTTCGAATCAGCGTCGCTACAAGGCTTCTTACCCTTGCATCCGCTGCGGTGCTTGCAACGATCGGGTATCGGGTGCCGGCGATCCTCGGCGCAACCGGAGCGGCGCTCGCCCTCGGAGTATTTCTGCAGTTCCGGGGTCTTCGAGACTATTTCGGACTGGTGCCCTGGAGGCCCACACTCGATCGTGAAGAACTTCGTCTCCTTGTGCGCCCTGGGATGTTCGTGTGGGTCCAGTCCGCATGCGGCGTCATCTTTGGCCAGTTGGATCGAATCCTGCTTGCCCTGTCCTTCGGGGCCGCGGCACTGGCGCCTTACGCCGTATGTGTACAGTTTGCGGCTCCGATCTTTGGTCTTTCAGCGTCAGGTCTCCACTTTCTTTATCCGCTGATGTCTCGCAAAGCCTCCAGTGCCTCCGGTCCTGTCCTTCAGCAGTTGGTGGGCAAGTCGTTCGTTTGCAATCTCGTCGTTGTTGCCGTGCCCTCGCTCGCGTTGCTCGCAGTCGGACGGGCCGCGATCCATCTCTGGTCGGGAAGTGCCATCACTCAGCAGTCATTGTCCATTCTTCCCGGGATCGTGCTCGGCACGGCTTTATGGGCACTCGGCGTTACCGGCACATATGCCATGCAGGCGTTAGGGCGGTTTCGCACCGTAGCCCTCCTGAATATCGGCGGAAGGATGTGCGCCCTCTTTCTTCTCGTCTATCTGCTCAAGCATCGCGGAATAGAGGGTGTTGTCCTCGCACGAATCTTCTATGGAGCGACCGCACTGCTTGTCTATGTGCCGTTGCTTCGCTGGCTGTGGCTCTCAAGGCCCACGCGTGCCGCTGTAGCTTACAGCGCGAGCGGCCTCCAGGAGGGACAGTCATGAAGATTCTCGTGACGGCCATCTCCTTCTCTTCGAAAATCTCTGGCATTCAACGCCATGCATTTAATCTCGTGCGTTGTCTTTTGGCCCACGCTGATGTCTGCGAAGTTCATCTTGTTATCGCACCATGGCAGCAGAAGATGGCAAAGAGCGCAGGTCTAGGCCACGACAGCCGGCTCCATGTCCATGTGGCGCAACTGAAACCTGGATCAATCAGCCGAAATCTGTGGCATTACCGCGCGCTTCCGGAAATAGCCGAACGCTTGCAGCCCGATCTAGTCCACCTCACCTATCCCGTGCCGATCAATGCGGCCGCGTTTCAATGCGCTGTAGTTCTCACGCTCCATGATCTCTATCCCTACGAAATACCTGCCAATTTTCGTTTTCCCCATGTCTTCTTTAATCGCTTGGCACTGCGCCAGTCTCTCCGAAATGTGGACGCCATCGCCTGTGTGTCGGACGCGACCCTGTTGCTCCTGAAGCAATTTGCACACGAGCATGTTTGGCGGAAGGCGGTCCGCATCTACAACTGCGTCGAACCCGCCGCACGATCAATGCCGAAGTCTCCGCTTCCCGAGCTTTGCGGCAAGCCGTTTCTTCTTTGCGTTGCACAGCATCGGAGGAACAAAAACATCCCTTTGCTGATCCGCGTATTTGGCTCTCTCCTCAGCCGGGGCGCAATCCATGCTTCGACGAATCTCTTGATTGTCGGCATCTCCGGGCCGGAGACGGCTGCTATACACGAGACAGTAGCGCGGCGGTCCCTCAGCAGGCGCGTCTTCTTTCGCGAAGGCCTCTCGGATTCAGAGCTGCAGTGGTGCTACGAGCGTTGTGATGCCGTAGCAGTCCCATCACTGACAGAGGGATTTGGCCTGCCTGTTGCGGAGAGCTTGTTGGCCGGCTGCAGAGTGATCTGCTCGAACATACCTGCTCTCCAAGAAGTCGGTCGAAATCACTGTCACTACTTCGAACTCGGTCCGAATGAAGAGGAGGCACTAGCCAACGCAATTGCGACAAGCCTTAAAGGGCCGAAGCCATCGGCTGTTTCGCTACCCCACTTATCGGCCCGTGTCCTTGCTCATGAGTATGTAAATCTCTATCGAGAAGTACTCGAAAACCGGTTCGCCAGGGCCGCATCTCAGTCGGAACACAGCAAATTGCGGGACAACTCCGCACTGCGGGAGGTATGAACGTGGCCGCGTCCGACTCCTGCGTTCCAAACCTCTACGCAGACTCGCTGAAATCTCGCGCGAACGCAACTGTAGCCTCGTCTAACGGGCTCATTCGCAGTTTCGTGAGAATTGCACCTCTCGTGGCGGATCTCTTGGCGAGTGCAATTTGTACATTCCTCGTGTACAGCATCTCGTCTGATTCCGCGCTCTCGCTCAGAAAGCAGGCCATAGTAAGCATTGTCGTTGGAATCGTTGCCGCGTTCTCGCATGTCCAGCGGCAAGCGACCATTTGCAATCTGATTCAGGTTCGAGAAACCGAGGCCATTCTTCGATCTGCAATTCTGTCGCAGTGTTCGTTTCTCTGCATGAATCTGCTACTCGGAAGATACTTGCCCGCCTGGGCATACGCTGTATCTCTCTTCGCAATGGCATCTTCGATGATGTTCATGAGAGCGGCGGTCACGCGGCTTCTCCGCTGGATCAATCGAGCCGGCTACGGAGCCGATTCTGTCGTCATCTACGGGCATTCAGAGACTACGAAACAGATCGCTATCGCAATGCTCCGCTCGCCTTCCTGTGGCCTCCATCCCGTGGCCCTGGTTCACGATGACTCTCTGCAACCAGCCGATCGCATATATCGGTCAAAAGACGGCTTCTGCAAATCGATTCCAGTGAGCAGTGAACCGCTCACTTCTGCGAAGCTGAAATCACTTCAGTGCAATCTACTGATTCTCGCAGCGCCACATCTCTCACAAGGCCAAATCGCAACGACGGCGGATATTGCTCGCGAGTGCGGAGCTCCCGTTGCCGTACTTTCTACGGCGTTGGAGAGTGAAGATCCCTTGGATCAACTGGAGATCGATGGCCTCCAACTGGTCACTGCGATGCGGGTTGTTTCCGTCTGGCACTCGGATCTCTTGAAACGCGCAATGGATGTCACGATTGCGTTGTCTCTTATTCTTCTTGGCTTGCCGATATTTCTCCTGATCGCTCTCTGCATCAAGCTCGACTCGCCAGGCCCGGTTCTCTTCGCGCAGAAGCGCGTCGGCCGCGATGGCGAGCTCTTCACGATTTTCAAATTCCGTTCTCTGCATGTCAGTTCACGTATGTACGAAGCCTCGCCGACAACCCCAACCGATCCTCGCATTACCAGGGTTGGTCGGCTGCTTCGCCGCACAGGTCTGGACGAGACAGCACAGCTTCTCAACGTGCTCATGGGCCAGATGTCGCTTGTCGGTCCACGCCCCGAGATGCCCTTCCTTGTAGAGCGCCACATGCGCCAGCATCGACCGCGATTGCAGGTCATCCCCGGCATTACTGGCCTCTGGCAGTTAAGTACGGATCGCACATCGCCGATCCATGAAAACACGCAGTACGACCTCTTCTACATTCGCAACCGTACTTGCTGTATGGATGCAGCCATACTCATCCACACCCTGCTCTACGCCATGCGAGGTGGTGTATGAGTTTCAGCGAGTCAGCCTCTGAGAATGTCTTTCGACACCCACATGCCAATGTTCTCGGAATTTCTGTCTCCGCCATCAACATGGATCGCGCGATTGAGCTGGCTGAGAGCTGGATTGCGAGTGAAAAGAGCACATACATCTGCATGACTAGCGTTCACGGCGTGATGGAAGCACAATCCAATGTACATCTTCGCAGTGTGTTGAATGGAGCATTTATCAACGCTGCCGACGGAATGCCGATGTCCTGGGTCGGCTGGCTGCAGGGACACCGGCAGATGGATCGTGTCTACGGCCCTGACTTCATGGCAAATCTCTGCCGGCTCTCGGTTGGCAAGGGATATCGCCACTACCTGTACGGCGGACAGCCCGGCGTTGCCCCAGCGCTGAAAGACGCGTTGGAGAAGCGTTTTCCCGGCGTCCAAATCGTCGGAACCTTTACTCCACCCTTCAGGAGCCTCACGAGGAGAGAGGAGGCTGACCTTCTGAAAGATGTGCAGAACGCACAACCCGACATCCTGTGGGTGGGGCTGAGCACGCCCAAGCAGGAGTGCTTCATGGCTGATTACGTCGACCGGCTGGGCGTTCCGCTGCTTATCGGTGTGGGCGCCGCCTTTGACTTCCACACTGGCCGGATTGAGGAGTCGCCCGCGTGGATTAAGCGTGCGGGGCTCCAGTGGCTGCACCGCCTGTTGCAGGACCCCGGACGGCTCTGGAAGCGCTATCTTCTCAATAATCCGAAATTCATCTGGCGAATAACACTCCAGTTTCTCAATCTGTGGAACCATGAATGTCAATGTGGTGTGCAACCCAAGCCGAGGTCCTCTACGACAAATTCGTGACAATTCCCAAACTCACATATGACAAACATCAAATGTGAAATATTTACCCTTGAACATGGCCTGAACGTGTGTACGCACACGGATCCCTTAGCTTAAAATCCGCCACGTTGGAGCTACGTGCTCCGGGAGAAAACACATGAAGATGAAGTACATGTTGGTGCCGCTGCTTCTGATCGCTGCGTCCTTTGTGCCTTTGAAATCGCACGTGCTCGCACAGGAAGCACCGAAGCGGATCGAGATAACCGCGAAGCAGTTTGAGTTCGAGCCTTCTGAAATTACCGTGCAGAAGGGGCAGCCCGTCATCTTGGTGATCAAAAGCGCGGATGTCGCGCATGGTTTGCGCTTCCGCGAACTCAATCTGAATGTAAAGATCGACAAAGGCGGAACTGCGGAGCTGCCATTCACCCCGGACAAAACCGGTGACTTCGTCGGTCACTGCTCCGTCTTCTGTGGCCCCGGTCATGGCGGGATGACTCTGACGATGCACGTGGTGAACTGACGTGTCCCGGCTCCTCTCTGGCATCTGCCTCCTTGCGCTCGCAGGGTTAGCCGGCTGCAAGGCGACGCCGCCCGGCAAATTCGAAAGCAGTACGGTGACTTTTGCGAAGCACCACATCTTCGTGGGCAACAAGAAGCAGAAAAATCCGCTGCCGGATAACCACGACACCTGGAACGATGGCAAGGAGGCATTCTCCCATTACTGTGTCGCATGCCACGGCATGGATGGCCAGAATACCGGGGTTCCTTTCGTCAATCACATCTCTCCACCCATTCCATCGCTTGCTTCAAAGGACGTGCAAAGCTATACCGACGGCCAGCTCAAATGGATTCTCGACAACGGGATCTGGCCGTCCGGTATGCCCGGTTCAAAGGGGACGCTGAGCGACGATGAGCTCTGGTCCATCATTGTCTACATTCGGCACCTCCCGCCCGCAGGCAGTCAGGGCGTTCCGGACATGTACACCCACTAACAATTTCAACCGCGCGAGCCCACCTTGAACCCACATGCTGCAACGCTGACCGAAAGTCACTCGACAAGCACAGAGATGACCGGCGTTCCCTTCATCGTGGGCTTCTTCTTCGCGTTTCGCGTAATTATTGTGCTCGTGTCTGCTCGCTTCCTCGGCATGGAACCGCAGACAGGAGCTGTCATCAGTGTCGGCCTAAACCTTGCTCTCCCGTTGTTGGTTGCGTTCCAGTGCCTGGGCTCTGTCGAGCACACCTTCGGAAGCATGGTACGGCCGTGGAGCATCCGCTGGGCCTTCGTCTTTCTCATCTTCGCGGGTCTCAGCCTCAGCTGGACAGTCGCCGCTTCCATGTCCGCAGCCATTGCGTACTGGTGTGCCATGGCTGCAGACGTCTTGATGGTCGTCCTCTTGCTTCGCAGCGGCGACATTCCCACCATCGCATCCGCGCTCATGCGGGGCTTCGTCTGGGGAGCTTGTGTTGTTGCAATCGTCGCCTGGTTAATTCCTGCGCAATCGGATCTTCGTCTCGGAGACGAGGAACTGCTCGGTCCGAATCAGATCGGATATGTTTGCGGCTTCGCTCTCTTTTTTGTCCAGTACCTCATGCGAAAGAAGGAAGGGAACTGGACGTTTGCGGCTGCCTTGCTTGGAATCACGCTTCTTCGCAGCCTTAGCAAAACCACTATCGGCGCCTTCATCGTTGCCGAGCTATTGCTCTTCGCGCTGGATCCCTCGATGAAGCGTAGAACCAAGGTGATGCTGATCAGTGCTACGGCTGTGACGGCTCTTGCCTTTTCGAGCCTGCTTACTTCTTACTTCGACACCTATAGCAACTCCGGCGGCCCGGAGACACTTACCGGCCGCCTCGGCATCTGGGCATACATTCTCAACGAAGCAGTTGATAAACCATGGATAGGGCATGGCTTCTACTCAGTCTGGAAGGTCATCCCGCCCTTCGGTTCTTTTGAGGCTCGTCACGCGCACAATGAGCTGATACAGCAGTTTTATTCTTACGGTGCCGTCGGAATCATCATGATGATCGGCATCTACACCAGCTTCTATCGCCAGTTGCGAAAGCTTCCCTTCAAAGCGGATCGGGCTTACTACCTCGCGATTCTCGTCTTCGTCCTGATCCGCGGTCTCACAGATACCGAAGCCTGCGACATCTCGCTTCCTCTCTGGGCTATCATCATGTTCACTTTGCTCATCGAAAGTGTCCGCAGGACAAACACGAATCCAATTTTGATCCCTACTGATGCGGGTAACTCAAATTGTCACTCGATTGTCATTTCTTAACTTTGTGCTGGCTTCTCTCAACTGGGTCGAACAGAATAGGAACGGGGAGGTCAGGACCATATGACGGGTGCTGATGTGACTGATATCGATCACCAAACGCAACCAGTCCCTGCGGTAAATCTCGGCACAATTCTTGTGATTGAAGATGACCCGCGAATGCAGAAGGTGCTGCGCAGAATCTTCGCGGATGAGCACTACTCCGTCGCCGTCGCTGGAGACGGCCAGACAGGTCTTGATCTATTCCGTTCCGAGCGCCCGATCGCCGTTGTTCTTGACCTTATTCTTCCTCGGATCTCTGGTCGCGAGCTCTGCCAGACCTTCAAGAATATCTCCAACGAAACACCGATCATCGTCCTTAGTGCCATCAGCGAAGTTGTCGACAAGGTACTTCTTCTTGAACTCGGGGCTGACGACTACGTCACCAAGCCCTTCAGTCCGCGAGAGCTCACCGCCCGCGTGCAGGCAGCCATTCGACGGCAACGCAAACCCGCCGTCTCCAACACATTTCGTTTCGGCGAGTGCGAGATCGACTTTCGCAGCATGACCGCTCGACGCGCCGGCGTTCCTGTAGTTCTCACCGCACATGAGTTCAAACTACTGAAGTTCTTCACGCAGAACGTCGATCGTGTGTTAACGCGCGAAGTCCTTCTCAATGAAGTCTGGGGATATAACGCTTACCCGACAACGCGCACAGTCGATAATCAGATTTTGAAGTTGCGCCAGAAGCTGGAGACAGATTCGGCCAATCCCCAGCATCTGCTTACAATCTACGGCGCGGGGTACAAATTTGTCCCATGAATCCCAGACCGAACCTTCAGAACCCCAGACTTTCTCGCGCTTAGCATCTGCTTACCGCAAAGAGGGCGTGCGAACGCATGTCTTGCTGGTCGTAGCGATGGCCGTCGTGACGGTCATCGTCACAGCACTGTTTCTCGTCCTCCTCCGGCAACGGCTCAACGCGCAGGTGACAATAGACCTCACACAGGATCTCAGCCGTTCGGTCATCACCTTTCAGAGCCTCCAGACCGAGCGACTGCACGCGCTCGATCGCGAGAACGCACTCCTCTCCGATCTGCCCACGCTCAAGGCCCTGATGACCAGCGGCGACGACCTAACCATTCAGGATGGCGCCATCGAGTTCTGGCAACTCAGCGGAAGCGACCTCTTTGCACTCGCCGACGGATCCGGAAGGGTGGTCGCCGCCTACACCAAAAACAACTCGTCCGGTCCTTCACTCAATCGTGCGCTGCAATCGCTACTTTCCTCTCCGTCCAGGCACTATCTCATCAATGGCGGGTCGCTATACCAATGTTCGCTGCTGCCGCTTTACTTCGGCAGTGAAGAAAACGGAACACTGCTCGGATACGTCGTCAGCGGCATTTCTATCGAACGCACCGTTCGTCAGATTAGCGAGCCCACCGGTGTGGAAGCCGCCTTCCTCAGCGCCGGCAATGTTGTCACCAGTACCCTTGACCCGTCCAGCCAGGCTGCTCTCTCGAACCCGCGACTGCTCTCCGCCACCACACAGCACCCCCTTCGGGTAGAGCTCGGATCGCAGCGGTATCTCGCCGCTGCCGAAGACCTCTCTTCGGTTTCCACATCTCCACTGCAGCTTGTCGTCTTGAAATCATTTGATCCGGCTGAGCGCTGGATGAAACGCATCGACCGGATGGTGCTTAGCACCGGCCTTCTCGCGCTCATCTCCGGCACATTGCTGATGATCGCTCTTGCGCGACTCCTTACTCGTCCGCTCGAGGAACTCTCCGAAAGCGTCCGCGCCTTCGGCATGGGCGACAGCCATTATCGCGTTCCCGGCCATGGTCCCCGTGAGGTGCGTCAGCTCAGCGATGCATTTGCCGGCATGCGCGATGAGATTCAGCAGGCTCACCAGGCGCTCCTTGAATCCGAACGCCTCGCCACCATCGGCCGAATGGCCAGCTCCGTCTCTCACGACCTGCGCCACTACCTCGCTGCCGTCTACGCCAACGCCGAGTTCCTCGCCTCCGGTCGCCTCTCTGAAAGCGAGCGCATCGAGATCTTTGGAGACATCCGCGCCGCTGTTCTCGGCACCACGGACATGATCGAGTCCCTGCTGATCCTCAGCCGAACCGGCGCAAATACAAGGAGATCCTCTGAGCCGATGGCTCTCCTGCTGGAACGAACCGTAGCCCTGTTCCGGGCACATCCTGATGCCGAGGGCGTGCGCATCGTCACTTCCTTCGGCGACCCCGCTGAGAGCACAGCTCTTGTTGATGGAAAGCAGATTGAGCGCGGCGTCTACAATCTGCTGCTTAACGCCTGCCAGGCTGCCCGCACAGGCGGTGCTGAGCCACTCGTGACAATTACGCTGGAGACGAAGGAGCAGTACAGTGTTGTTACCGTCACGGACAACGGCCCCGGTGTCCCAGAAGGAGTTCGTAATAGCCTGTTCGAGCCGTTCGTAAGTGAGGGCAAGCAGAAGGGAACCGGTTTGGGTCTTACTCTCGCACAACATATCGCGAATGAGCATGGTGGAGATGTAATTCTGGTCAGCAGCCGTCCGGGAGAGACAATCTTCCAGATGAAAGTGGCGCGCGATCTCTCACAACCCATGGCCACTCCCGGCTCCGAATCCAATCACCGCGATCAGGTCATTGCCCATGAAAACGTTTGGTCATAGCCGCAACGTTCGTCGCTCTGAAAAGTCCTATTCTCTCTGGCGGTCAGTCGCAATCCTCGCGGTGATTGGAATTTCCGCGCCTACTCTCTCTGCGCAGGCAGTGCAGCCGAGCATTCCCGCGCAGATTCAGCAGCTGACCGCCGCAATGGAACGCACACAAGCGCAACTCCAGCAGTCTCAACAGCAGCTGGATGAGATGCGAACGCAACTTGCCGCGCTTCAGCAACAGATGGCTCAGCGGCAGGGAACATCTGCAACCACCACTGCCGCTACGGCTGATCCGGTTGATACTCCTCCTGGCCAGCCGCAGTCCCAGTCCGCGGAGCTGCAGGACATTCGCGAGCGTCAGGTGATGCAGGAGGCCCAGATCGCGACGCACGATCAGATCAAGGTCGAATCCGAGTCGAAGTACCCGGTCAAAATCACAGGCCTCCTTCTCTTCAACGGCTTCGTCAACACAAGCGGTGTGGACATGCCCGCAACGCCCACCGTCGCATCTCCTGGATCGGGCAGCACCGGAGCCTCCGTGCGCCAGACCGTGCTCGGTATCGATGCGCGTGGTCCGCATCTCTTTGGTGCTCGCAGCTATGCTGACCTGCGCGTGGACTTCTACGGCAACGTCGTCGCCCCCAGCACATCGCTCGGCACTTACACCACAACCGACAGCTTTCTTCGTCTGAAGACCGCGCACGCCGGCATGCAGTGGGAGAACAGTGAAGCCGCCTTCTCCTACGATCGCCCTCTTATCAGTCCCGACTCGCCCACTTCGCTTACCGCGGTCGCAAATCCAGCGCTCGCGTGGTCTGGCAACCTGTGGGCCTGGAACCCGCAGCTCACGTTCACGCAGAATGTGCCGTTCGCACAGTCACACGCTCTCCAACTGCAGGCTGCAATGATCGACGCGGGAGACCCGCCCATCTCCCTCGCAGGTGCCTACAGTTCAGCACCGACGCCACCGTCCGGAGCACAGCAAAGTCGCTGGCCCGGCCTCGAAGCCCGCATCGCGCTCCTCGGATCGCAGCGCGATGACCGCGATCACATTGGCGTTGGCGGATATTTCTCCCCACACGTTCTGCCTTCGGGCCGCCGCTATGACGCATGGGCCGGCACACTGGACGCTCGCTTCCACATGCCCGCGCGTCTTGAGTTCTCCGGCAATTTCTACCGTGGGCTTGCGCTCGGCGGACTCGGTGCTGGCGGTTACAAGGACTACGCGTATGTGTACGTGTCAGGCCTGGAAAAGTACTTCTTCCGTCCCCTCAATGATGTCGGTGGCTGGGCGCAATTAAAGGAGAAATGGAGCGAACGTCTCGAATTCAACGCCGCTTTCGGCATGGACAACGTTTTCGCGAGCGATCTCCACCGCTACTCGATCCCCGGTGGCACCGCGTACCAGAATCTCGCTCGCAACCGCACCTGGACCGGCAACGTTATCTACAGCCCAAGCGCCTATCTGCTCTTCTCTTTCGAGTATCGTTATCTTGCAAGCGCACCCATCACCGGATCGTCCTCATCCTCTAACGTCATCGGAATGTCCGCGGGATACAAGTTTTGATGAGAACCTTACGGCTCAGCCACTGGATTGCCAGCACACTTATCCTGCTTCCCGCGATCCTCTGCGCGCAAAATCGCGCCGCCCGTACCTCGTCGGCTGAGCTGCGCCTCCACGTTCAACCGACGCCGGCCACGCATCTCAAAGTTGCCGCCGTCGTCTGGCTTGAACCACTCGGCGACACGCTAGTCCTCCCCTTCACTCCGCAGGGACATTACACCCTGCTGCAGAAGAATCGCACCTTCATGCCGCATCTGCAGGTTGTTCCCGTCGGCAGCGTCGTGCAGTT
>Ga0157369_10003718_pt1 | contig 18137 bp, 13 predicted proteins | sample C25metaG_FD_113461 | JGI IMG/M metagenome (GOLD analysis project Ga0157369, IMG submission 113461) | Corn rhizosphere microbial communities from Kellogg Biological Station, Michigan, USA - C2-5 metaG | ecosystem: Host-associated > Plants > Roots > Rhizosphere > Soil | place: USA: Michigan... | reverse complement strand
TGCTCGCGGATCTCGGCGAGCACCGAATCCAGGTCCGCAGCGCGATAGCGGGCGATGAGCGCGGCGGCCTGTTCCGGCCCGTCGGCATCGCCGAGGAGGATCAGGACCTCGGTCTCGGCGCCCGGCGCGAGCTCGACGGCTGTGACCATCGCACCGCACGGATCGAGCCCTGCTCCGACCGTGCCGGAAAGCGGCGCCGTTCCAGCGAGGCCGGCCGGATCGGACAGGCAGCCGTTGCGGCCGATGAATTCGCGGCGGTCCGCGGTCCAGCTCGTCTGCTGACCGCCAAGGTCGAGAAACGCGACGCGCCGCGCGAAGGCCGGATTCCACGGGTTTCGCGCGAACATCGCGCCGAGGATCGGGTCGATCTCGGTCAGGACAAATGACGCCGAAGCGCCGCGCGACGTGCCGAGCACCCATTCCACATAACTGGTGACGGACAGCCGCCGCGGCCGGTCGGTCGCGTTGCGCAGCTTCAGTCGGCTGATCCTGACCGGATCGGCCACGGGCACATAGGTCAGAAGCTCCGAGCTTATGCCATGCGCTTCATGCTCGAACCGGCTGTAGCCCCAGCCGTGGCGCGCGACATAGACGCCGAGGTCGTCGCGGATGGGTTGTGCTGTCGGGGACCAGGTATCGCCGCTCTCTTCATCACGAAGGTAGATGGCGTCGCCAGGACGGTCGGTCACCGGGTCGTTCGACCAAGGGGTCAGCTGATGCTCCCGGCTGTTCACCGACCAGCTGAAGCCGCATCCTTCAGCCGACACCTGAAATCCGAAACCAGGGTTGGCAATGACGTTGATCCAGGGCGCCGGGGTCGACTGGCCGGGGCCGAGGGTGACGACATATTCGCGCCCGTCTTCGGCAAATCCGCCGATCCCGTTGAAGAATTCGAGACCAGAGCTGGTGGGGGGTGGCGGTGCGGCCCTCGGTGAGGCCTTGCGCGCCTCGCGGGGAGGACGGACAGGCTCCTTGATCCGGTTGAGCTGCTCGGCAAGGCCGCCACCGTCGCCCGTCAGCCGAACGCGAGCGACCGACGCGAGCAGTGCAGCGGTTTCGGGAGGCAGGAGGTCGGCGCGCAGCAGGAAGATCTGCCCCGTGGCGCCTTCTGCCGATGCCGAGGGTCGTGCCTGGCGAGTGCGCAGGGCGTCCTCGAGCGCGGACTGCAGGTCCTGAAGATAAGAGGAGGGCCGTTCGTTGAGGATGACGAGGTCCACCTCGAGCCTCCTGGTCCGCCAATATTCCATCGCCTGGAGCAGCTGGTGAACGATCCTTATGTCCTCGACGTTCGCGATCCGAAGCAGGATGATCGGCAGGTCGCCCGAGATGCTCTGCGACCACAGGCCGGATTGTGGGCCGGCGCCGCGCATGATCACGTCCGAGGACGGGCGAAGCGCCCGCCCGGCATAGATGAGATGACCGGCCAGACGCTGGAATTCGCTCGCTTCCTCCCGGTCGATGCCGAGATGATGGAGCTGCACCTGCGCCTGCGTCCAGGCGAGCGTCACCGCTCGGTCGAAAGCGCTGACATCGTTGGTCCTGTCGACGGCGTCGAGCAGCTTTTCCCGGGAATCGGCCACCAATGTCCAGAAGTCGATATGCGCCGCCGCGCCTGGCGCGAGCCGCACCCGCCGGCGCAGGACGAAGACCGGATCGAGAACGGCTCCCGTCGAGCGTGACAGCAGACGTCCATCGACCGCCGCGGCCGGCGCCCGGACGCCAAGTCCGCGCCCAAGGAAGCGGGCCCGGTCGGTTTCGAACTCCGCCTTCCCAATGCTTTCGCCCGAGCTCACCGAATGATGCGCGGCCCAGATTTGCGGCTCGTCGGGCGAACGGCGGCGGCGCGAGGCGAGAATGGCGCCGAAGCGCGCGACATAGTCGGTCTCGACGGACATTTTCGAGAAGGCCGGATGGGCGACATCGGCGGCATGCGGGGCGATCGCGACCTCGGCATAAGAGGTGACCTCGACGTTGCGCGCCCGTTCGCCATTGTTGGTGATGGTCAGCCGGCGGACCTCGGCGTCGTCTTCGGTCGAGACGACCACCTCGAGGGTGGTGTGAAGATCGCCGTCCTGGCGCCAGAAGGATGCCCGTTCCTCGCTGAACGCGGCCGAATAACGATCCGGCCGGGCGCTCGTCGGCTGGTAAGTGGCGGACCACAGAAGGTCGCTCTCCACGTCGCGCAGATAGATGAAGGATCCCCAATCGTCGCAGGTCGGATCTTCGCGCCATCGGGTCACCGCAAAGTCCCGCCAGCGGCTGTAGCCCGACCCGGCCGCCGTGAGCATGACGCTGTAGCGGCCGTTCGAGAGGAGATGCGTGGCCGGAGACGCGGCATGCGGATCCGCCGTCCGCCACCCGCCCGCCGTCTCGAACTCCCGGACCTTGGCGTGAGGCTTGGTATCGCTTGCCCACGATGGCGCAGCGGCGATCTCGCGCGGCATGCGCTCGTGCAGGAGCAGCTCCGCCGCGCGCACCATCGGCTCCGAATGGAATCTTGCCCGCATCATGCCGCCGAGCAGGGTGTCGGCGATGGCCAGGATGGTCATGCCCTGATGGTGCGCCATGAACGCGCGAACGATCGCGACCTTCTGGCCGTCCGACAGTCGGCGCGGCGTGAAGTCGAGGGCCTCATAATAGCCGAAGCGGCCGCGCGCGCCGCCGCTGGCCAGTCGCGTGAAATTGCGCGCGGACGCGGCCGGGTCGACGATTGCTGCGAGCGCCGTCGCATAAGGAGCGATGACGGCGTCCTCGCTGAGCCCACGCTTCAGGCCGAGGCCTGGAATGCCGAAGTTGGAATATTGATACGTGAACTGCAGGTCGCGGGCGTTGTAGGCGGACTCCGATATGCCCCAGGGGGTGCCCAGGGCCTTGGCATAATCGATCTGTCGTCTGACGATCGCGCGATTGGTACGGCCGATGATGCTTTCCGCCGGCGCATGCATGATCAGCGCGGGCATCAGATATTCGAACATCGAGCCCGACCAGGACAGCAATGCCGCGCCGCCGCGGACATGCGTGACCGCATGGCCAAGCCGGAACCAGTGCCGCGGGTGCAGGTCGCCCTTGGCGATGGCGATGAAGCTTGCAAGGCGGGCTTCCGAGGCCAGCAGGTCATAGGAGCTTTCGTCGAGCGCTCCGTCGCGAGCCAGATAGCCGACGGAGAGGAGCAGCCGTTCCTCGTTCAGGAGGAAGCCGAACTCCATCGCAAACGCCATGTCGCGCGCCCCTTGCGCGATGGCCGACAATCGGGTCGCAAGATCGTCGGACGACGCCAGGTCGCGCTTGTGGCTTTCGATCGACCGGCAGACCGCCCGGGCCCAGAACAGGATGTCCGACGCGTCCTCCCCCCGCTCGATCGCGAATGCGCTGGCGAGATCGACGAGCATTTCTGCCGGCGCCGCAAGCGCCGCGAGGCGGCTGGCGAGATCTTCGCCATCAATCCAGGCGCTGCACGCCTGGGCGAAGAGGTTCGCAACCGATTCATCGAGCTGACGCCAGGTGACCGTTTCGGTGCGGCGCCGGTCCCGCAGCGATTCGACCTCTTCCCGCACGAGGCGGAGCGCATCAATGGTCCCGGCGAGGCGCCTCGAATCTTCAGGCAGCCGCTCGCACCAATCCTCGCAGGCATTGGCGAGCGTGATGAGATGTCCCGCGAGATTACCGCTGTCGACCGAGGAGACATATTGCGGGTCGAGGGGGTGTAGGCTTTGGGTGTCGTACCAATTGTAGAAGTGGCCGCGATATCGATCGAGCTTGGCCATGGTCGCGATGGTCGCCTCGAGCCGCTCGATCGTGTCGAGGGCGCCCATCCAGCCGAAATCGTGCGCGCTCGCGGTCGACAGGAGATAGAGGCCGAGATTGGTCGGCGAGGTCCGCCGGGCGAGAACCGGCGACGGCTCCTCCTGGAAATTGTCCGGAGGAAGCATGTTGTCGGCGGACGTGACGAAGGTCTCGAAGTAGCGCCAGGTCCGCCGCGCGATCAGCCGCAGCGCTTTTCTGTCGGCCTCGCTTGCCGAGCGTTCCGTGACCGCGCTCGATCGCCGGCTCACCTGTCGAGCGACAGCCGGTGACGCGATCCACAAGAGAGCGAAAGGAGCGGCGAGAAAGATGGTCCTGTCACCGAACAGCCAGGTCGCCGCGATCGCAACCAGGCCGGTGACCACCGCGCCGGCCATCCACCGATAATAAGCGCCAAGGGTGGGATTGGGACCGATGGTCGCTTGCGCGGCGGGAGTCCATTGCAGGAGATTTCGCCGGGTGACGAACACGCGGAACAGGGTCCGGATGACCGCGTCCCCCATCAGCCAGGCCTGGTGCGCAAGGAGCGTCACGACTAGCAGCGCTTGAACGAACGCACCGCCAAGATCGGAAAGCACGCGTGCGAAGTGCACTCGGGCCGCGATTCCGGGATGACGCGCCGGGACCGAAGCGAGCACGGGCGCCACGCTTGGAAGCGCGATGGTCGCCAGGAAGAACAATGTCCACACCAGCGCCGCGTCGAACGGCAGCATCCAGCCCGCGAGCAAGGCTAGGACGCAGGTCAAAGGCGTGACCGAGCGCCGCAGATTGTCGATCATTTTCCAGCGCCCGCTCGCCGGCATCCTTGCTGGCAGACGCCGCGACTTTCCGAGGAGCCAGCTCCAGCCCAAGATCCATGGCAGCAATTGCCAATCGCCACGCGCCCAGCGATGGTAACGCAGCGACGCGACGTCGTACCGGGCCGGGTAGGATTCGACGACCTCGACATCGGAGGCAAGGCCGGTCCGTGCGAACACGCCCTCGAACAGGTCGTGACTGAGCAGCGTCGAGTCCGGGACCCGGTCGGCGAGAACCGATTCGAAGGCATCGACCGCGTAGATGCCCTTGCCGGCATAGGAACCCTCGCCGAAGAGGTCCTGATAGACGTCGGACACCGCTGCCGAATAAGGATCGATTCCGTTGGGACTGGAGAAGGTGCGCTGATAGGCGGAGCCTTCATCGCCGACTGGAAGGTTCGGCGTCACTCGCGGCTGGAGGATCGAATAGCCCTCGGTGACCCGTCGCCGGATGGGGTCGACGATGGCCTGGTTTAGCGGATGCGCCATCTTCCCGATCAGCTTCCGCACCGCGCCGGGGGGAAGCCTCGTGTCGGCATCGAGGGTGACGACATATTGGACGCCGTCAGGCAGCGTCGGCGGGCGTCCGTCGAGGCTCACGAAGGTCGTGTCGCGGTCGCCGCGCAGTAGGCGGTTGAGCTCGTGCAGCTTGCCGCGCTTGCGCTCCCAGCCGATCCACAGCCGCTGGCTTTCGTTCCATACCCGCCGGCGATGGAGCAGGAGGAACCTGTCGCCGCCGGGTGCCGGCGGGTGCCGGCGGTTGAGTGCGGCAATGGCGTCGACGGCGATTTTGAGGAGGGCCTCGTCACCCTCGACCGTCTCGCTTGGCGCATCCGGCCAATCGGAGAGCAAGGCGAACTGAATGTCCCCGCGGATGCTGGCGAGATGATGGATTTCGAGGCGCTCGACCTGTTCGAGGATGGCTTCTGGGCGCGTCAGCAGGGTCGGGACCACGACCAGGGTGCGCAGATGGGCGGGTACTGTCCCGCGAAGCTCCAGGCCCGCAATCGGCACCACTCCGAACCGCCGAGTCACGCCCTGGTTGACAAGCGCAACCGCCGAATCGATCGCCGGCACGGCGCCGAGCAATCCGAGGACGCCGAGCAGGATCCAGTTCACGCTCGCATGGACATGGAAGACGACCGGGAATCCGAGCAGAAGCACGGCGACGAGGGCGCCGGCGCCGGCATAGCCCCCGACCCCGAGCGCGCGATAGGCGCGGCTCACGACCGTCGAGAAAGACGGACGAAAGCTCAGTGCCGTCTCGAACCCGGGCCGCCCTTCGGCGATCAGATAATAGCCGGGATCCTTGCGGCGGCGCTTGCTGGCGCCGGCCGCCGCCTGGATCGCGCGCCTGGCGACCTCCAGCTCGTTGATCCCGGACCCGCGGGCGAGCTCCTCGACGGCGGTGCGATAAAGATTGCGCGTTGCAAAATCCATCTTCTCGAAATCGCAGCCCTCGGCGAGCACCGGGTCGACCAGCGAGACGCGTTCGAAGATGACCGACCAGTCGACATCCGAGATGTGCCGCATGCTCGTGATGATGTTGCGCACCGTGACATTGGCTGCGATCTGCCTTTGCTGCTCGTCATGGATAGCGCTGTCTGCCGTCCGTCCGTCAGCCGCCAGCCGTTCGTCGAGCCGGCCGAGCATGGCGGTAAAGGCGGGGCTCTGATCCCTCAGCCGGTGAATCAGCTGCACCGCCAGCGCGTCGGACGGCGCTTCGGGCCCAAGCTGGTCGACCAGGGCATCCTCCGTCTGCTCGGTGAACTCGGCGCTCAACAGATTATCGGCGATCGCGTCCGCCTTCCGGCGCTCGTTGCGGCTGTAGACGATGCGCTCGGCGATCCGTCTCAGATTCTCGACCAGGATGATGCGCAAGGTGATCGCCGACGCCCACAATTCGCCGATCGTGAGCGGCTGCTCCTGCTGATAGGCGTGGAGAAAGGCGCACCAGCTGTCGACGTCGAAGCGGCTGTCGGTGTGGGCGACGAACGCCCAGACCAGCCCGAACACCCTCGGCAGTCCGGCAAAGGGCCCGTCGGCGAGCTTGGGCAACTGCCGATAATAAGAGGGCGGGAGGTCCAGCCGCACTTCGCGGATCTGGCGCTCGACCAGATAGAAATTGTCGATCAGCCATTCGGCGGCGGGGGTGATCGCGGCCTTGTCGTCCACCGCCTTGCAAATCGAGCGATAGGAATCGATCAGGCTTGCTTCATTGGCTTTGAGCCGGTCGAGCAGTGGGCTTCCCAATTGGCGGCGCGGCTTGACGACCTGCGCACGGGCCAGGCTTCGCGCATGCTCCTCCATCCGCTCGGCGCTCAGCAGCTCTGAGCGAATGGCCGCCGTGTCGTTCCACGGCGGGGCGGGGGCGCGCCCGAAGCCCTGGCCAAGGAGGGGCGCCAGGGCAAAGCTCAGGGACAGACTCATGGCGTCGTCAAAATCAAGGTATGTTCCCCGATGTTGGTGAGGACTCGGGCATCGGCATGACTGCCGGCGGTCGGGACCTGGAACTCGGCCCGCCTCACTTGGACCGCGGCCTGCCCGCGAGGGTTCCCGGGAAATGCGAAGCCGGCGGTCACTTCTATCTCGCCCGGTGGAAGCACCCGCTTCCCCTTCTGCTCATGACCGGCGTGTGCGCTCGTGACGCCAGGCTGCCTGCGGCCCCCTTTCCCGAGGCGATGCTCCTGGATTGCTCGGCAAGGCTCGCCGTCAGGCTGATCTCGACGCCGGTCAGCGCCTTCGAGACCGGACAATTCGCCTTGGCGGCCTCGGCATGGGCGGCGAAGCCTCTCGGATCCAGTCCCGGGACGTCGCCCACCGTAAGGAGATCGATATGCGTGATCGCGAAGCCGTTGCCCGATCGCTCGATGCTGACCTTGGCCAGCGTTCTGATCTGTGTCGGCGCGTAGCCGGCTTCGGTCAGCAGCAGCGACAGCGCCATGGAAAAACAGCTCGCATGGGCCGCGCCGAGGAGCTCCTCGGGATTGGTCCCCGTTTCCTTCTCGAACCGCGAACCGAAGGAATAAGGACCCTCGAACGCGCCGCTGCCCAGGCTAACGCAGCCCGCGCCATCCTTCACCCTTCCGCGCCACTCCGCAGTCGATGTCCGAACAACCATCCTATTTCTCCCTTTGCTTCCGATGTCCTGGCCGTTCCCAGATCCATCCGGGGGGATCGCTCGCGGGGAAGGATTCATCCGAGGCTTCGTCGATCGGATCCTCGTTGGTCGCCCGCGCCGCGTCAGCGAGGCGCAGGTTCACGCGCCGCCGGACCTCGGCCATGATCTCGGAATGAATGCCGGACAGGTGCCGCTCGAGATCATCCTCGATCCCGAGGACGCAAGCGCAGATCGTCCGGGCGACCGCCTCGCGGACATGCTCGTCGGGCGAGCGTTCAGGAGCGGCGCGGCACAGCTCCAGCGCCCGCTCGACCGCGCGTTCGACCTGCTCGGGCGAGATGGGGTCGCCATATTCGCTCACGGCGCGGCTCCCTCGGCGCGAGGAACGGCGGAAGGGGCCGCCGGCGGCTCGCACGGACCCTGGTCAAATGGAAAATTGCCCGACAACGCGCCCCCGAGACCTCGGCCGAGCGACCGCTGCAGCCGGCGTCGCGCGCGCAGATGCCGCGTCTTGACGGTGGCCGGCGGGATGCCGAGCCGTTCGGCGACCTCGCTGACATCGAGTTCCTCGATCTGGCGCAGCACGAAGACCGTCCGGAACGCCACTGGGAGTCGGTCGATCGCCTCGCCGACAATCTGCCTGATCTGGCCACGAGCGACCGCTCGGTCGGGCGACGCGGACATCGAGCCGCGCATCAGCATGTCGCGATAATCATCCAGGATGGGGACTTCGCTCTCGTCGAGCAGGGTTCGGCGCCGCCGGTCGGAGCGGGCATGGGCCAGCGCATTGTTGATGACGATGCGGGTGAGCCAGGTGGAAAGCGAGGATCGGCCCGCGAAGCTCTTGATCGCGGCGAACGCCTTCAGATAGGCGCTCTGCACCGCGTCCTCGGCATCTTCGCGGTTGCGCAATATCTGCCATGCGGCGCGAAACAGGCGCTGGTTGTTCCGGCGCATGACAAGTCGGACGGCTCCCGCATCGCCGCGTGCGACGGCCGCCGCAAGCTCGAGGTCGGAGCGGTGCTCAAGACGAAGATCGGGGAGCGCGCTCATGGCCGCACGCCGAGGCTTGCGACCGAGCGGATGACCGCTCGCGCATTCGGGAAGATCCCATTCTCGAGCTTTCGATAGGCACGATCGGAAGAAAAGACGCGGAACCCGCCAGGACAGCGGACCGCAACTCCGATGATCTTGTGACGAGCTTCAACCGCAAAGCACACGGACACGGAATGCCTCCAGTTCAAGAGGCGCCTCGCTAACGAGGCTGCCGGTGAGCCGACGCAACCCCATCCGCCCGGATCAAGCCGGTGCGTTCAATCTTTCGTGGAGTTGCGAAGGCCAGGTGTCGCGACAGCGATCGGGATGCGCCCGACCGCGGCGAATGGCGCCCTAGGCCGCCGCTCGTTGACTATCGAGCGGGCTGGCCCAGAGCCTGGAAGCGTGCGGTGCTGCTGCCTGGATGGATTTCAGAACGTCGAGCTATTGAAAAACTCACCATTGCGCTTTCAACATGGTTCCGGTCGCGGGATCTTCAAGGATCGTGGTTGGCGGAATACTTTGACTGGCGATCGGAAAGCTTCCTTGCAAATCGCCTGATCTACCTCTCATTCTGTTCTAGCAAACGAATAATATTGAGGCTTGGAAGCAGAATTGTTGATTTCATTGTATCCGCTTCGACTCTTTCATCGCGTTCAGGCATGGCGGGCGGAGAGCTGAGCCAGGCGTTGGTTCCTTCCGAGACCGGGCAGGATTCATTCGCCCAGCAGGCTTCCGACGATTGCCTTCGCGTCCTCCTGGATCTCGCGCAGATGGCCGGCGCTTCGAAAGCTCTCCGCGTAGATCTTGTACAGCGCCTCGGTGCCGGACGGGCGCGCCGCAAACCATCCGCTTGGGGCTGAGACCTTGATTCCGCCGAATGCGGCGCCCCCTTCCGGCGCGTTGGTCAATTTGGCCTGGATCGGCTCGCCGGCCAATTGCGTGGCGCGGACGCGGTCGGTCGAGACCGCGCGCAGCGCGTCCATCTGCTGCGGGCTTGCCGGTGTATCGATCCGTTCATACCAGGATTGGCCGAACTCCTGGGTGAGTTCGTCATAGAGCTGCGCCGGATCGCGGCCCGAGCGAGCCTTGATCTCGGCCGCCAGCAAGGCGAGCGCCATGCCATCCTTGTCGGTGGTCCAGACCGACCCGTCGCGACGCAGCAGGGACGCTCCGGCGCTTTCCTCGCCGGCAAAGCCGAGCGCGCCGGTCAACAGTCCGTCGACAAACCATTTGAACCCGACGGGAACCTCGACGAGCCCCCGGCCCAGGCGCCCTGCAACGCGATTGATCATCGCGCTGCTCACCATCGTCTTGCCGACGCCGCAACGCGCGGTCCACGCCGGGCGATTCTCGAACAGATAGAGGATTGCCGCGGCCAGATAATGATTGGGCTTCATGAGGCCGCCCGACGGAGTGACGATGCCGTGACGATCGGCGTCGGTGTCGTTGCCGACCGCAAGATCGAAGCGGTCGCGAAGGCCGATCAGGCGCGCCATGGCATAGGGTGACGAGCAGTCCATCCGGATCTTTCCGTCCCAGTCGGCGGTCATGAAGCCGAACGTCGGGTCGACCCTGTCCTCGACCACCTCCCCGTTAAGTCCGTAATGGCCGATGATCTCGCCCCAATAGTGAACGCTCGCGCCCCCCAGCGGATCGACTCCAAGCTTCAGTCCCGACTGCCGGACGGCTGCGAGGTCGATGACGCCGGCGAGATCGCGAATGTAATCGCTCATATAATCGTGGCGGTGGATCGAAGGCGCAGGCCACGCGCGATCGTAGGGAACCCGCCGGATGTGCTGAACTCCGCCTTCGAGCAGCCGGTTGGCGGTCGCCTCGATCCAGCCGGTGACCGTCGAATCGGCCGGCCCGCCGGAGGGTGGGTTATATTTGAACCCGCCATCCTCGGGAGGATTGTGCGAGGGGGTGAGGACGACGCCGTCGGCGAGCCCCTCGGTGCGGCCGCGGTTATAAGCGAGGATGGCGTGCGAAATGACGGGAGTCGGCGTGAAGCCGTCGGCGGCATCGATCATCGTCACGACCTCGTTCGCCACGAACACCTCGAGCGCGGTGACGAAGGCGGGTCGCGACAAGGCATGCGTGTCAATGCCGAGGAAAAGCGGCCCATCGATACCGTGCCGCTTGCGATAGAGGCAGATCGATTGGGCGATCGCCACGATGTGCGCCTCGTTGAACGACTTGCGGAAGGCGGAGCCGCGATGGCCCGAGGTCCCGAAATGGATGCGCTGCGACGGCTCGGCGGGATCCGGAACGCCGGAGAAATAGGCATCGATGAGGTCGGCGGGCCTGATCAGCCAGGCAGGATCGAGCGGCTTGCCGGCCAGCGGGCTGATCCGCGCGCCGGTCATGCCCCGATCCGGCTCGCCGGCGCGACGTCTTGCGGGCCCCAGCTCACGCGGCACCCGAAGCGTAGATGCCGGTGATGGCCGCCAGCATCCGAAGCGCATCTTCTCTTTGCCGCTGAAATATGTTGCGGCCGATCATCGAGCCGAAGCCGCCACCGCTGTGAACCGCACGGATCTCGTCGAGCAGCCGGTCGTCATCGGCAACCATTTCCCCGCCGGAAAAGATGACGATCCGGCGACCGGCGAAGGCGCAATCCGTCACATGCCGGATACGCTCCGTCAGGGTCGCGACGGGGATATGATGCTCCTCATAGACCGCGCGAGCGGCGTCCTGCTCGACATGTTCCGTTGGCAGCTTCACCTTGATGATGTGCGCGCCGAGCTGGGCCGCGATCTGTACGGCATAGCCGATCACGTCGATCGCCGTTTCGCCTTGCTTGCTCAGGCCCGACCCGCGGGGATAGGCCCAAATGATGACGGCGAGCCCATTGCGCTTCGCCTCTTCGGCACAGGCCCGCAATTGCCTGTACATCCAGAGTTCGTTCGCGGATCCGGGATAGATTGTGAAGCCGATCGCGGAACAGCCAAGGCGAAGGGCGTCATGGGTGCTTGCGGTGACGGCCTGGTCAGGATCCTTTTCCGCCCGAAGCACATCATTGTTGTTGAGTTTGAGGATGAGGGGGATTTCGCCCGCAAACTCGCGGGCGCCGGCCTCGAGCAGGCCGAGTGGCGCCGCGAACCCATTGCAACCGCCGTCGACAGCGAGCCCAAAATGATAATGCGGAGCATAGCCCGGCGGGTTGGGCGCAAATGAGCGCGCGGGTCCGTGCTCGAAGCCCTGATCGACGGGCAGGATCACGAGCTTGCCGGTCCCCGCCAGCCGCCCGTGATTGAGCAGCCGGGCGAGGTTGGTAAGCGTTCCGACATTGTCTGCGCCATACCAGCTGAGGATCTCACGTACCCGCGGCGTCATCCTGTCACTCCTGGTCGTAGGGACAGGCTGGCCCGCCGCCGGACGCGCTGAGCAGCGCGACCATCCTTCGCATCCTTCGCGGCGAGCGCCGCCAGATTCACAAAGCTTTGGCAGGTCTCGCGTGGACCTCTCGACCTGTTGACCCCGGCCGGCACCGATCGGTTCCCGCTCAATCTGTCCCGGACGCTCCGGTGCGCATCAGGGCCTTGGGCAATTGCCCGCTGGTGATCGATTGGCGGTCACAAGCGACCGTCAACCCGCGGTCGCAACAACATCGGGCCGTAGATGAGCAGGAAGGTCAGAAACGCCCCGGCCCAGGCGAGGCCGGCAAGCTCGATCGCGTCATCATAGTCGAACAGGCCGAACGGAGCAGCGATACGAAGCGCGGCTCCGAGCGTGACGAGCAGGTAGAGGAAAGTGGTCGCCTTGTTGGCGCTGAGCTCGCGCCCCGTGTGGCCGAGTGTCGCGCGCGTCATGACCGCGAGAATCATTGTCGCCATCGCCCCGGCAGTGAGCGCATGGACTGCAGCGGATTCGGGGACGGCCGGGCTGAGGATCGAGAAGCCAAGCAAGACCAACCCGACGGGTACCCAAGCGTAGCCGACGTGGAGGACAAGCACGAGCGGGTCCGCCGCGACCCTCCAGCCCTGCCAGCGGGCGAGACGGATCGCCTGCAAGAGACCTGCGACGACCAGGATCGCTCCCGCAAGAGACGCCTGTGGCAATGCTGTCCAGGCGAGCATCGCTGCGGCCGTGACCGTTATCGTGGCGACGTCGTAGCGGTTTGCCTGTCCGGGAAGCCGGTTCCTGATCGATCTCTTTGTCAGCCAGTTGCGCGTGAAGGAGGGCACGATCCTTCCGCCGACGACCGAGATCAGGAGGACGACCATCAGGATGCCGGCGCGATAGCCGATTCCGGTATCGTCCAGGATTCCCGCGGAGCCCGCATAGTCAAGCGCGTCGGCGGCGCCGAACAGCAGCACCAATCCGACAATCGGCAGATTGCGATTGCCGGCGGATGCCACCTCGCGGGCGAACAGGCACGCGAGAAGAAGATAGAATCCAACATCGAGCACGATTGCGATCGCAATGCCTGAAACGCTGGAGAGCAGGAGCGCGAACCGGGCGGCGAGCCACAGGCCGAACAGCGCCGCAAGTGGCGCGCCCGCGATCGGCAGGCGTCCTGTCCAGTTCGGAATGGCGGTCAGCAGGAAGCCGCAGATCACCGCGCCGACGAAGCCGAACAGCATCTCGTGCCGATGCCAGGCAAGCGAATCCAGCGCGCAAGGCAAGGTGATCGTCCCGCTCAACGCGAGGAGCCACAGCAGGAGGGCGAAAACCGCCCATGCCGCGCCCCCGAAAAAGAAAGGCCTGAACCCGCCTCTCAGGAAGGGAGGGGAGGCCGCGAGACGGGCGCGCCTCAGCGCAAGCATCTGTTCTCCGCGCGTTTCCATCCTGGTTCAAATGCTTCCGATGCTTCCACAGGTCATTGCGTGACAAATTTCCACGATCGTGCGGCGGAAAGCATGTCGGGCGATGCGCACAGTTCGGGTCGCCGGGGCCAGGGACGCACCGCGGAACCTCATGCGGTGCTGCTGCCCGGAGCGCCCCCCGGCAGACGGACCAGGTCGGCTGCGACATGCAGGCCATGACGAACGCGCGCGATCACGCTTTCATCGGCCCTGGTGGAGTAGACCAGACAGGAGGAGTAAGGAAATTCAGGACTTTCAGGCACCAGCTCCAGCCGGCCATCGTCGAGAAAAGGCTGGACCACGGCTGTTCGGAAGTAACCGCTGCCGCCTTGCTCGAGCACATAATCGAGGGCCAGCGGTCCATAACTGATCGAGACCACGCCAGGACCGAGGTCCGGAAATGCGGCATGATAGCTCGCCGCGAAATCCTCTCCCCAGTCGACATTCACATGATCTTCCGGTCCCAATGGACGATCGCCCTTCGTGGTCCTCACAAGGACAAGTCGTTCCTCGAACAGGAATTCGGTAACGACTCCGGGCCGCGCCGGAGCGGCGTAGAGGATCGCCACGTCCAGTGAGCCTTCCTGCACCTGCTCCATCAAACGCTCGGCCGAATAGATATGGGCGCTGATCGCGATTTCCGGACACTCGCGCCGCATCCACAGCAGCCAGTGGCGCATCAGCGGGTTCCACTGGCTGAGCTCCGCGCCGATGGTGACGACCGTCTCGCTTCCGGAGGCGACCGCCGCGGCACGGCGAGCGCGGTCCCACACCTGGACCAGGGATGTCGCGAAGCGGAAGAATTGCTCGCCCGCAGGCGTCAGTCGGGCGCCGGCCTTGTTGCGGATGAACACCTTCCGGTCGAGGTTCTGCTCGAGCACCCGGATTCGGGCGCTGACCGCCGTCTGGGTGAGGTTGAGGTTGGCCGCGGCGTTGACGAAACTGCCGGTCTTGACGACCTCCAGGAAGGTTCGCGCGACGTTGATGTCCATGGTTCGCCTCGCTCCTCCAGCGCGACCTGCGCCATTATGTTGACGAGCCCGATACAACAAAATTCGGATTGTTATCCAACAATATAATGCGCTCGTCTTTCTTGAAATCCGGGCGCATTTCCGGGGACCCGGAGTCGATCTCAGACCCCCAAGAGCCGACCCCGCAAGGAGTTGCCGAGATGCCGCTCGCTGCCGTGCGAGCCATGGCGATCCGCAGAAGGCGCGCCAGGAAGGAGCCATGAACGCAGTGCGCGCCGAGGCCGACACTCGCGCTTGATCGGTGGCGAGCGGCGCCCGGCCCATGGAATTGGACGAAGGAGATCCGCTCATGCTCGCGACGCTGGACACGGACGATCTCAGGGCCGTGCGCGAACTCGAACGGCTGCGCATCGAGGCGACGCGGCAGAATGACGCGGACGTGCTTGCGCCGCTGCTCCATGAGCACCTCATCTACGTCAACAGCGCGGGCGCGGTGTTCGACAAGGAGCATTATCTTCGAAGCATCCGCACCCAGGCGCTGTCCTACGACCGCGACTTTGACGTGCGGGAAACGGAGGTCCGTGCACTCGACGATCTGATCATTCTTGCGGGGCTGATGCTCGGCCACTCGCGGCTCGACGGCGAGCAGCAGGTCTTTCACTTCCCGTGCATCGGGGTGTGGAAAAAGGACTCCGGCCAATGGCGAATGCTCGCCTGGCAATCATCATCATGCAGCATGTCATCCTAGACGCTGGCGATCCGTCATGGGCACCGGCGGTCATGTCCTTGCATCCAACAGGGGCCAGGGGCGTGCTTGATGCGCGCGCCTAATTTCCGGAGGATGAGATGACCGCCACCGATCATGAACTTGAGGGACCTGATTTCAATGGTGGCGTGACGCTCTCGGCGATTGCCGACGGCGCGATGCTGACCGGCCATGTGGACCATGAGCCTGCGGTCCTCGTTCGGCGCGGCGATGAACTGTTCGCCGTCGGAGCCAAATGCCCGCATTATGGGGGCCCGCTCGGCGAAGGCCTTGTCGTCGGTGGGACAATCCGCTGCCCCTGGCACCACGCCTGCTTCAGCCTGCGCAGCGGCGAAGTCCTTCGGGCGCCGGCGCGCGATCCGCTGCCTCGCTGGCGGGTCGAGGTCAGCGACGGGATTGCCTACGCGCGGGAAAGGATGGAGCGTGAGCTCAGGCCGACGCTCAGCTCGACCCATCTGCCCGCATCCGTCGTCATCATCGGCGGCGGCCCGGCCGGAAACATGGCCGCCGAAACGCTTCGTGATGAAGGCTATGGCGACCCGATCACGATGCTTAGCGCGGACTCGGCGCTTCCCGCCGACCGGCCCAACCTGTCGAAGGATTATCTCGCTGGCAGGGCGTCCGAGGAATGGGCCTTGTTGCGGCCCGCAGATTTCTATCCTGAGAATGGCATCGACCTCCGGCTGAACACGCGCGTGGCGCGGATCGACCCACGCCAACGCGAAGTCGAGCTCAGCGGCGGTGAGCGTCTCAGCTACGGCGCGCTTCTGCTTGCGACCGGCGCCGAGCCGGTCAGGCTGGAGGTTCCCGGCGCGGCCCTCGACCATGTTCATTATCTGCGGTCGCTCGACGACTGCCGAGCGCTCATTGCAAAGGCGCAAAAGGCGCAACGGGCGGTGATCGTCGGCGCAAGTTTCATCGGCCTCGAGGCCGCATCCTCGCTCCGCGCCCGCGGCCTCGACGTCCATGTCGTGGGGCCAGAGGCGATCCCGATGGCGCGTGTGCTCGGGCCGCAGCTTGGAGCGTTCATCCGCAAGGTCCACGAACAGCATGGAGTGACATTCCATCTCGGGCGGAGCGCGGTGTCGATCGACGAGCATGCCGTAACTCTCGACAATGGCGAGCGCATCGAGGGCAACTTGGTCGTCGTCGGCATTGGCGTCCGGCCGGCTACCGCCCTAGCCGAGCAGGCCGGGCTCGCCCTCGATCGCGGCGTGCTGGTCGACCAGTACCTCGAGACCAGCGCGCCACGCATCTTCGCCGCCGGCGACATCGCTCGCTGGCCGGACCAGCGCAGCGGCCAGGCAATCCGTGTCGAGCATTTCGTCGTCGCCGAGCGCCAGGGCCAGACGGCCGCACGCAACATGCTCGGCCGGCGCGAGCCCTTCGACGCGGTCCCATTCTTCTGGACCGAGCAGCACGACCTTGGGATCGCCTATGTCGGGCATGCGGAAAAATGGGACGAGGTCGTGATCGACGGCTCAATCGAGGCCCGCGACTGTTCGATCACTTATCTCAGCGAAGGCCGCAAGCAGGCGGTGGCGGTGATCCACCGCGATCATGAGGGATTGCTGGCCGAAGTCGAATTCGAGCGCGCGCTCGGCGGGTCGGCCGACGCGTGTCCAGCTCCTCGCAAGCTCACGGAGGTCGCCTGAAATCATGAACCGTTCGATCCCAGCTTCAAATGTCGTGCTCAAGCGCGCTTATGAGCAACCTGAGAAATCGGACGGCAGACGGATCCTCGTCGACCGGCTGTGGCCGCGCGGCGTGAGCAAGGCCGAAGCCGACCTCGATCTATGGATCAAGGAGATCGCGCCGAGCGCGGAGCTGCGCACCTGGTTCGGCCATGACCCCGGACGCTGGGGCGAGTTCCGCCGGCGCTATCGGGCGGAGCTCGCGCAGCACCCGGACACACTCAAAGATCTCCGCCGCCATGCCCGGGAAGGCCGGATCACGCTTGTCTATTCGGCGAAGGACGAGGTGCATAACGATGCCGTGGTGCTCAGGAACGTCATCCTCGGCAGGGCAGACCCGAAAGAGGTGCATGAGCAATGACCGGTGAACTCTATCCGGCGGTGACGGGGGACCTCGCGCGCATGCGGCGCGAGCTCGCGCCTGACGCCGCATCGGCATTCAATGACTTCAGCAGGGCGGTGTTCGCCGACGGTGCCCTCTCTGCGAAGGTCAAGAACATCATCGCCGTCGCGGTCGCGCACGTGACGCAATGCCCTTATTGCATTCGGGGCCACACACGCGCGGCGCTTCGCGAGGGCGCTTCGCACCAGGAACTGATGGAGGCGATCTGGGTCGCTGCGGAAATGCGGGCGGGGGCTGCGTTCGCGCATTCGATCATCGCGATTGCCGAAATGGGCGAAGCAGGCCTCGAGAGAGCGAGCGGTCCTTCGCCGGCCGCGGGAGAGCATCATGGCCACTGAATTTGAAACAGTATCGACCTGCGAAGTGGTCGGCGTGTTCCACACGCCCGAGGAGCTCGAATCCGCGATAGACGAACTGCTGAGCTCGGGCTTCGATCGGGCGGAGCTCAGCCTTCTGGCGAGCGAGACGGCGGTCGCGGAAAAGCTCGGCGGCTATTACCGGGAGGCCAGCGAGCTGGCGGACGATCCGGAGGTGCCGCGCGCTGCTTTTGTTTCGAGCGCTGCGATCGGAGATGCCCAGGGCGCACTGATCGGCGGCCTCGCTTACGTCGGCGCAACCGTTGCCATCGGCGCGGTCGTGATGTCGGGAGCGGCAATGGGCGCGGCCATTGCCGCCGCCGTGCTCGCCGGCGGCAGCGGCGGACTGGTCGGCTCGGTCCTTGCGCGCTGGGTCGGACAT
>Ga0157369_10003715_pt1 | contig 18150 bp, 15 predicted proteins | sample C25metaG_FD_113461 | JGI IMG/M metagenome (GOLD analysis project Ga0157369, IMG submission 113461) | Corn rhizosphere microbial communities from Kellogg Biological Station, Michigan, USA - C2-5 metaG | ecosystem: Host-associated > Plants > Roots > Rhizosphere > Soil | place: USA: Michigan... | reverse complement strand
CTGGACAAGGACAAGGCCAAGCGCCATGTCGACAACACCCGCGACGCAGTGAATCGAGCGGCGACCCTGACCCAGCAGCTGCTGGCCTTTGCTCGCAAGCAACGCCTGACCGGGCGCGCGGTGGACCTGAACAAGCTCATCAATGCCCGCCAGGGGCGCCTGACCCAGGCGCTGGGTGAGCCCTTCCGCTTCATCTTCCGACCAGCACCGGCGCTGTGGAATTGCCGCCTCGATCCGATCCAGCTGGAAACGGCGCTGCTCAATATCGTCGACAACGCCCGCCTGGCCATGCAGGAGCGAGGCGCCGGCACCCTGACCCTGGAAACCCTCAACGTCGAGGTCAATGGCCAGGACCTGGCCCACGGCGGTCTGGCCCAGGGGCATTATGTCTGCATCGCCCTGACCGACACCGGCAGCGGCATGTCCACCGACGTGCTCGGGCGCGCCCTGGACCCCTTCTTCACCACCCGCGACGAAGGCCAGGGCAGCGGCCTGGGCCTGTCCATGGTCTATGGCTTTCTCAAGCAGTCGGGCGGCCTGGTCAGGCTCTATTCCGAAGTCGGCATAGGCACCTCGGTGCGTCTCTACTTCCCGGTTTCCGAAGAGGAGGCGCGTGAGCATCCGGCACCCCTGCCGACCCCGCACGAAGACGGCGGTGGCTCCGAGACCATCCTGGTGGTGGATGACCGACCGGACGTGGCGGCGCTGGCCCAGGCCATCCTGGAGGAGACCGGCTACCAGGTGCTGGTCGCCCACAATGGCCAGCAGGCGCTGGACATCCTCGCTCGCGAGCCCGCCGTCGATCTGTTGTTCAGCGATCTCATCATGCCGGGCGGCATGAATGGCGTGATGCTGGCCAAGGAGGCCCAGCGGCGGCAGCCCGAGTTGCGCATCCTGCTGACCACGGGTTACGCCAACAACGCGCTGGAACTCGAGGAAGGCAACGGCGAACGCTTTCCGATTCTCAACAAGCCCTATGGCCGCCAGGACCTGACCCGCTGGATCCGTCGCATGCTGGACAGCGGCCAGCCATGAAGGACGAGGCCCTGGAGCACGAGCCCGCCAGCTGCGATGCCGGGCAGGATGGCCCGGTAGACCTCCAGAGCTTTCTGGCCTGCCTGGAGCGGGTGGGTAACAGCCCGAACCAGGTCTCGGTGCAGCACCTGATCGATGCCATTGGCAGCCGCTCCTTCGGCCCCATGATTCTCCTGCCGGGGGTACTGGCGATCTCGCCGCTGACCGGCATTCCCGGTATCGCCACCGCCATTGCCGTCTTCGTGATGCTGGTGAGTGGCCAGCTGCTGCTTGGCCGGGATCATTTCTGGCTGCCGCGCTGGGTGCTGCAGCGCTCGGTTTCGCGCGGCAAGCTGCGCAAGTCGCTGCGGCTGCTGCAGCGGCCGGCGCGCTGGGTGGACAAGGTGGTCAAGTCGCGACTGCGGGTGCTCACCTCGCGCCCGGCGCACTTCGTCACTGCCCTGCTCTGCATCCTGATCGCCGCGACCATGCCGGTACTGGATCTGGTGCCCTTCGCCAACACCACGGCGGGACTGGCATTGACCTCCTTCGCCCTGTCGCTGATCGCCCGCGATGGCCTGCTGTTCCTTCTGGCACTGGGTTTCTGCACCGGCATCCTCTGGTTCATCCTGGAGCTCCTGGTGTTTTGAGCACGCGCCTGCCGCTGGTCTACCACGAGGACTACAGTCCGCCCTTCCCCGCGGGCCATCGCTTTCCGATGGAGAAATTCCGCCTGCTGCACGAGCACCTGAGCGCCAGCGGCATTCTCGGCACGGACAACTGGCAGCGGCCCGAGCTCTGTCCGGACGAGGTGCTGGCGCTGGCCCATGCGCCCGCCTACATCCGCGCCTTCCAGGCCGGCGAGCTGGCGCCGCCGCTGCAGCGCCAGCTGGGCCTGCCCTGGAGCGAAGTCCTGGTGCGCCGTACCCTCCGCGCCGTGGGCGGCTCCCTGCTCACCCTGGAGCTGGCGCTGCGCCATGGCCTGGCCTGTCACCTCGCCGGGGGTACCCATCATGCGCACCACGACTATCCAGCCGGCTTCTGCATCTTCAACGACCTGGCGATCCTGGCGCTGTCGCTGCTGGAAAGTGGGCGCGCCGGGCGGGTGCTGATCCTGGACTGCGACGTCCACCAGGGCGATGGCACCGCACGCATCCTCGCCGAGGTGCCGGACGCCGTCACCGTCTCGCTGCACTGCGCCACCAACTATCCGGCGCGCAAGGCGCAAAGCGACTGGGATATCCCCCTGCCCCGCGGCCTGGACGACGCCGGCTATCTTCAGGTTCTCGACGAGGCCCTGGGCTACCTGCTGCCCCTTCATCAACCCGACGTGGTGCTCTACGACGCCGGCGTCGACGTCCACCGCGATGACGCCCTGGGCTATCTGGATCTCACCGATGCCGGTCTCGCCGCCCGGGACGGTTTCGTCTTGCGGCGCTGCCTGGCGGCGGATATACCGGTCGTGGGAGTCATCGGTGGCGGCTATTCCGCCGATCGCCAGGCCCTGGCCCGCCGGCACGGCATTCTCCATCACACCGCGACCCAGGTCTGGCAGGAACTGGGCCTGACCTGAACAGGAGTTTTCATGAGCAAGACAGTCAAGACCTCTGAATCCAGCCAGGCGCGCCTGGCTGTACTGATCGATGCCGACAACGCACCAGCTGCCATCGTCGACGGTCTCATGGCCGAGATCGCCCGCTTCGGTGTGGCCAGCGTCAAGCGCATCTATGGCGACTGGACCCAGCCGCAACTCAACAGCTGGAAAAAGGTGCTGCTCGACCACTCCATCCAGCCGGTGCAGCAATTCGGTTATACGAAGGGCAAGAACGCCACCGACAGCGCCCTGATCATCGACGCCATGGATCTGCTCTACACCCGCCGCTTCGACGGTTTCTGTCTGGTTTCCAGCGACAGCGACTTCACCCGCCTGGCGGCGCGGCTGCGCGAGGAAGGGCTGACGGTCTATGGCTTCGGCGAAGAAAAGACCCCGGACCCCTTCGTCTCGGCCTGCGACAGATTCATCTACACCGAGATCCTCAGATCCAAGCCGCGCGAAGAGCCGCGGGAAGCCAGCAGTACCACCGACAAGCCGGCCACCACCAATCGCGGCAAGCCCAAGCTGAGCACCATCCTCAAGCTCATTGAACAGGCGGTGGAAGACGCCTCCGACGAAGGCGGCTGGGCCAATCTGGGCCTGGTCGGCACCAACCTGGGCAAGGTGCGTCCGGATTTCGATGCCCGCCTCTATGGGCATCGCAAGTTCAGCGGTCTGGTCAAGGCCCATGGCGATCGTTTCGAGGTCCAGGAACGCGACCCTGCCGATCGCAGCGCGGGCAAGGCCGTCTATATCCGCAACCGCTGACGCCGCTGCGCCTGCCCGGCTCTAGACTGGGCACTGGCGGCGAAAAGCCGCGATCGGTCGCTATCAAGGTGCCATACCACCGGTCCGAGGCCGCGGAACCGCTCGGCTGGCGGTGGCCTCAATCCTAGGTGCTTACCGCCCTACGGAGACCGCCATGCGAGCCTTGACCTACCACGGTGCCCACGATGTCCGCGTCGATACCGTTCCTGATCCGACCATCCAGGATGCCGACGACATCGTCCTGCGGGTGACCGCCACAGCCATCTGCGGCTCGGACCTGCACCTCTATCGCGGCAAGATTCCCACCGTTGAGCACGGTGATATCTTCGGCCACGAATTCATGGGTGTCGTCGCGGAAACCGGTCCGGCAGTGACCGCCGTGCAGAAAGGCGACCGGGTGGTGATTCCCTTCGTCATCGCCTGCGGCAGCTGCTTCTTCTGCAACCAGGATCTCTACGCCGCCTGCGAAACCACCAATACCGGCCGCGGCGCCATTCTCAACAAGAAGCAGATCCCACCGGGCGCGGCCCTGTTCGGCTTCAGCCATCTCTACGGTGGCGTACCGGGCGGCCAGGCCGAGTACGTGCGCGTACCCAAGGCCAACACCGGGCCCTTCAAGGTGCCCGGTACCCTGGCCGACGAGAAGGTGCTGTTCCTTTCCGACATCCTGCCCACCGCCTGGCAGGCGGTGCTCAACACCGGCATCGGTCAGGGCTCCAGCATCGCCATCTACGGCGCCGGGCCGGTCGGCCTGCTGTCCGCGGCCTGCGCGCGGATGCTGGGTGCCGAGCGCATCTTCATGGTCGATCACCACCCCTATCGCCTGGCCTATGCCCAGCAGACCTATGGCGTCATCCCGATCAACTTCGACGAAGACGATGACCCGGCCGCGACCATCATCGAGCAGACGCCCGGCAAGCGCGGCGTCGACGGTGTGGTCGATGCGGTAGGCTTCGAGGCCAAGGGCAGCACCACCGAGACCATTCTTGCCAACCTTAAACTGGAAGGCAGCAGTGGCAAGGCCCTGCGTCAGTGCATCGCCGCGGTACGGCGTGGTGGCACCGTGAGTGTCCCGGGCGTCTATGCCGGCTTCATCCATGGCTTCCTGTTCGGCGACGCCTTCGACAAGGGCCTGACCTTCAAGATGGGCCAGACCCACGTACAGCGCTATCTGCCGGAACTGCTGGAACACATCGAGCGCGGCGACCTGGCGCCGGAGGCCATCATCACCCACCGGATGTCCCTGGAGCAAGCGGTCGAGGGCTACAAGATCTTCGACAAGAAGCAGGAGGACTGCCGCAAGGTGATCCTGACGCCGGGACGCACGGAGCCCCTGATTCCGGAGCGACTGGAAGAACCCCTGGCGGCGCCCCTGGGTCAGGCTGGCGTGGTCTAAGAGCCCAGCACCTCGCGTACAATGGCGGCTTTCCGTAGCTCCTGGATGCCGCCATGTCTCTCTCCCCCGCCACCCCTGCCGTCGCTGTCATCGGAGGTGGCCCCGCCGGGTTGATGGCGGCCGAGACCTTGGCCGCTGCCGGCATCCCCGTAGACCTCTTCGACGCCATGCCCTCCGTGGGCCGCAAGTTCCTGCTGGCCGGTGTGGGCGGCATGAATATCACCCATGCCGAGGAACAGGCCGCCTTTCGCCGGCGCTATCGCGAACGCGAGAGCGGCGTCGGTCTCTGGCTCGATAGCTTCGACAGTGATGCCCTACGTGCCTGGATCCATGACCTCGGCATCGAGACCTTCGTCGGCACCTCGGGGCGAGTGTTTCCCGCCGACATGAAGGCCGCGCCGCTGCTGCGCGCCTGGCTGCATCGCCTGCGCGATCAGGGCGTACGCATCCACACCCGCAGCCGCTGGCTGGGCTGGGACGCCGAGGGTCGGCTGCGCCTGGCGACCCCGGAAGGCGAGCGCCTCTTGCAGTTCCAGGCCTGTGTACTGGCGTTGGGCGGCGGCAGTTGGCCGCGCCTGGGCTCGGACGGTGCCTGGCAGGCCCTGCTGGCCGAACGTGGCATCACACTGCGACCGCTGGAACCGGCCAACTGTGGCTTCGAGGTGGCTGGCTGGAGTGACTTCCTCAAGACCCGCCATGCCGGCGCGCCAGTCAAGCCCGCCGCCCTGGCTCTGCCCGGCCAACCGCCACGCCAGGGCGAATTCGTCCTTACCGAGACCGGCATCGAAGGCAGTCTGGTCTATGCGCTGTCTGCCGAGATCCGCTCGGCCATCGAAGGCGCCGGCCAGGCCACCCTGACCCTGGATCTGGCCCCCCAGCGCGACCTCGCCGAACTCGGCCGGGCACTCGCCAAGCCACGCGGCAGCCAGTCCCTCGCCAATCACCTGCGGCGTCACGCCGGGATCGACGGCGCCCGCGCCGCCCTGCTTCGCGAGCTGGCCCCGGCGGAAACGTTCCAGGACATGGCTCGGCTGGCCCAGGCCTGCAAGGCCCTGCCCCTCACCGTGGTCAGACCGCGCCCCCTGGCAGAAGCCATCAGCAGCGCGGGCGGGGTGCACCTGGAAGCATTGGATGAGGGCCTGATGCTGCGGCAATTGCCTGGCGTCTTCTGTGCCGGCGAGATGCTCGACTGGGAAGCACCCACCGGCGGCTATCTGCTCACGGCCTGCTTTGCCAGCGGCCGGGCGGCGGGCCAGGGCGTGCTGCGCTGGCTGGCCGCTGGTGACAGGTCGGCCTGAGCAGTCCCGGCGCGATGCCGCTCTACTGCTCGCGGCCGGCCTCGGTGATGCCAGACGGCGACCGGGCGCGGTAGCATAGGCAGCGACCACGGCGATCATCATGGATCCATGCCACCTTCCCAGGCGTTGTCGGAATTCAGGCAGTTGTTGCGCGATCTGGCGGGAGATCTCCGCCAGTTCGGCCGCGACCGTCGCCGCCTGGTCGACGAACTGGAAACCCTGACGTCGGTCTTGCTGGCGATCCTGCTCGGCCATTTGGCCGGGGTTCAGCATGTCGGTTGGGCGGCTTTCAGCGGCTATATCGTGATGAGGTCAGATGTCCGCGACAGCTGCGCACGCGGCTGCCTGCGAGTGCTGGGTACCTGTATCGGCGCCGCAGGTGCCCTGCTCGTCCTGCGCCACCTGCAGCTGAACCCCTACGAGCAGGCTGGACTGCTGGGCACCGTGGGCAGCATCACCCTCTATCTGACCCTGGTGGGCCGCTATGGCTACGCCTGGTTGCTGGGCGGCCTCACCTACGCCATGGTGGTCCTGGCAAGCCTCCAGGCACCCGCTCAGCTGGAGCAATACGCCCTGTCCCGTCTGTTGGAAGTGGCGCTCGGCACCTCGGCCTGCGTACTGGTGAGCGCGCTTTCCACCTACGGCGTCCGTGCCCGCCTATGGCCCAGGGTACCGACCACGGTAGCCTCAGCGCCGCGAACCCTGGGTGTCTGGCAACCCTTGGCATTGCGCCATGCGCTGCAGGGGGGTCTGGCCCTGGCCCTGCTGGCGCTGGGCGCGACGGGGAAGATCGCGGTGGACATCAGCCAGGCCGCCATCACCATCCTGGCGGTCATGGTCGTTCCCTTCGACGGCCTGAGCAGCGCCGGCAAGGCAGTCTCCAGAAGGCTGCTGCATCGAATGCTCGGTTGCCTGCTCGGCGGCGGCCTGGCGGCCATTCTGCTGCTGGTCAGCCAGGAAAGTCTCTGGCTGACGCTGGCAGGCGTCGCGCTCGGCGTGCTGATCGGCAGACACCTCGAGAACGGCCCGCTCGGTATCGGCTATCTCGGCATGCAGTTCGCGCTGGCGTTTCTGGTGGTGATGGTGCCTGACCACTATGACCATATCGACCCGGTGGCAGGCATGGCGCGACTGGGCGGCATCCTGCTGGGTTTTCTGGTGCTGGAGCCGGTGTACTGGATCTCGACCTGGCTGATCAGGCGCCTGTCCCCCTCGAGAACCTAGCAAGCGGCCGCGCTGACCTCAGGCCGGGCGTTCGACGAACTCGGTGGCCGGCGAGCCATCGGCATTGTGCTGGCGGATCACCGCCGGCCGCCCTTCCTCGTCCAGCAGCACCTGGCCGATACCGGCGCCGTTCCACAGCCGCTCGCCGGCCTCGCGGCGATCGGGCAGGCGTGGCTGCAGCTCCCAGCGGCGACGCTTGGTGAAGCCGTTGAGCGGCGACCAGGGCGCATAGAGCCAGCGATTGAGCCGGTCCAGGGTCGCCAGCAGGCGCGGCGGAAATTCGTTCTTGATGCCGCTGCTGGTGATCTGCCAGAGCCGCGGCTCGCCCCGTCGGTCACGGATGCGGATGTCGTAGACGAAGGAATAGTGCACGTCGCCGGAGAGCACCACGTAGTTGCCCGGGGTGCGCCGGTGGCGAAAGATGTTGAGCATGGTCTTGGCCGCACCGGGATGGGCCATCCAGTTCTCGGCATCCACCATCAGCGGCTGGCCGAACCAGGTGAAGATACGCTGCACCGCCTCGATCAGCTTGACGCCGAACATGGGCGCTGCCGAGACGATCACCGCCGAGGGATGGTCCAGCAGATCCTGCTGCAATTCGCAGAGGGCTTCCCAGTCCATCAGGCCCGACGGATGCTCCAGGCGTCTTTCGCTGCGCCAGCGGCGGGTGCGGGTGTCCAGCACGATCAGCGGCGGATCGGTCTTGAGCACATAATGCCAACCCTGGAAGCGCAGCAGGTCGTCGATGCAGCTGTTCTGCACCGGGCAATCCAGCATGCCGTCGTCGCCCGCCGTGTCCAGCAGGCGGGCGGTGACCGCGAGGGGTTCGGCTACCGCTTCCGGAGCGTTGCCCCAGGCCTGGCAGAGCAGATAGGCCAGCAGCGCATTGCCGAGGATGCGCCGGGAAAAGGGGTGGCCGTAGGCGGTCTCCTCCCAGCGGGCGGACAGATTCCAGTCGTCGGTGACGTCGTGGTCGTCGAAGATCATCAGCGTCGGTACCCAGGCCAGGGCTCGTGCCGCCTGGGGCAGGGTCGCGACGAAGCCGTCGATGCAGCGCGATTCGGCGGCGTAACGCTCCTGGTCCCTGGCGTCCAGCGCCGGCGGCATGACCTCGATCAGGGTCCAGGGCGTCGGCGACCAGCAGAGCAGATAGAGCGCCAGCACCTCGCTCAGCGTCACCAGGTGATTGTGCGCATTGGTGGAGGTGAAGATCGGCTTTTCCACCCCGCCGAAGAATTTCTCGCGCAGCGCCCGGTTGGACTTGAAGGCCGGCAGCAGGTCTTCGCGATGATAGAGGTTGGCCGGATGGGCCATCAGCGCGTCGCTGTCCGCCACCACCGCGCCTTCGAGACCCTCACCATGGAGGCCGAGGCGGCGGATCAGTGCCTGCACCGCCAACAGCATCGGCCCGGCGACATCGTCAGCATAGACCTGATCACCGGTGAGCAGCAGGGCCGCGGGCCGCTCCGCGGGGGCCGTGCAGGCCTGCAGCAGGCGATCTACCGCGATCAGGCCATCGGCCGAGGCATGATGAGGCTTGCGGCAGGAGCCGTGAAGCAGGTGATCGAAGCGCGCACGCAGCACTAAGCGTGGCAGCTCGCCCTGCGTGGAGAGCAGATGCGGCGCCCAATTACCAATTCCGCCTGCGGCCAGCCGCACGTCGTACTGGATGAAGGCGTCGACCGGCAACGCGGCGTCGGGCCGGACATCGATCAGTTGCAGATAGGCGTGCTCGCCCAGGCGCAGGCACCGCACCTCGGCTTGCGCCCCGAGCTCGACCTCGCCCTGCCATAACCGCGGGACAGGCACCTCGGCCGTGGTGGTCACCAGCCAGAGCAGCAACCGGGAGGCCTCGGTGCGCCGCAGCAGCGGGCCGGCCAGGACCGGGGGCAAGGTAGGGGTAGCGCTCATGGGGTCTCCTGTAGCCACGGAACTGACCACTATGCCGTGCCGGGATTCCGCCTGCAGCCGCCGCTTGGCTACAAAGTTTGAGCACGCGTCACAGTCGGCCTAGAATTCGCTCCCTTTTCGTCGCCTTGCGGGCCCGTCATGACCTTTGCCGACCTCGGCCTCATAGATCCGCTGCTGCAGGCGCTCAGCGCCCTGGAGCACAGCTCCCCTACCCCGATCCAGCGCCAGGCCATCCCGGCGGTGCTGGCCGGTCGCGACCTGCTGGCCGCCGCCCAGACCGGCACCGGCAAGACCGGCGCCTTCGGCCTGCCGCTCCTGCAGCGACTGGTGCAGGAAGGCCCGGCGGTGGCGCCCAACCATATCCGTGCGCTGCTCCTCACCCCCACCCGCGAGCTGGCCGAACAGGTCCATGCCAGTCTGCGCGACTACGCCCAGCACCTGCCGCTGCGCACCGCGGTAGCCTATGGCGGCGTCAGCATCAATCCGCAGATGATGAAGCTGCGCAAGGGCGTGGACGTGCTGGTGGCGACCCCCGGGCGCCTGCTCGACCTGTTCAGCCAGAACGCCGTACGCTTCGACCAGGTGCAGCTGCTGGTGCTGGACGAAGCCGATCGCATGCTCGACCTGGGCTTTTCGCGGCAGCTGGGCGAGTTGTTCGTCATGCTGCCGCGCAAGCGCCAGACCCTGCTGTTCTCGGCGACCTTCTCCGACGCCGTGCGCCAGCTGGCCGCGCCCGTGCTGCGCGATCCCCAGACGATCGACGTGAGTCCGCGCAACACCGCTGCCGTCACGGTCAAGCAGTGGGTGGTGCCGGTCGACAAGAAGCGCAAGACCGAACTCTTCCTGCACCTCCATCGCAGCGGTCGCCATGGCCAGGTGCTGGTGTTTGCCAAGACCCGCAAGGGTGTGGAGCAACTGGTGGAGGCGCTGCAGGCCGAAGGTCTGGCCGCCGAATCCATCCATGGCGACAAGCCCCAGCCCGCGCGGCTGCGCGCCCTCGCCCGTTTCAAGGCCGGCGAGGCCGACATCCTGGTGGCGACCGATGTGGCTGCGCGTGGCCTGGACATCCAGGACCTGCCGCTGGTGGTCAACCTGGACCTGCCCATCGTCGCCGAGGACTATGTCCACCGCATCGGCCGGACCGGGCGTGCCGGCAACCAGGGCCAGGCGGTGTCCCTGGTCTGCGCGGATGAAGTGGAGCAGTTGGCAGCGATCGAGACGCTGATCGGCCAGGTCCTGCAGCGCCGCGACGAACCGGACTTCATCCCCGATCACCGGGTCCCGGAAACCCGACCCAACGGCCTGGTCGTGAAGAAACCCAAGAAGCCGAAGAAGCCCAAGGTGGGCGCGCCGGTGTCGGACAAGCCCCTGGGTCGCTGGGTGGAAGACGGCAAGCCGAAGGTCAAGTCGGTACGCAAGTCGCCCGGTTTCGGCAAGCCGCGCAAAAAGCCCTGAGGTTTGGAGCGATGGACAAGGCTTCGCCGTTGTCCATCCTACGACGCACTCCGTAGTCCGGAAAACCGCGCAGCGTTTTCCGGGGATGGGACGGTGGACCAGGCCAGATCAGCTGGAAGACGCAGAACCGTCATCCAGCTGATCGCAGACCTATTCCGCCAGGCGCCAAGTGGTGCCGCCCTTGCCGTCTTCCAGCACCACACCGAGAGCGGTGAGCTGATCGCGGATGCGGTCGGATTCCGCCCAGTTCTTTTCCGCGCGCGCGTTCAGGCGCGCCTGGATCAGCGCCTCGACCTCGGCCGCATCCACCCGCCCCGCCGCGTCGGCGCGCAGGAAGGCCTCCGGCTCCAGCTGCAGCACGCCCAGCACCTCACCCAGTTCGCGCAACCGCCCGGCCAGGCCAGCCGCCGTGGCAGGATCGCTCTCGCGCAGGCGGTTGATCTCGCGGGCCAACTCGAACAGCACACCGCAGGCGCCGGCGGTGTTGAAGTCGTCGTCCATGCACTTGGCGAAGCGCTCGGCGTAGCTTTCGCCGCCCTGCGCCGGCGCCTGGGGCAAGCCCTTGAGCGAGTGGTAGAAGCGCTCCAGAGCACCCTTGGCCTCGCGCAGGTTGTCTTCCGAGTAGTTGATCGGACTGCGGTAGTGGCTGGCGATCAGCAGGTAGCGCACCACTTCCGGGTGATACTTCTCCAGCACCTCGCGCAGGGTGAAGAAGTTGCCCAGGGACTTGGACATCTTCTCGCCATTGATGGTGATCATCCCGCAATGCAGCCAGGCGTTGGCGTAGGTCTTGCCGGTGGCCGCCTCGCTCTGGGCGATCTCGTTCTCGTGGTGCGGGAATTCCAGGTCGTTGCCGCCGCCGTGGATGTCGAAGGTCTCGCCCAGGCAGCAGGTGGACATTACCGAGCACTCGATATGCCAGCCCGGCCGCCCGGCGCCCCAGGGCGACGGCCAGCTCGGCTCGCCCGGCTTGGCGGCCTTCCACAGCACGAAGTCCAGCGGATCTTCCTTGGCTTCGCCCGGCTCGATGCGGGCACCGATGCGCAGGTCCTCGATGCGCCGCCGCGACAGCTTGCCGTAGCCGGCGAAGCGATTGACCCGGTAGTAGACGTCGCCATTGCCCGCGGCATAGGCGTAGCCCTTGTCGATCAGGGTCTGGATCATGGCGTGCATGCCGTCGATGTGCTCGGTGGCGCGCGGCTCCTGATCGGGCTTGCGGATATTCAGCCGCGCCTCGTCCTCGTGCATCGCCTCGATCATCCGCGCCACCAGGTCGGTGAACGGCTCACCGTTGGCGTTGGCGCGATTGATGATCTTGTCGTCGATGTCGGTGATGTTGCGCACGTAGGTCAGGTCGTAGCCGCTATGACGCAACCAGCGGGTAATGACGTCGAAGGCCACCATGCTGCGACCATGGCCCAGGTGGCAATAGTCGTAGACGGTCATGCCGCAGACATACATCCGCACCTGCCCCGGCACCAGCGGCGTAAAGGCTTCCTTGGTCTTGGTCAGGGTGTTGTAGAGGTGCAGCGCCATCATTGCCCCCAGGAATCGCGCAGGGTCACGGTGCGGTTGAACACCGGCTTGCCGGGCGCCGAATCCTTGGGATCGACGCAGAAGTAGCCCTCGCGCTCGAACTGGAAGCGGTCTTCCGGCCGGGCCTGAGCCAGCGACGGCTCGGCGCGACAGCCCTGGAGCACCACCAGGGAGTCGGGGTTGATGTTGTCGAGGAAGCTGCCGCCCTCTTCGCTCTTCTCCGGCTGCGCCGAACGGAACAGGCGATCGTAGAGGCGCACCTCGCACTCCACGCTGCCCTCGGCCGGCACCCAGTGGATCACGCCCTTGACCTTGCGGCCCTCGGGATTCTTGCCGAGGGTGTCCGGGTCGTAGCTGCAGCGCAGTTCGACGACGGTGCCGTCGGCGTTCTTGATGGCTTCGTCGGCACGGATCACGTAGCTGCCGCGCAGGCGTACCTCACCACCCGGCTCCAGGCGCTTGTAGCCCTTGGGCGGATTCTCTTCGTAGTCACCCTGGTCGATGTACAGCTCGCGGGTAAAGGGCAGCTGGCGCACACCCAGATCCTGCTTGGGATGGCGCGCCAGTTCCAGATTCTCGACCTGGCCCTCGGGGTAGTTGGTGATCACCACCTTGAGCGGCTTGAGCACGCACATGGCGCGCGGGGCGTTCTGGTCCAGGTCCTCGCGGATGGCGAACTCCAGCATGGCCACGTCGACCACGCCGTTGGAGCGGGTCACGCCGATCATCTCGCAGAAGTTGCGGATGGCGGCCGGGGTGTAGCCGCGACGGCGATAGCCCGACAGGGTCGACATGCGCGGATCGTCCCAGCCGTGTACGTGGCCTTCGTCCACCAGCTGCTTGAGCTTGCGCTTGCTGGTGACGGTGTAGTTGAGGTTGAGGCGGGCGAATTCGTACTGGCGTGGCTGGGCCGGCACCGGCAGCTTGGCCAGGAACCATTCGTACAGCGGGCGATGGTCCTCGAACTCCAGGGTGCAGATGGAGTGGGTCACGCCTTCCAGGGCATCGGACTGGCCATGGGTGAAGTCATAGCTCGGATAGATGCACCAGGCATCGCCTGTCTGGTGGTGATGGGCGTGGCGGATGCGATAGAGGATGGGATCGCGCAGGTTCATGTTGGGCGAGGCCATGTCGATCTTGGCGCGCAGCACCTTTTCACCGTCCTTGAATTCGCCGGCCTTCATGCGGGCGAAGAGGTCCAGGTTCTCGGCCACCGAACGGTCGCGGAAGGGGCTGTTGCGACCCGGCTCGGTGAGGCTGCCACGGTATTCGCGGGCCTGCTCGGGGGTGAGGTCGCAGACATAGGCCAGACCCTGCTCGATCAGGTTGACGGCCCAGGCGTAGAGCTGGTCGAAGTAGGCGGAGGCGTAGCGGACCTCGCCGGCCCAGTCGAAGCCCAGCCAGTGCACGTCGCTCTTGATGGCGTCGATGTATTCCTGGTCTTCCTTGGCCGGGTTGGTGTCGTCGAAGCGCAGATGGCAGTCGCCGCCGAATTCCTTGGCCAGGCCGAAATTCACGCAGATCGACTTGGCATGACCGATGTGCAGGTAGCCATTGGGCTCGGGCGGGAAACGGGTGACGATCTTGGCCTGCTTGCCGGCGTCCAGGTCAGCCTGGACGATCTGCCGCAGGAAATGCGCGGGGGCGGCTTTGGCGGCGGTGGACGAGTCGGAAGTCGGCTTGCTCATGGGATCCTTAACTGGGCAGACGCACGGCCAGGGTAGGCCGGGCAAAGGTAAACCCGTATCATAGCCCAACCCGTCAAGTCCCGGCGAAACCCTTGAGGCCCTCGCCGGGTCTGGATGCTGTCCCCCTTAGCTACGGATTCGCTGCCATGATCAAGCTGCACACCAACCACGGCGTCATCACCCTGGAACTCTTCGAGGACAAGGCGCCCGAAACCGCGGCCAACTTCAAGGAATACGTCAAGAGCGGTCACTACGACGGCACCATCTTCCACCGTGTGATCAGCAACTTCATGGTCCAGGGCGGTGGTTTCGAGCCGGGCATGAAGCAGAAGCCCACCCGCGCCCCGATCAAGAACGAGGCCAACAACGGCATCTCCAACGCGATCGGCACCGTCGCCATGGCCCGCACCATGGACCCGCACTCCGCCTCGGCGCAGTTTTTCATCAACGTGTCCGACAACACCTTCCTCAACCATACCGCGCCCACCAGCCAGGGCTGGGGCTATGCGGTGTTCGGCAAGGTCGTCGAGGGCATGGACGTGGTCAACGCCATCAAGGGCGTCGCCACCACCAGCAAGGCCGGTCACCAGGACGTGCCGAGCGAAGACGTGATCATCGAGAAGGCCGAGATCGTCGAGTGATTTTACTGGTCTCCGACCTGCATCTCGAACCGCAACGCCCGGACCTGGTCCGGGCGTTTTTGCATCTCCTCGAAACCCGTGCCCGCGGTGCCGAGGCCCTGTACATCCTTGGCGACCTGTTCGAAGCCTGGATCGGCGACGACGCCATGGGTCCCTTCGAGCAGGAAATCGCCACCGCCCTGCGCCAACTGGCCGACAGCGGCACGGCCGTCTACCTGATGCATGGCAATCGCGACTTCCTCATTGGCAAGGCCTTCTGCCGCCAGGCTGGCTGCCGCCTGCTGCCGGATCGCCATATCGCCGACTTCCACGGCCGCCGGGTGCTGCTGATGCATGGCGACACCCTCTGCACCCGTGACGAGGGCTACCAGAAGCTGCGCCGCATCCTGCGCAACCCCCTCACCCTCTTCGTCCTGCGCAACCTGCCACTGGCCAGCCGCCAGAAGCTGGCACGCAAGCTGCGCAGCGAGAGTCGCCAGCAGACCCGGGCCAAGGCCATGGACATCACCGATGTCACCGAGGCCGAGGTCGAGCGGGAAATGCGCGCCGCCCGGGTGACGACGTTGATCCACGGCCATACCCACAGGCCCGCCCGCCATGAACTGCTGCTCGATGGCCAGCCGGCCGAACGTATCGTGCTGGGCGATTGGGACCGTCGCGGCTGGGTGCTGGAAGCCAGCGAAGCGGGCCTGACCCAGGTCGATTTCGCCCTCGACGAACGGTAAGGGCGTAGCCAGGCAGGCCTGGCTCGCTGGCGGCAGGTCCCTGACCAGCAAAGCAATTTTTCCCGGCTAGCCGGTATTGGCCGCCCGGGCTGCGACCGATCGTCACATGACAGCTACAGAAATCCGCGCAGGCGACCGATGACGAGGGTGTAAGGAGATGTAACCCTTTTCCGCGGAGACGCCCATGCAACTCGACACCCTCTTTGCCCAGCTGCACAACCTGCCCAACGTTCCCGAGGTGGCGCAGGTTCTGATCCGGCAGTTCGACGACCCCAACACCAGCATCGAAACCCTGTCGCGCACCGTGGCGCGCGATCCGGTCATCGCCGCCAAGGTACTGCGCCTGGCCAATTCGGCGCGCTTCCGCGGCGCCCGTGAATCCACCAGCATCGAAGACGCCGCCCTGCGTCTGGGCTTCAACACCCTGCGCACCCTGGTGCTGGCCTCGGCCTTCGCCAGCGGCTTCAAATCCGCGCCCGGCTTCGATCTGCAGGCCTTCTGGTACAACAGCTTCCTGGTCGCCAGCCTGTGCAAGCCGCTGGCCAAGCAGGCCGGCCTGGATCAGGAAACCGCCTTTACCTGCGGCATGCTGCATGACATTGGCGAGTTGCTGATCCAGAGCGGCGCGCCGGAGCTGGCGCCGAGCCTGGCCGGTCGCGCCACTGCCAGCAGCCATCGCGCCGCAGACGAAACCCTGCAATTGGGATTTGGCTATCCGGAGGTAGGCGCCGAGCTGGCGCGCCGCTGGCAGCTGCCCCAGGTGCTGCGCGACGCCATCGGCTACCAGGCGCGCCCGTTGCAGGCACCGGAAAGCAATGGCTATGCGCTGATCGTGGCCCAGGCGGTCGCCGTGGCCGAGGTGCTCCACAAGAACGCCGGCGACAGCAAGGTGCAGGACCTGAGCGGCCCGCTGTTCGCCAGCATCGACCTGGCGCAGCTGAGCGCAGTCCTGCCCAACGCGCGGGATACCGCCGCGACCTTCGCCCAGGCCGCCTGATTTCTGGATGGCCTGGCCAAATCGCAGGCAAGAAAAAACCCCTGGAGCTGGGCTCTCAGGGGTTCTCTCAGATCTGGCGGTGAGGGAGGGATTCGAACCCTCGATAAGATTTCTCCTATACACACTTTCCAGGCGTGCTCCTTCAACCGCTCGGACACCTCACCAGATTTGCTCGGCGGCTGCATCTGCATCACCGAGGCGCGCAACTATAGGCAAAGGCGATTTCGATGGCAAGCTTTTTCTTCAATCTATTCATACATTTGCATTCACGACCTGAAAGGAGCTCCGCCCTGCCCCGTTCATGGGATGACCGGTTGGTCGCCGTCCCATGGCCCTGAGTCACTGATACCTCCGACCAACGGTAGCGTCGCAAGCATTTTTCTAATCGGCTGAAAGCAAAGGAAAAATCGCCTGGTACGACATTTCTGATAACCGCCTGGCCGGTTACCGCCACAAAACTGAAATTTATGTTCTATAGCTACTGGATAGTGCTCAAGCCTGCGGGTATCAGTAATTGCATGCCGCTGTTGCGCAAGCGCTTCCCGCTGAAGACGTAAAGGCTCTAAACAGCTAACAATAAAGGCCCCGAGTCATGTTCAAGAATCCCGTCCCCAAGTGGCGTCAGGCGAGTTTCGTGCTCATCGTCACCGCCGTAGTGCTGGTCATCCCCAACCTCTCGCGGTTCGTTGGCTGATCCCTAGCGCCAATAGTCCGCAGGGGCTGCCGGCAAGGCTGCCAGCAGATCCCGCAATCCCTCCCCCCAGCCCTTGCGCAAGGCCTGGAAGTAGGGATCGTGTTCGTCGATCCGATGACTGCTCACCTGCGCCAGTCGATCACGCGGATAGACCACCAGATCCAGCGGTAGCCCAACCGACAGATTGCTGCGAATGGTGGCATCGTAGGACAGCAGCGCGCAGCGCAGGGCTTCCTCCAGCGGCGTCGCGAAGGTCAGCGCCCGATCCAGGATGGGCTTGCCGTATTTGCTCTCGCCGATCTGGAAGTAAGGCGTGTCCTCGGTGGCACTGATGAAGTTGCCGTGGGGATAGAGATTGAACAGCTCCGGCGCCGCGCCGCGGATCTGCCCACCCAGCAGAAAGGAACAGCTCAGGTCCAGGCCGTGCCCCTGGGGCGCATCCTCGGCGTCGCGTTGCAGGACCTCGCGCAGGGTCTGGCCCAGCAGTCGGGCGGCGTCGTACAGGGTGGGCACCCCGTGCAGGTTGTCCCGCTCGCTGTCCAGCCGTTGTCGGAGGAGACTGACGACCGCCTGGGAGGTGGCCAGATTGCCCGCTGACTGGATGGCGATCAGGCGCTCGCCGGGGATCCGGAACAGATGCAGCTTGCGGAAGGTAGCGATGTTGTCGACCCCGGCATTGGTGCGGGAGTCGGCGACGAATACCAGGCCATCTTGCAGTTTCATGGCGACGCAATAGGTCATGCGAACCTCGGGTGATGGAACGGTCGACGCAACAGCCCCGACCCCAAAAGAAAAGACGGCCCGTGGCCGCCTTCTCGTCTGCTGTGGGCAGCGCTGATTATTGCTGTTGCTGCACCTGCTGCAAGGGCTCGACCAGTACCTTGGCCTCCATGTGCTCCACCCCGCCACCGCGGCGCATGCCGCGCACCGGACAGGCATCCAGGTAGTCCAGGCCGATGGCCAGGCGCAGGTGCCGCTCCGGTCGGATCAGGCGATTGGTGACGTCATAGCTGTACCAGGCGCCGTCGTGCCAGGCTTCCGCCCAGGCGTGACTGGAAAGGTGCGCGCTGTCATCGGTGCACAGATAGCCAGACACATAGCGTGCCGGGATGCCCAGGCTGCGGGCGCAGGCCAGGAAGGCATGGGCATGGTCCTGGCAGACCCCGGACCCCTTGGCGAAGGCCTGGGCGGCATTGCCGTCCACCTCGG
>Ga0157369_10003714_pt1 | contig 18150 bp, 22 predicted proteins | sample C25metaG_FD_113461 | JGI IMG/M metagenome (GOLD analysis project Ga0157369, IMG submission 113461) | Corn rhizosphere microbial communities from Kellogg Biological Station, Michigan, USA - C2-5 metaG | ecosystem: Host-associated > Plants > Roots > Rhizosphere > Soil | place: USA: Michigan... | reverse complement strand
GTTCCAGTCGACCGCGCTGGTCGTCGAGGAGAACACCACCTTCGGCATGTCCCGCCAGCGGCGGGCGAACTCGATCTGCGCCGGTGTGGCGCCCGGCTGCTGGTCGGCGGTCGGCCAGTGGGAGCTCATCGTCTCCCACAGCTTGCGCCCGTACAGCGCCAGGCCTGTCGCCGCCACCCGGTCGGACCACCACTGGAACAGCTCGTCGCTCGGCGCGCTCCAGCCGAGGTCGTCGCCGGGCGCGGCGATGTAGCCATCCAGGCTCACATTCATGCCAAACGTCAGTTTCCGCATGACGCCAGCCTCCCGTGCGGAGCAGGCAAAGCCCCGCAATGCGGGGCTTTACAAGGGGTGAGCGACCGGATTCGAACCGGCGACCGCCTGGACCACAACCAGGAGCTCTACCAACTGAGCTACGCCCACCAAGCAGAGCCAGTGTAGATGGTCGTCAGTTGGAAACCGGGACGGTTTCCTCGGCGATTGCCTCGACCATCTCGACCTCCTCCTGCTCGAGCTCGTCGCGCGCGCAGACGATGCGGAACGCGCCGGTGCCGAGGTTGGGGTCGCCCTCGATGGGCAGGCCGCGGATCGTGTCCCAGCCGAGGCGCTCGACCTCGAACGGGTTCATCCGGACCGCGACGGCCGGGAACTCGCAGGTCGTGTTGTGATGGTCGATCGCCTTGCTGATCGCCTCGAGGTTCTTTGCCTCAGAACTCACTGCCTTCGCAGTGTAGAGAAGCCGGCCTAGCGCGCGGAGGGCTGGCCGAGCGCCGCGGTGGCGTGCTCGATCGTGCGGCGAAGGCCCTCGCGGATCGGGATCTTCGGCTCCCATCCGAGCAGGTCGCGCGCGCGTGTGATGTCGGGCTGGCGCACCTTCGGGTCGTCTATCGGCAGTGCCTGGAAGACGATCTCGGAGCGCGACTCGGTCAGCTCGACCACCATCTTGGCCATCTCGAGCAGCGACATCTCCTCGGGGTTGCCGATGTTCACCGGCTCGTGCACGCCGGACTCCGCCAGCGCGATCAGGCCTTCGATCAGGTCGTCGACGTAACAGAAGCTGCGCGTCTGGCTGCCGTCGCCGAACACGGTCACCGGCTGGTCGGTGAGCGCCTGGCTGAGGAACGCCGGGATCGCGCGGCCGTCGTTGGGGCGCATCCGAGGGCCGAAGGTATTGAAGATCCGGGCGATGGACGTGTTCACGCCCTGCTGACGCAGGTACGCCATCGTCAGCGCCTCGGCGTAGCGCTTGGCCTCGTCGTAGACGCCGCGCGGGCCGATCGGGTTGACGTTGCCCCAGTAGGTCTCGGGCTGCGGGTGCACCAGCGGGTCGCCGTACACCTCGGAGGTCGACGCAATCAGGAAGCGTGCGCGCTTGACCTTGGCGAGGCCGAGGGTGTTGTGCGTGCCGTAGGCGCCCACCTTGAGCGTGTGCAGCGGCAGCCGCGCGTAGTCGATCGGGCTGGCCGGCGAGGCCATGTGGTAGACGAAGTCGATCGGCTCGTCGACCTCGTAGTGGCTCGTGATGTCCACCATCAGGAAGCGGAACTGGTCGCCCTCCTTCAGGTGCGCGATGTTGTGAAGCGAGCCGGTCTCGAAGTTGTCGACGCAGATGACCCTGTGGCCACGCGCGATCAGGTTGTCGCAGAGATGCGAACCGAGAAAACCGCCTCCGCCCGTTACGAGGCAAGTTGACATGGGGCGGGACTGTAGCGGGACGGGCGAAAGCGGCTGCACAGTGCGGTGCAACACGAAGCGACCCTTGAGCGGTTGACGGGGGCGAAGTAGGATCGCGCTGGAGGGAGAAGCCGGCTCCGGCCCCTTTTGCATCCGACGGGTACTAAGTGGAAATCGTCCGCTGGTTCGTGATCGTCGTTCTCTTGGCCCTGGCGGCCTTCGCAGGGCTGCTCGCCTACATCTCGCTGTCGCACATCGGGGAGGCACACCAGGACAACTCGACCGCCAACTATCTGTGGCTCGGGGTGCCGGCGGTCGCGGTCTGCGTCGTCTCGGTTGTCGGTGCCGTGTGGCTCTGGCGAGACCCTGAGCGACGGTTCCAGTAGCGCCCCGGGCAGGATTCGAACCTGCGACCTAACGGGTAGAAGCCGTCCGCTCTAATCCACTGAGCTACCGGGGCCTGCGCCCAGAATAGAGCCGCCTAGCGGGGTCTGACCGCTGTCAGACCGCGTACGTTGGCTACCGGAGCGCCTCCAGCCGGGACCGTCGCGGGCGATCTCCCGAGTCGTGGCCCGACTCGCCCCCACAACTCTCGTCGCCTGCCTGATCGCCGTCTTCGCCAGCGTCGCCACGGCGCGGGCCGATGCCCCGCTCCCGCCCGACTACTTCGGCATGAACGTGAACCGCGTGCTCTTCGACGACCACGAGGCCTGGCACACCACCCCCCTCGCAGCCGCCCACGCCGCCGGCGCAACGCACGGGCGCATCGACTTTCCCTGGGACGCGGTGCAGCCCACCGGCCCGCGGCGCACCGACTACACGTGGACTGACAAGGCGGTCGAGTCGCTTGCCCGCCAGGGGATGGTCGCCACCCCGATGTTGGGCTACTCGGCGCCCTGGGCGGCCTACATTCCGGGCAACACCCACTCCCCACCGCGGAACACGAGCGACTACGCCGCGTTCGCCCGTCTGATGGTGCTCCGCTACGGGCCGAACGGCGTGTACTGGAAGAAGCACCCGTTCACTCCCTACCTCCCGATCCACCGCTGGGAGATCTGGAACGAGCCGAACCTTGCGCGCGTGTTCTGGCAGAGCGGTCGCAGCCCCGATGCGTATGCGCGCCTGTACCTGGCGGCGCGGGCCGTGATCAAGGCGGTGGATCCGACGGCTCAGGTGATCGTCGGCGGCCTCAGCTCCGAGGACATCCCCTTCCTCGCCGAGATGTTCACCGCCCACCCGGAGCTGCATGGGCAGGTCGACGGCCTGGGCATCCACCCGTACGGCGCGACGTCGGAGGACGTCCTCGTGGCTGTGAAGAACTTCCGCGCCCTGCTCGACATGGAGGGCGAGTCAGCCGTGCCGATGGAGGTGACCGAGGTGGGCTGGCAGCGTCAGGGCAACACCAACCTCACGGTCGACGAGCTCACGCGCGCCCGTGACATGAACGACGTCACGAACGCGGTCGCTCGCTCCGACTGCGACATCGACGCCTACGAGCCCTACACCTGGGAGACCGCCGAGCAGGACCCCGCCGATGGCGAGGACTGGTTCGGGATGTGGTCACCCACCCAGGGCCTTCTCCCCAGCGGCCAAGCGTTCGCGAACTCGACCGTGCAGTACGCGACGCCCGATGAGCGGGTGGCGGCTCGCTCCACCAATCTGCTGCGCATCTGCCGCCCGCCGGCTCAGCCGCTCAGCGTGAGGGTCCAAGCCCGCGGCACGCGCCTTCGCGTGCAGGTCCGCGCCGGCGCGAAGGGCGTCAAGAGCGCGCTTGTGGCCGTGCAGTCCGGCTCGCGCAAGGACGCGCTCGTGACGGGCAACCACGGCTACGTCTATTACCGCCCCTCGCGCTCGGCGACGCGCGTGAAGATCACTGCCGCGGCCTACGGCTTCGCTGGGTCACGGCCGGTGGTGCACCGCATCTCGCATAAGCTGCCGCGTCGATGACGCTCGAGCAGACGCTCCGCCTCACGAACCGGACGATGATCGGTTTCGATCTCGCCCTCGGCACCGCCGCCCTCCTGGCCCCCGACAAAACGCTGCGCGCGATCGGACACGACGAGCCGTCCGAGGACGCCCGGCACCTGTTCCGCCGCTGCGCCCCGATCTGGCTGACCTTTGCGGCGGCGCACGCCGTCGCCGCCAAGCGCGGCGAGCCGCGCGACTGGTGGGCGCTGGCCTGGCTGCGCGGCACCGAGATCGCCACGGACGTGGTCTGGTCGGCCTCTCCGGCAGTGAGCCGGCCGGGCGCGAAGGCGGGCCTGTGGCTGGCCGGGGCCTACAACCTGGCGGTCGCACTCGGCTTCGCGCGCCTCGGGCGCTCGCGCTCTACAGCCGAGCTTTAGACACGGGGGCGATAAAGGCGCCCATGCGTCTCAGCCGCGCGACCGTGCTTCCGCTCGTCCTCGTGCTCGTGGTGATCGGCGCCGCCACCGCGGTGCTGGCGCTCGGCAACAGCAGCTCGAGCCCCAAGCTCCCGGGAAATGCGAAGAAGGCGTCGCCCGCGAACGGCTTCGCCGGCTCCACGCTCATGCCGATCAAGCAGGCCCCGCCGATCTCGCTCGACAACTACCTCGGCAAGCACGTCACGCTCGCCCAGTATCGGGGCAAGGCCGTGTTCGTGACCTTCCTCTACGTGCACTGCCCCGACGTGTGCCCCGCCATCGCCTCCGCCCTGAGGGTCGTGCGCAAAGACCTCGGCCCCGAGAATTCCAAGGTCCGAATGATTGCCGTGTCGGTCGACCCGCACGGCGACAAGCCGAGCTCGGTGGCGCGCTTTCTCGCGCAGCGCGGCATGACGGGCAAGATGCAGTACCTCGTGGGCTCGGCGGGACAACTCGCGCCCGTGTGGAAGGAATGGAACGTGGGCTCGCAGCAGGACAGCTCCAATCCTGAGCTCGTGGCGCATACCGCGCTCGTGTACGGAGTGAGCGGAAGCGGCAAGCTGATGACGATCTATCCGGCCAACTTCAAGCCAAGGGACATCGTCCACGACGTGCCGAAGCTGGCCGCTTCATGAGCAGCCGACGCGAGGAGAAGGAACGCCTGCGACGCGAACGCGAGCAGCGCGAGCGCGAACGGGCGGGCTCCGCGAGGCGCAAGCGCCGGCTACAGCTGCTCGGCGCGGTGGCCGTCGCCGCCGTGGCTGTGGTGGTGGTGGCGATCGTGGCGAGCGGCGGCGGTGGATCGGGCTCTGGCTCCGGAAAGACCATCAGCGGCGCCACGGAAGTGAACGCGCGCTTCGACGGCATCCCCCAGAGCGGCATCGTGCTCGGCAATTCGAAGGCGCCCGTGACCTTCGTGGAGTTCGCGGACCTCAAGTGCCCGGTCTGTCGCGAGTACACGCTGTCCGCTTTCCCCGACCTGGTGAACCGCTACGTGCGCACCGGCAAGGTGAAGATGGTGCTCGAGATGCAGCACTTCGTCGGCAACCGGGACGGCGACTCCGAGCGCGCCGCGCGCATGGCCCTGGCCGCGGCGGAGCAGAACCGCATGTGGCAGTTCTCCGACCTCTTCTACAAGAACCAGCGCGACGAGAACGCCACCTACGTGAACGACGTGTTCCTGAGGCGCATCGCGTCGAACGTCCGCGGCCTGGACGTGGACAAGGCCTTCGCGGCGCGGGACAGCCAGCAAATCACCCAGCAGCTCCAGCAGGCGTCGCAGCAATTCGATACCGCGGGCTTCCAGGGCACGCCGTCGTTCGCCGTCGGCAAGAGCGGTGGGACGCTCGCCCCGATCAACTACAACTCCTTCGACGTGTCCGAATTCTCCGGGCCCATCGACAAGCTGCTCGGCAGCGGCGGCAGTTGAGAAAGCTCGACCTCGCGATCGGCCTTATCGCGCTGATCGGGCTGGGCATCGCGGCTTATCTCACGTACATCCACTACGCGGGCATCCAACCCCTCTGCCTCGCGAGCGGCGGCTGCGAGAAGGTGCAGTCCTCGCACTGGTCGAAGCTCGCCGGGATCCCCGTGGCCACGATTGGTCTAGTGGGCTACGCGGCCATCCTGGCGCTCCTGTTCGTGCCCGGCGAGATCGGACTCGCGGGCACGGCGCTGGTGGCGCTCGTGGGCTTCGGCTTCAGCGCCTATCTCACCTGGGTCGAGCTGGCTCGCATCCATGCCGTGTGCCAATGGTGCGTGGCCAGCGCGATCCTGATGACCCTGCTCGCGGTGCTCAGCGTGGTCCGGCTGCTAACCGCCGAGGAGCAGGGCGCGTACGCCTGAAGCTGCCAGACTTCTGGCCGGATGGCCGCCGGTACCGAACAGCTCGCGACCCGCGGCGCGTCGCTGCGCGCGCGCCTCGCGGTCTCCCCTGAGCTCTACAAGCGCATCACGTTCGTAGCGGTCTGCGCGCTGTCCCTGATCGTCTTGACCGGCGCGGCCGTGCGGCTCACCGGCTCGGGGCTCGGCTGCCCGGACTGGCCCAAGTGCTACGGGCGCACCATCCCGCCGATCCAGTTCCACACGGTGATCGAGTTCGGCAACCGCATCGTCACCGCGTTGGTTGGCATCGTCGTGATCGCGGCCTCCGGGATGGCTTTCTTCCGCCGCCCCTACCGCCGGCATCTGGCGATCCTGGGCGTGCTCCTGCCCATCGGCGTTGTGGGCCAGGCCGTGCTCGGCGGGCTGGTCGTGCGCTACGACCTCAATCCGTATCTGGTGATGAGCCACTTCATCCTGTCGATGCTTCTGCTCGACGCGTCGTTCGCGCTCGCCTGGTGCGCGGCGCACGACCCGGGCTGGCGCGAGCCCTCGCGCGACCGGCTCGGCACCTGGGCCATCCGCGGCCTCGTCCCGTTCGGCCAGCTCACGGTGCTGCTCGGGACGATGGCCACCGGCGCCGGGCCGCACGCGGGCGAGCACGAGGGGGAACTCGTCAGGCGTTTCACGTTCCAGGGGTCGGACACGCTCTCGTGGATGGTCGAGCGCCACGGCGTCGTGGCGGCGGCGTTCGGAGTGGCCGCGGTGGTGGTGTGGTTCATCGACCGGAGGCCGCACGGCGGGGAGCGCCGCGCCTCGCGGCCCTTGACCGTGCTGTGCCTGCTGCTGCTGGCCCAGGGGGTCCTCGGCTTCATCCAGTACCGGCTGCACATACCGGCGGGGATGGTGTGGGTGCACGTCACCCTGGCCACCGCGTCGTGGCTCACCACGCTGTGGGCCGTGGCGTCCGCCGGGCGGCTGGCGCCGCGGACGAGCCGCAGCGAAGTCGGGCTGGCAGCACCCGCGCGCGCCTAGCCGTGCCGCGCTATCCACCTTTGCCACCGCATGGGTGGTAAACGTGGATCTCGCGGGTCAGGCGACGCGGAGGCCGCCCTCATTGCCGCAGTTCAAGCCGGGGCGCCCGCCCCGCGCCCGGGGGCTAGCTGCCTGACCCGTTGCGGTTCCGAGCAGCCGCCTGCGGCTGCGCGCCGTCCTCGCCGGGTCTGCGCAGCCCGCCGCGGTACGGGCCGGGCTTGGGCCGCGGCTTTCCGCCCGGGAACGCCAGCCGGATGATCGTGCGGTGCACCATTCCGAGCTGCTTCGAGAGCGGGCCCGTGTTGTACGGCAGCTCGTAGCGCTCGCAGATCTCGCGCACGCGCGGGGCGATCTCGCCGTAACGCGTGCTCGGCATGTCCGGGTAGAGGTGGTGCTCCACCTGGTAGCCGAGGTTGCCGCTGATCACGTGGAAGAGCGCGCTGCCGTCGATGTTGGCCGCGCCGATGAGCTGGCGCACGTACCACGCGCCCTTCGACTCGTCCTCGACCTCCTTCTGGCTGAAGGTGTAGGTCTGGTCGGGGAAGTGCCCGCAGAAGATGATCGAGTGCGCCCAGACGTTGCGCACGATGTTGGCGGTCGCATTCGCCAGCGCCGTGGCGCGGTAGGACTGCCAGGCGGCCTCGAGCGCGTGCTGCAGCCGCGTGTCCACGCCCTTGCCGCGCGCACGGGCGAAGACCTTCGCCGAGCGCCGGCGAACCTTGTCCCGGCGCCGCTCGCCGCGCGCCGTGAGCGACGGTCCGATCAACCAGTGCACCGCGCCGACCACCGCCGCCGACACGAGCGGCCAGGCGATGTAGTCCTTCGTGATCTGGGTGCGGGCCTTGCCGGCGATGCCCTTCAGCTCGTGGAGCACCTCCTTCTGGCTCTTCTCGCCACTGCGCACGGCCTCGAGATCGAGGTCGTGGAACGCCACGCCCCACTCGAACAGGAACATGAGCAGCACGTTGTAGAAGGGCTGCAGCAGGTAGACCGGATGCCACTTCTGGTGCGGGTCGATCCGCATGATCTCGTAGCCGAGGTCCTTGTCCTTGCCGCGGATGTTCGTGTACGTGTGGTGGATGTAGTTGTGGGAGTGCTTCCACGCCTCCTTGGTCGAGGCGGTGTCCCAGTCCCAGGTGGAGGAGTGGATCTCGGGGTTGTTCATCCAGTCCCACTGCCCGTGCATCACGTTGTGGCCGATCTCCATGTTCTCCAGGATCTTGGCCATCGAGAGCGTGGCGGTGCCGAGGATCCAGGTGGGCCAGTAGCGCGCCCCGAAGAGCTCCACGCGCCCCAGGAGCGCGAGGCGCCGCTGCAGGCCGATGATCGAGTGGATGTACTTGGCGTCGCGCTCGCCGAGGCTGTCGAAGACCTCGTCGTGGATCTTCTGGAACTCCTCGCCGAGCTCTTCGATCTGCTCGGGGGTGAGCCGCGCGAGCGGGCTCTCGATCTCGGGTGGCGCAGCTTCGGCTGTGGTCATCCGCTGATTCCTCCTCGCGTCATCAGAGTTCGATCTCGACTGGTCCCTCGGGTGCGTTCACGCAGGTGCGGCAGGTCATCCCCTCCACGTCGAACACCTCGCCACTGCGTAGGTCCCTGAGCTTCCCGGAGCGGAAGCGCCCCACACACGTGTGGCAGATGCCCATGCGGCAGCCGAACGGCAACTCGAGGCCGGCTTCCTCGCCAGCCACGAGGACCGGCGTGCCGCCGTCGCACGCAACCTCGCGGTCGCTGCCCAGGAAAGTGATCGTGCCGCCCTCGCCCTCCGGCGTGTCGCTTCCGATCACAGGCTGGAAGCGCTCCATGTGCAGGCGGTCGCAGTCGGCCTCGCGCTCCCAGTGCTCGCTGAGCGCGTCGAGCATCGGCCCCGGCCCTGAGGCGAACGTCTCGCGCTCGCGCCAGTCGGGACAGAGCTGATCCAGGTCCTGCGGCGTCATGCGCCCGGCCTCGCCCGTGTGCTGCTCGTGGAGCCGGAAGCCGTTCTGCTCGCCGGCCAGCGCGCGCAGCTCGGAGCCGAAGATCACCTCGTGTGGCCGGCGCGCCGAGTGGAGGTGCACCACATCGCTCATCGCGTCCTGGCGATGCAGGTTGCGCAGCATGCTCATGATCGGCGTGATGCCGCTGCCCGCGCTGATGAAGAGCAGCTTGTCCGGCGGCGGGTCGGGCAGGACGAACTGGCCCTCCACGTCGCTCAGGAAGACGAGCTGCCCCGGCTTGAGCTCGCGGTTCAGGAAGGGCGACACCTTGCCGGACTCCACGAGCTTGGGCGTGATCGAGATGAAGCCGTCCGGGCGGTCCGGCTCTGACGTGAGCGAGTAGGCGCGCCAGTGCCGCACGCCGTCGATGTCGAAGCCCACGCGCACGTACTGACCGGGCGTGTGCCCCGCCCACTCGTAACCCGGCCGGATCTCGACGGTCACGGCGTCGTCGGTCTCACGACAGATCCGCTCGACCCGGCCGCGGAGCTCCCGCGTGGACCAGAGCGGGTTGATCATCTCCAGGTAGTCGTCCGGCAGCAGCGGCGTGGTGAACGCGCGGGCCGCGCGCAGCAGGCGCATGCGCACCTTGGGCACGTTGGGACGGGCGCCTCGCTCAGCCATCGGTTACTGCATACCCCTTTTGAACCGGACCATGCCATCGAACGATGTCACATGACATCGCGCAATGCATGCAGCCGCCCGCCGGGATAACGGGCGGTCACAAAATACGCGGGCGCACCCCGAAAGGAGCCAGCATCGGACAGGGGCTGTCCTAGCGCTCGAGGCGCTCGGGCACGCCGAAGCGGCCGAAGGTGCTGAACAGCCTGTCCGGGTCCACGGGCTCGTCGACCCAGCGGTGGTAGCGCTCGCGGTCCGTAGCGTCGGTGGTGCGGTTGATGAAGGCCACCACGTCGCTTATCTGGTTGCCGCGGAAGGTGAGCACGTTGAGCGCGAAGGGCAGGTACGCCTGCTCGTCCTCGTTCCACGTGTAGAAGGCGAGCGCGTGCTGCCCGTTGGCCTTGACCGGGACCGCGCGCCACTCCCACGCGCCCGACATCGGCCAGCCGGCGAGGAAGATCTTGAGCGCCTCGCGCCCGTGGAACCAGCTCGCGGCCGGCGGCATCGCGAAGCACACATCCTCGGACAGGATCTGCACGACCGTGTCGATGTCGCCCTGCTCCCAGGCCTGCATGTACCGCTCCACGACCTCGCGGATGCTGTCGTCGCCGAGCGTGCGCAGCGTCTGCTGCTGGCTCTGCTCAGGCGTGCGCTCCTCCACCGACGCGCGAGCGCGCTGTAGGGCGCTGTTCACGGAGGCGGTGCTGGTGTCCAGCGCTTCCGCGGTCTCCTTGGCTGAGAAGCCGAGCACCTCGCGCAGGATCAGCACAGCGCGCTGGTTGGGCGGCAGCTGCTGGAGCGCGGCCACGAACGCGAGCTCCACGCTCTCGCGCATCTCGTAGCGGGCGTCCGGCGACGCGTAGCCGTCCTCGATGCCGATCATCTCGTCCGGGTAGGGCTCGATCCACACCTGCTCGACCACCGGCTCGCCAGGCCCGAGGCTCGGGTCGGTGGCCGCCGAGTAGTCCACCGGCAGCACGCGCTTGGGGCGCTTGGCGATCGAGTTGAGCGACGCGTTGGTGGCGATCGTGTACAGCCAGGAGCGCAGCGAGCTGCGGCCCTCGAAGCGGTCGAGCGCCTTCCACGCGCGCAGCAGCACCTCCTGGAGCGTGTCCTCGGCGTCCTGCACCGAGCCGAGCATGCGGTAGCAGTGTGCGTGCAGCTCGGGCCGGTAGGGCTCGACCAGGCTCGCGAAAGCGTTCTCGTCGCCGCCCCGGGCTGCTCCGAGCAGCCTGTCCTCGTTCTCGGGCGTGGCACGAGTTTGGGCCATGTCCACGACCAGCCTAGAGGGGACCGATTAATTCCGCCGTCCGGTCCGGTCTTAGTGCTTGACCAAAGGCATGAAGCCGACATCCCACCACCCGGTAGTGCACCTGGAGCTCCTCACGGGCGATCTCGCGCGCGCCTGCGTCTTCTACACGCAGCTGTTTGGGTGGCGTGCGGAGAGCGTCGACGCCGGCAACGGTCCCTACCAGGCGCTCGACCCGGGCGAGGGCATCGGCGCCGGCGTTGTCGAGGGCAACACCCCGCGGCCGATCTGGCTGCCGTACGTGGAGGTAGGCGACATCGCCGAGGCGACCACCCGCGCCCGCGAGCTCGGAGCGTGCGTCCCGATCGACTCGCGCGAGGGGCCGGCCGGTTGGCGCAGCGTGGTGGCTGCGCCGTGCGGCGCTCCGATCGCGCTCTGGCAGTCCAAGCGCTAGGCCGCGCGAATGCGGATCCGCGGGCGCGCGTTGTTCACGTAGCCCTTCGGATTCCAGAGCGCGGCCTCGTCCTCCGGCTGCGTGGCGGCCGAGCTGTCCCAGGCGCGGACCGTGATCTCGTGCTCGCCGGGGGCGAGGTCCACCGTGATGCGCCAGTGGCGCCAGGCCCACGGACCGAGGTCATCGAGCAGCTCCGCCTGCGACCAGCTGTGCCCGCCGTCGAGCGATACGTCCACGCGTGCCACGTAGCGCTCGCCGCCGGCGAAGGCATAGCCGCGCACCTCGAGCGGGCCGGCCGGCACGGTGTCGCCGTCCGCGGGCGACAGCACGTCGGAGTTGAGCGCCACCAGGCCGAGCGGCATGCCGGCGCCGGGCGCCGGCTGTTCGTCCTCAGGCAGCAACCGGTAGACGACGTTCTGGAAGTAGCCCTCCCACGGCTCGGCACGCAGCTCGATGCGCTCGAGCCACTTCACGCTGCGGGCGCCGATGTAGCCGGGCACCACCACCCGCAGCGGCGCGCCGTGCACCGGCGTCAAGGGCTCGCCGTTCATCGCCCAGGCGAGCAGCACCTCGCGGCGCAGCGCCTTGTCGAGCGGGATCGAGCCGCCGAAGCGCTGCGACGGCTTGGCCTCTGGCGAGAGGTCAGCGCCCTCGAAGCCGACGTGGGTGGCCGTGTCGGCCACGCCCGCCACCGACAGCACGTCCGCGAGGGCGACGCCGGTCCAGGTGGCGGTGCCGGTGGCGCCGGGACCCCACGGCGCCTCCCCCGGGATGTCCCGCACCGCCACCAGGCCGGCGCGCCGGTTGCCGGCGCACTGCAGCGTGGCGGTCACCTCTCGCTCGCGGAAGGCCTCGCGCAGCGTGCCGATGGAGAGGCTCAGCTCGCGTTCAACCAAACCTTCGATTCGCAGGTGCCAGGTCGCGGGGTCGATCTCCGGCACCGGACCGTGGCCGCGCACGTAGAAGGCGTCGGTGGCGGTGACCGGTCCCTCCGCGAGAGCCGCCGCGCCGGTCTCCGCGTTGAACGGCTCCTCCTCGTGGACGATCAGGTCATCGCGCTTGCCGTAACGGGTCACGGTGCGACTCAGCTCTGCGGCATGTAGAAGGTGAACATCCGCTCGGCCTCGATGCGCGCGTACGCGGGGGGCGAGTCGAAGTTCTCCTCGTAGTCCTCGCCCAGTCGCGGCGCGTAGATGTCGAAAAGCGTCTGGCGGAACTCCGCGTGTTCTGGCTCGCGGATGTCGATGGGCACGGCGCGTCCGTGGACGGTCACGGACAGCTCCTCAGCTGGCACATGCGTGGCGCTCACCTGCGGGCGCTTGCGGATGTGGCGGAAGCGAACCGACTCGGACGACGAACCGAAGTGGAAGGAGCCGCGGTAGAAGACGCCGTCCACCGGCCCTGTGAGCGGCCGGCAGTCCGCTGTGACGGTCGCGAGCGTGAGCAGGCACATGCCCTGGAGCTTCTCGCAGACCTGCTCGGCGCTCAACCGCCGCTGCGGCTCGTGGATCGCCAAGAGGTGGGAGCCGGCGCCCGCGTAGCTGCGGTCGATCAGCTCCTGCAGAGCGCGGATGTCGTCGGCGGTCTCGTGCACGTGGGCGGCGCGAGTATCTCACCCCCTTCGGGCGATGTTGGCGGTGCGCCACGCCCGAGAGCATGGGCAGATGACTGGCTCGAGTCGCCGTCTTGCGCTGCTGCTGGCGATGGCGATGTTCGTCCTGGTGGTCGACACGTCGCTCATGAACGTGTCGATCTCGAAGGTGGTCGAGGACCTCGACACGACCGTGAGCGGAGTGCAGAGCGCGATCGCGCTCGAGGCGCTCGTCTCCGCAGCGTTCATCCTCATTGGGAGCAAGGTGGGCGACCTCATCGGCCGCAAGCGCGCCTTCGTGCTCGGCCTGCTCGGCTACGCGCTCGGCGCGCTGGCGATGACCCTCTCGCAGAGCCTCACGGCGATCATCGTGTTCTGGGCGATCGTCGGCGGCCTTGGCGCCTCGCTCCTCCTTCCCGCGATGCAGTCGCTGATCCACGGGAACTTCGAGGGAGCCGCACAGAAGAAGGCCTACGCGCTCGTCGGCGCTGCGGCCGCGGTCGCGGCGGCGGTGGGCCCGCTGCTCGGTGGCTTCCTCACCACCTTCCTCTCCTGGCGCGTCGGCTTCCTGCTCGAGGACGTGGTGATCGTCGTCGTCCTGAGCGGCATGAAGCTCGTGCGCGACGTGCCGTACACCGGCCCGCGCGGCGTCGACGCGGTCGGGGCGATCCTCTCCGCCATCGGCATGGCGGGCGTGGTGATCGGGATCCTCGTCTGGCAGGAGGGCGGGGAGTTCGTCGGGCTCCTGATCGCGGTCGGCCTCGTCGGCCTCGGCTCGCTCGCCCGCTGGCTCGTCCGCCGCAAACGCGAGGGCAAGCCGACGCTGCTCGACCCGGACCTCTTCAAGCACGACCTCTTCCGGTTGGGCATCACAGGCCAGATGCTGCAGAACATCTCCCTCGGCGGCGCGATGATCGCGCTGCCGATCTACCTGCAGATGGTCCAGGAGTACAACGCCCTCCAGACCGGCCTCACGCTCGCGCCCCTCTCGCTGACGATGTTCGCCGTCGCCCTGCTCGCGGGCCGGCGGGCGGGAAAGCGCCGGCCCGCCGCGCTGATCAGGGCTGGCTGGGTGTTGCTGTTCGCCGGGATGCTCGCCCTGATCCCGATCGTGCCGCGCGCGCACTCCGGCTGGCCGCTCGTGATCCCTCTGATCGTCGCGGGCGCGGGCCTGGGCCTGCTCGTGTCGCAGCTCAACAACTACACGCTTTCACCCATCTCCAACGAGCGGGTGAGCGAGGCAGCCGGCGTGAACTCGGCCGCCGGCTCGTTCGGCCTGTCGTTCGGGCTCGCGTTCGCCGGCGCGATCATGCTGGCCACTCTCTCCATCACGTTCACGCAGATGGCGCAGGACAGCAAGGTGCTGCCGCCCGCCGCCCAGCAGCAGGTGGCCGACGCGCTCGAGCACGACGCCGAGGTGATGAGCAACACCAAGCTGAAGCAGCAGCTCGCCGACCAGCCCCCCGAAATTCAGGACGAGATCATCAGCATCAACACCGATGCGCGGCCCCTGGCTCTCCAGGTGGCGCTCGGCGTGCCACTGCTGGCCAGCCTGCTCGGCTTTTTCGCCTCGACCCGGATGATGAGGAAGCCGGACCCGGTGGCCTCCGAGGGAGCGGAGATGGCGCTCGGCTGAGTCAGTGGTGGCAGCGGCCGTAAGCCGCGTATCTCTCCGTGCCGGTTGTGTAGGAGACGGTCAGCAGGAACGGCCACCCGTGTCGTCCGCAAGTCGGCGGATTGGTGAGCAGGTGGTAGGTCACGCGCCTGCGGTTGTGACCGGCGCCGACCGTGACGCTGCGCTGAGTGCCAAAGCGAACGTTGACGCGGTGAAGCTGGACCGTGATGTTCGACGGAAGCTCGGCGGCCGTGTCGGCGAAGCGGAGCTCCAGCCCATATCGCCCGCGCGGCAGCCTGACCATCCGGCCGATCAGGTTGAAGGTCAGGCCCGACGCCGGCTCGTGGGCGGCCAGCACCAGACCGGCGAGGTCGTGCCGCCGCTGCGGGGCGGTCAGGAAGAACTGGATCCCCAGCGACAGCTCCTGTGGCGCACCGGACGGTGGAAAGACGGTGACCTGCCCACTTCCCCCGCCGATCTTGCTTGCCGCTGGACAACTCGACGCCCGCGCTTCGGCCAGCGTGCAGGTCTCTCTCACCGCGCGCGGGTCGAAGCGGTACCCGCGCGCGATGTCCACGTTGTAGGCCTGAAGCTGGGCGGCTGGAGGCTGATCGAAAGACGCGTGCCAGGCGAGCGTGGCCGGCGCCGCCGGCCGGTCGGGCAGCACGCGAACCGAACCCGGCGGCAACTTCTCAGCCTGCACCGAGGCAGCTGCCAGCGCTAAGACGGCCATCGCGAGGAGGGCGATCGCCGGTCTCGGTATGCCCCGCGTGATTCGGCGCCTGTCGGACATCCTCTCGACCCTAACCCAAGTTCGGGGTAGTTTGGCGGCCCCGAACGAGGAGCATCGGTGCGCAAACACCTCACGTACGCGAACGTCGTCTCAACGCTCTGCTTGTTCATCGTGCTGGGTGGCGGCGCGTTCGCCGCTACCAAGCTCCCCAAGAACAGCGTCACCTCGACTCAGATCAAGAATGGCTCGATCAAGGGGCCCGACGTCGCGAAGAGCGCGATCACCTCGGTGAAAGTCAAGAACGGGTCGCTGCTCCCGTCCGACTTCAAGGCGAGCGCGCTGCACGGACTGCAGGGGCCGACCGGCCCTCAGGGTCCTGCCGGCAAGAACGCGGCCACCAATGTGGTTGTCCGGATCGCTCACGCTGCTGGCACGAATAGCGCCGCCGTGGCCTGTGCTCCAGGGGAGCGGGCGGTTGGTGGAGGCGGCCTCAGCGGATCGAACGCGGACGGCATCGCAGCATCGTTTCCGCTCACCAACGGTGGCATGAACGCGGTCACCGACGACGGCCAGGTGCCCGACGGCTGGTCGATCACCTCGGGACAGACTGGCGCGCACACCGCCTACGTGCTGTGCGTGTCCCCGTGACAGCGCACCGTGCATCGAACCTCGCGGGAGGACAGCGTGACTATCCCGGGGCTACACCCGTGCCTACCGAATAGCGCAGGACGGTGGTCTCACCCTCGACCTCGGTGGAGATCGACGTAAGCCTCACCGGCTTGCCGCCAGACCGCTCAAAAAGGCGGACGCCATCCCCGACGAGGACGGGGGCGACGTGCACGATGATCTCGTCGAGAAGGCCTTCGTCGAGGCACTGCCGGGCGACGTTCGCGCCGAGGACGACCACGTGCCTGCCATCGGCCGCCTCCTTGGCGACACTGACGGCCTCGTCGATACCGACGTCCAGGAACTTTCCGGTGACGCCCTTCACGACGGGAGGCTCGGGGGGTGGATCGTGGCGCAGCACGAAGAACGGGCCGCGAAAGGCGCCGCCGTAGAACCCAGGTTGCAGCCGGTCCTCAACATCCTGCGTCCGCCTGCCCACGAGCAACGCCCCGGTCGACCGCACGACATCGCCGACCGTACGGCCGCTTCCGCCATCGACCCCAAAGACCCATTGCATGTCGTCGCCCCGACCTGCGATGAAGCCGTCCAGGCTCATCATCGTGTTCCAGAGCACCTTGCCCATCCGCCCACCTTCCGTTCTCGTTTACCTCATGGTCTGACCGAGCTCACTGCCGTAACTCATCGGTACGGGCTATCGCTTCGAGCCACCAGCCCAGCGGTAGCCTCACCGGCCGTGAGCGAGACGCCTTTCGTGCCCGATGACTTCGATCCGCCCCGGGAGCTGGAGCTGCCCGAGTTCCACCTCGTGCCGCTCGGCGCGCAGCACAACCAGTCGGACCACGCGGCGTGGACGTCGAGCATCGCGCACATCCGCGCGACGCCCGGCTTCGAGTCCCGCCGCTGGCCGCCGGCCGAGGGCATGTCGCTCGACGCCAATCGGAGCGACCTTGAACAACACGCGCGCGACTTCGCCGAGCGCACCGGCTTCACGTTCACCGTGCTGCGGCCGGGCACCGAGGAGGTCATCGGCTGCCTGTACATCTACCCCGCCAAGGACGGCGCCGGCGGCGCGGAGGTCCGCTCCTGGGTTCGCGCCGACGTCGCCGAGCTGGACGGCCCGCTGCACGCCGCTGTGTCGCGCTGGCTCGCCGAGCGGTGGCCATTCGAGCGCCCGATCTACGCCGACCGACCGACGGCGTGACCTGCCGCCGGCGCCGGCTCGGCCAGGGTCCGCCATTCGGGGCGAGTCACTCCCCCAGCCCGGCGGCCTCCAGGGTTTCGCCGGTGAGACCGAGGGCGCGGAGCGCGCCCGGCAGCGTCACGTGGTCCTCCTGACGGAAGACCTGGCCATGCCGGATCCAGAAGCAATGGAAGAGCTCGCCGTCCAAGCTGAGGCCGCTCGCCTTCCATTCCCAGGCCATGCGCACGCTCATGAAGACGCGGTCGTCGCCAACCGGCTTGATCGCCTGAAGCGTGGAGTCGAAACGGTCGAAGCCCTGCCGGAAGCTGACGAGAAAGTCCCGAATCTCGTCGCTGCCATGACGAGGCTGGGCCTCGGGCCACTTCGCGATTGGGTAGTAGTCCCCGCGCGGGTCCCAGTAGCTGAGCACTCCGTCGAGGTCTCCTTCGCCGAGCGCCCGGAACATCCGGCGAATGACCTCTACGTTCTCCTCGACGGCTATGCCGCCTCGATTCCGGCCGCTCGGAGACCGTCGATCCGGTCGTCAAAGCCATCCTGCCTCATGAGCTTTCCGTGCCTCACCGTGAACACATAGATCCACTCGCGGTCGACCTCGATCCCGCTCCGTCGCCCTCGGAGCCGAAGACGAGCTCTCATGAAGACCTTGTCCCCCGACTCCAGGAACTCCTGAGGCAGCCACTGAACCTCCGACCAGTGAGCAGAGAAACGCTCGAGGTAGCGACGGACCGCGTCAATGCCGGTCGCGGTCACCGCCCCGGGCAACGCCTTCGCCTCGACAAGCTCCATCGAGGAATCGCACAGCGCAAGAGCCGCGTCGCCGTCGCTCTCGTTGCAGGCAGCCACCCACGCCTTGACGACATCCAGGCTGCTTGGCACCGGCGGAAAATTACTCGCAGCAGACTTCCGGTGACAAACGCCCACCTCGGACGCAAGGAGGGGCGCGAGGGCGCAGACCCTCAACCTCCCAGTCGGGGCGGGCGGATTCGAACCGCCGACCTCCTGCTCCCAAAGCAGGCGCGCTAACCAGGCTGCGCCACGCCCCGATCCGTCTAGTAAAGCCTAAAAAGGCCGAGCGGGACTAAGCGCGTCTGCGCGGGTTACATCTGAGATAGCTGCGCGGCTCCTACCCCCGATGGGTGGTTGGCCCGCCGTGCGGTTTGCTCAAGTCC
>Ga0157369_10003710_pt1 | contig 18156 bp, 23 predicted proteins | sample C25metaG_FD_113461 | JGI IMG/M metagenome (GOLD analysis project Ga0157369, IMG submission 113461) | Corn rhizosphere microbial communities from Kellogg Biological Station, Michigan, USA - C2-5 metaG | ecosystem: Host-associated > Plants > Roots > Rhizosphere > Soil | place: USA: Michigan... | reverse complement strand
GGTTGTGGTGAAACTTCCTATTTCTCCGGCAACCCGATCCTGCGGAGCGACGCGAACCATTCTTCGTCGCGCGCGAGCATTTTGGGATCGGCCGTTGGCATGTAAGCGCGCAATTGCGCGACCGATTTGACCCAGGGCATCGCTGCTTGCGCCTTGGCAAGTTCGGAACGCGCCATGTCGGAGTTGCCGTGCATCTCGTAGCACGCGGCGAGACTCCAGAGAACGAAATAGAGCTCGGGATTGCTCTCTCGCGCACGCAGATACCAGCCTGTCGCTTCGTCGAGGTTTCCCCAATGCCAGTAGGCCGTCCCCATATAAAATTGCCAGTTGGCGAGAAGCGGGTCGCGCGGGCTCAAGCGAATGGCACGCTCGAGAATCTCGATGGCGTCCGTCTGCCGGTTGCGCCAGACCATGATATCGCCGAGCGAGCCATAGGCAGGCGCGAGATTGCGGTCGAGCGCGATGGCGCGTTCGAACGCGGCCGCGGCTTCGTCGATTTTTCCGGGCCGCCTTAAGATCACGCCCTGTACCCAATGTGCGACGGCGCGATGCGGCGCGATCGCGAGCGCGCGCACGACGAGCGCGGCAGCCTTGTCGAGATCGTCTTTAGATAGCGCGCTGAAGCCGGAGCCCATGGCGCGGGCATAGGAATAGGCGAGCCCAATGACGGCTTCCGCGGCGTTCGTATCCAGCGCGATTGCCTGTTCGAACAGCGCGCGCGCCTCGACCAGTGTCTCTTTCGAGGGTGGACGATGCAGCACCGACCACCCACGCATCGTGAGATCGACGGCATCGGGATCGGTCGGGCGCTCCTTCAGCGAGCGGCGGCTCTCGGCTTCGATGAGTTGCGCACCGATGGTGCCCGCGATCCGAGCGGTGACTTCGTCCTGGAGTTCGATGAGGTCGGCGCGGTCGCAATCGAAACGTTCGGCGAAGAGCACGCCGCCGCCTTCCGCATCGTTGAGCTGCACATTGGCGCGCACTCGATTGCCCACGCGCCTAACGCTGCCTTCGACCACATAACGGACGCCGAGCTCGCGGCCCACCTGTTTCGCGTCCACACTCTTCGTCCGATAGGTGAAGGCGGTGTTGCGGGCGATAACGAAGCTGTCCGGAATGCGCGAGAGATCGCCGGTAATGTCCTGCGTGATGCCGTCGGCGAAATAGTCCTCGTCCGAATTGCCCGAGAGGTTCGCGAACGGCAGAACGACAAGCGACAAACGCGACGCCTGCGTCGGCAACCAAGCTACTCTGGCGGGCGTGGCGCGCGCGATGGCGTAAACGCGCATCGGCCGCGCAATGTTCTTGAGCGCCTTCTCGCCCAGATCGACAAAGGTGGCGTCGACCTTGCTCAGCACGTGGTGGTAGACATCTTCGGAGAGCACGATACCGCCAGATTCTGCCAACGGCTCGAGGCGCGCGGCAATGTTGACGCCGTCACCCATGATGTCGCCGTCACTCTCCTGTACGATGTCGCCCAGATGGATGCCAATGCGAAGCCGGATAGGTCCGGCATCGCGCGCGGCGATCGCGTCCTGCACGGCGAGGGCACAACGCACGGCATCGACGACGCTGCGAAACTCCACCAATGCACCGTCACCCAACCGCTTCACCACGCGGCCGCGATGCGCGGCGACGGCAGGATCGAACAGCTCGCTCCAGAGCGCGCGCAGGCGGCCTATCGTCGCCTCCTCGTCGACGCCGGCGAGCCTGGAGAACTCGGCGACGTCGGCGACAAGAATAGCGGCGAGTTTTCTCTCGATCGGCTCCAAATGCCCCCCTGCGCGGACGGAACATTTACCATAGTTGCGGTCCCCGCTTAAGCGGGATCAAGGAGTAGCGCAGCGGACATGGTGGGCTTTCATCCATGTGCCGTGTCTGCTTTCCACCCATTGCGGACTTGTGCGGTCCCATGCACACCTTCTCTGGTAGACGCAGGATTCGCGCGGAAAGCCATGTCTTCACAGTCAGCGATCTTTTACCTCTGGGACACTTGGTTTGTTTCTTGGGTCATAGCGGCTTTTTGGGCTGACCGGCCCACGGGTCGGCCCGATTTTGGGTCACAAGCCCTGCACTGGATTGTTACGCTCGTCGGCCTTTACCTTTTGCTCGGAGTCTACTCGGACGAACATACTTCCGTCGGCAGACTCTGGAGCGTTGCCGAGCCACTGGGCTGGACGCTGCTCGGTCTGACTGCCGCCGGGCTGACGTTTTGTTGGTGGGCGCGTCTTCATCTCGGCCGATTATGGTCCGGCTCGGTTACCAGAAAGCTCGATCAGCGGATCGTTGAAACCGGGCCTTACGGTATCGTCCGTCATCCGATCTATACCGGGTTGATTATCGCCGCCTTCGCCACTGGAATCTTGAGAGGCACAATAGTTGCCCTGTGTGGGTCTTTTTTCATGACGCTCGGCTTCTGGATTAAGGCGCGCCTTGAGGAACGATTCCTGCGAAAGGAGCTCGGAACGGAGACCTACGACTCTTATCGCCGTCGAGTGCCAATGTTAGTGCCCTTCGTGTCAAAATTCGATTAACGTGTTACAAGGCGCGAACGACTGAGTCTGCCGCGCTCGTCGCGACGAAGCCCAGAAGCGGCAAAAGTCCCCCGATCCAGAGAGCCACTATCCAAATCGTAGGTCGCTGCACTCGCCGAGCGACGATGAGATCATAGCTTACGAGGGCGAGCAGCCCGAGCAGGATGACTGCCGGCGGGGGTGTTGGCAAGCCAAACACAAGCTCGAAGCGCGCAAACACCGGGCCGTAAATCGTGAAGCACGAGGCGACCATCAGGCGTCGATGTAAATCGGGTTGCCGTCGAAAATACACACCTGCGCTCACAAAACCTGCGAACCAAATGAGACTCCAGAGGTCCCCTATAGTCTCAAGCTTGAGGAGGGGTGTAATCGCGCCGTGCGCTCTCTCAGCAGCATGGGCAACGACGAAAACATTGAGCGGAACGAGCACGACCGCAACGGCAAGTGCCGCGAAACCAAGACGGCGATGAATGTCCTGCCGGTGAGTCGCGATCAAACTGGTTTGCGTAAGAACGAGGGCAAACCACGTCGTCAACACAATGCCATGGACATAGAGATAGAACGGTATCGGGGGAACCGGGAAGAAGCTTCGTAGATAGAGCGTCTTGCTGAATCCAAACAGCATGCCAGCAAACAGAAGGCCGAACACGACCGGAAAGTACCAGCGTGCGACTGTGTTCTCGGTAGGTCGTGCTAGTGACGAAATCCGACCAGTGTCAATCAGCTCCGTCATAGATCCCCCGCGTCAAACCTTTTGCGTCGTTAGATCGCAGTTTGCCGACTCGCACATTCAGTGTCCACGCGACTAGAGCCGGGCTTTGACCAATGTCCGCTTTCGACCCAAAGCGGACACTCTAGGACAGCTGTGCGGCAGTTCGACTTCTTCGCTCGCCAGAAAAACGCTAACTTCGTTGCCAGCAAAAAAAGTCATCTGAGCGACGTCGGTTGAAACAAGGTGCTGGAAGGTCAGGGGCCTCTTCCCGGCGCGAGATAGAGAGTGAACTCTAACCGTGGCGCATTAGCAAAACGGAACAGGAACAATTCGGTCGCTCGAACGTTGTATGACCAAGCGAGCACTGTCCCGTCATGGATCGGACACTGTCCGACCCATGGAGAACATCCCCCAATGACAATTCGCAATCTGTTAACGACGAGCGCGCTTGCCGCGCTGGTCGGACTTGGCACGATCGTAACGACTGCGGTTGGCGCCGACGCCCGCACAGTGTGTAACCGTGATGGCGATTGCTGGCACGAGAGCAGCCGCTATGACTATCCGGCGGCCGTCGGCTTTCGTTTTCACAACAACGGCTGGCATAGACATCACCACGACAATTACAACTGGCGCGAGAATCATGACGGCCGTGGCTATTACCGTCAGGGCGTGTGGGTTTCGTTCTAGTTTGAATTGATCAAGGCGCGAGTGGACGCAAGTCCGCTCCCGGCCGTGACGCAGGCGGAGCGAACCGATGACCAATGGACCCGACGGCTCGCCGCATCGAGCGTACTCGAGGGATGACCAAAGCCGCTCTTTCGTGCCGCGTCTAGAAACGTTGCCCGCGCTCGACTGGATCAGAAACGCAAGCCGCGGCAGCGCATTGATCGTTTTTTCTGTCATTGTATCGGGTGTCCTCGCGACTGGTGCTCTCGTGGTCACCAGCGGTGACGGTGCGCAGGCCGCTAGTGAACTCGTGGTGAGATTCTCGACTCTGGTGTTTGTCTGTTCCTTGTTGGTAGCGCCGCTTGCAAGCTTGTTTCCGGCCAAGCCACTTCTCGCCCTTGCGCGAATGAGAGGAAATCTAAGATTGTCTTTCGTGGCGACATTTGTTTTTTCCCTAGCCTGTGCTCTGTTGCCTGCCAGTGTCGCGGGCCAAGCCTTTCCTGGCTCCGCCGCACTTTATATCGGTCTCAATGGTGCCATCCTTTTCGTCATGCTGTTTCCGGCGAATAAAACCGCGATCCAATTTGTGGGCGCCTCTGGCTGGCGAGCGATTCAGCTGATTGCAACTGCCTATTTCTGGATATCATTCCTGGTATCTGCGCTGATACCTCTGGCCAGGCATGACGACTCTACTGTCTGGAACCCTCTGGTATTGACGCTTTTAGCCCTTACGCTCGGTGCGATTTTCGCGGCCAAAATTTATAGAACTAGCGATGCGGTAGACCACTCGATTCGCTAAGGCCGAGCGCGCAAAACCACGATTACTATGCACAACGTCAGAGACAACCTAGCAAACATGAATGAGCACTGTGGTGCCTTCACCTGTTTAGTTCCTGATGGACAAGTTGAGAAACCCGCGGCGAATCTGGAACGCCGCTCAAGCTGGTCGCGATTACCAGGGCCGCACTTGGACATGAACATCGAGAGTGCGCGCGTCTCGCCGTCCCCGAGGGAGCCATTCTGATCTCACCTGAAGTGGCGGATCTCTGAACTAAGTGATCCGAATGGCTGCTTTCGACCCAAAGCGGACATAGCGTCTCGGCGTCGACGGGCGCCCAGCTGACCTGATGAACTGCTTTCCAAAAAAAAGGCCGCATAAAGGCCGCCCCTGAAGCTCAACCACGAGGGGAACGGGGAGTTATCGGTGGCTGAGAGTAAAGCGTGATGAATGGTCTGATCTGTCCGGCTGTGCGTTAGTCTCCGTAGGTCTCTCAATCGCAATCGCCCACCAGTCTTGCCAGCGAGCGATCTGCAAAACGTATCAGGCGCCAGAGTTTGAGGTCGAGCAAAACAGCACAGCTTTGAGTTTATTTGACGTGTAGGTTCTGAACCTCGGAGACACCTTACAAAACGGTGCCCGTGCTCCCGAGATTGGGCAAAGGTGCGCCACAAATGGCTAATTTCTATACATTTCGATATTTGGCCGCCGATGGCAGGATTCAAAGAATGATCTTCGTGGAACTCCCTGATCTGAAGTCCGCCGAGGGTCGCGCTTACCACTTGATGCCTGACGAAGCCGTTTCGGTTGAAATCTGGCGTGAGGACGACCTTGTCTGCAAAAGGTTACGGCACGAAGTTACAGCATCCACTGGTTCAGCGCATGCCGCAGCAGGCAGATGAACCTTTCCCAGTTTATGTGATCCAACTCATAGCCCTACGTCTGGAACGAACTCTGCGCGAAAGTGGCTTCCTATTCGGCTCAGTGCGCGATCGCGATCTGCGATCGCGACTTCACGATCATTTTTGGCTTCCCGCGGTAGAGCCGGATCGTACCCGTGACCTCGACAGTCTTGCCCTGCAACGAACTCAAGTCGCCGACTGCGGGTGATGTCCGGTTTTGATCCTCAGTGGCCGAATTTCACTGACGGCTAACGGCAAAGATAGCCCAATGCGCAAGCCGTGATTCCGTAGCAGGCGGCTAACAAGAAGGCGCATCCGACAAGCAGCCAGAAGAGAATTGAAGCACGGCTGCGCAAGTGCCGATCCATAGCACGCCCCTGCCTCCTCTCGCGTGACGATTATCGCCGAAAATTCAACTGAGACACTACCCGATTTTCGTTGTCAGATCCTCTAGACGTTTGGCGAGCAAATCCCATCCGACTGCGAGTTCAAGGTATTCGGAGCGCATCCTTTCATGAGATGTTCTCGCAGCCATCGCCCGCATTGAAGCTGCGTGTAACCGATAGTTTTCGAGCAGTAATTTGTTGTTGGTAGCTTCGGCCAGCGCCCCGTAGGGCGCCATCCGGTCGCCTATGTTTTCAATGTCGTTGGGCACGTTCTACCCCCGTCAAGGTGTGGCAACGTACAAAAGATGATCTGGTTCCATACACAAAAACATTAGTGCCTCGGGCTAACCGCAATTTCGGAATGTCAAGTCGTTAAAGTTCAAAGCATCTAGACTCTGCCGCTTGCCTTCCCTGCGGGGTAGGTAAAAACGCCCCTCAGCGCTTCGTCTTCCCTCGGCGAGTTGGGGGCACGCAATTTGTGGGCAATCGTCTTGCTCTGGTTGTGGGGGTACGATCAGAAAGCAACGGAGCGAAGACCCGGCCGCGCTAAAGCCGATGCTCAATACGCCCAAAAATCCGCACGCAAAATCGAAGGCTAAACCGAGTAGGGCAAAGCGTCCTAAGAAGGCATAATTAATCTGCGAGACTGAGCAATATCGCTCAGTCACACCCTAGTTGCTCTGCGATATTGCGCGGGGCTCGTGGACTGGGGTGAACTAATGGCAACGTACAACATCGACCTGTTCAAGGAAGATGGCACGCACTCCGCCATTGTGCGTACGGAACTGCCCAATCTCTGCGCCGCCGTTCATCAAGTTGAGGGATGGCTTCGCGAACCACTCTGCCATGCTGAGATATGGGCAGAGTACCAAGGGGTGCGAATAGTCCAGAGGATCGGCTATACGAAATCGGCTCGATCACTACCGAGCGCTAAAACCCCAGCAGTGCAAGAGTCGCGCGAAGGTGCGCGCGCCCTTTTCGGAAGGCGCGCGTCTCAGGCTGCGTGAGCGCTCTGTCGTCCACCGGCAGGATGGCGAGTTGTCGGCCTACCTCATCACCCCGGCGGGGTGTAGGCGACGCTACCGAGCAAGCCGAACGACTTATCACAAGCTCCATGCCAAGGGTTGAGATCTGGTGTGCCGGCTCACTCGTCAAGACCATTCAGGTCGAAGCCGACGGCACTCGTCTTTCGTCGGAACGCGGCTTAGATTTCGCGATCGCCCCAGCTTCGCCTCAAACCGTGCCATGGCCTCGTCTGCGCCAAGGCGCTTGGCGATGACCTCAAAATCATCGGAGGTGGTACAATTTTGGAGGCCGCAACGGCGCGGCTAGACCGTGAGGGACGGATCAACTCAGGAGGTTGACTGAGCGGCTCGCAGAATAGGGCTTAACGCGGTACAAGAGCCATAGGCTGCGTCGTTTGCGGGATAGCCGTCATGTTTGAGGACAACAGTTCTCTCACGCTCGCCTGCCCAAAGTGCGGGCACATCTTCCAAGAGAGCATTCGCGAACTGAAACTCAAGGATGCGATTGTCTGCCGACGCTGTACCCACGCTTACCCATTTGACCAAGCCCAGTTCCGGGTCGCGCTGGAAGAAGCACGTACCGCCTTCCAAGAACTCAAAGAGTGTCTCGGGTTGACCGTGCGATGAATTAGCCCACGGTTTGTGCTGGGTTTGTCAAAGATAATGTCGCCATCGTTTTGCCGCTTCGACGGTTGCATCTTCGTGATGCCGAGCGAGGCGAGCGCCCCGGTGCGGTCACCGTCTAGTTTTACCGCCCTGCGCTGGACAATGAACGTCCGCTTTGGGTCGAAAGCGGACATTCGCTGCCCGCCAAACACAAGGCGCGAGATCGGGAGTTGAAGGCCCTTTCCCATGCGATTGAGAGTCGGAGGACTACGTGAAAGCGATCAAGGCGGCCCGCGCGCAGTTCAAAAAGCAACTTATCGGCCGCGTACACGTTATGTCAGACTAGGTCGAAGTCGCGGCCATCGGTCAATATTGACCATCTGACGCCCAATTCGCTGGCCTAGCTTGTCGGCGTCGTCTGAGGTGTAGAGCATGACGAACGATATTGAACTGGCAGAGTTTGTGAACCGAGCCATCAAGTCCGGCTGATCGCGCAAGGCATTTACGACATGAAGGAACGCCTCGCTATCATCGACTTCGTGTCCGACGCTGAGAAGTTTGCGGCGGAGCTCGTCGCAAGCAAACGACAGCGAACATAGAAGGTCGGCCATGACTCATGAGCCGCTGCTAACCAAAGAGGAATCCGCCGTTCTCAGAATGTTGGCGAGCGCGGGACTGATGAAAAAGATAATTCCATCAAAGACGATGGAAAAATTGCTTGCACTCAAATTTGTTGAAAAGAAGGTGGACGGACTTGTCGTAACAGAAAAGGGGACCGAAATTCTGGACAGATATTCTCGCTAGCAAGCCCGGCTTGAACGCCCGCTTTGGGTCGGAAGCGGACATTTCCCTCACCTATGAAATTGTCGCGCGGTGCGAGATCGGAAAGTGACATGAGTGCCCCGAGTGAGTTCAAGGGTTCATGTAACTTCGACAGCCCACTCCAGTTCGCACGACCGAAAACAAATTTAGTCTTCCAAAAGCAGGGCTGCCTCGACGCGCTGAATCAGGCGCTCCCGTTGGGCGGGCACCACCCCCGCGAGGAGGTGGACACGGGCGATGGGCAAGTATGGCTCCATCGCCGCTGTCAGTGCCGTGGGGGACATGGCGGCGAGCAGCGCATACTCGGACTGCAAGGCCACATTCACTGCACGCGGCCGCGCCGGATTGTCGACGACTTCTGGGGCGAGCTCGGAAAGGCTGATGTGGCAGCACCCAAGGTCCAGGGCGGCGGGCGCTCGGACGGCACCGTCCCAGTCGATGATCCTCGGACCATCCGCCGTCATGATCACGTTGCCGGGGTGAAGGTCGCAATGGCACAGGCCATCGCCCGGCGGCAGGCGCTCAATTAGGGAGATGATACCAGTGGCGATGTGCTTCGGAAGCACTCCGCCGATGAGCTGCAAGGAGCCGTCCATCCAGTCGCGCAAGGAGGGTACGTCCGGTGGCGGGGGCGTCTTGTGAACAGAGATGCAGATGGTCGCGAGGATCGCCCCCGTCTGCTCGAACGTTATGGCGCCGCTCCGCGAAAGGTGCAGCAGGGTCGGTCCGTCGAAGCGCGTCAGCACGATGCCGAAGTGCCCTTCCAGGTTCACCTCGTCGAACACCTCCGGCGCCGGGGCGCCGGCAGCGAAGGCGGCGCGGGTCATTCGCGCCTCGTGCCTTCCAAACCGCCGCGGGACGCCGGCCTTAAACAGCTTCAGGACTTGACCGGGCGCCCAGGCGTGGACCTCAGCAAAGGCGCCTTCGCCGATCTTCTCCCCGAGGAATCCCCCCATCATCTTTCCTCCGGCACGCTCATAACCACATCCCTGCCTCAAGAGGGGGGCTTGACGTAAGACATCGCAGGTGATCCAGGATGGACGCGCATCGACCGTAAAAGTGCGCGCTATTCGCCTCCTGCTTTTTTCCAGATTTTCTGAAATCGACCGCAACTTTCTGCGCCCCTAGTGGAAGGCGCCGTTTTCGTTGTCGAACTGCAACCTCACCAGAAACAAAACGGCGGCACGACGGCCGCCGCCTTCAGCGGCACGTCGTTTTCCCCTCTATCTGAAGTGCACCAAACCTTCGATTCGCAGACTCATATGCGTCAGTTTTCTCGTCGCTCATGCCACTAGTATAAAGCAATTCGCCCTGCGCAGACCGGTGTGCGTTTGTCCGGAGCGCGGTCGCGTGTAGATTGAGAGTCAGGGCGTGAGATCCGCGAGCCTATCGCATGAAGCGCAAATTGATGTTCGCCGGACTGGCAATGGCAGGCATCGCCGCGTCTCTGCTCGCCGCCGCCTATCTGGCAATGACGATGTGGTTCAACCCCTCGCCGCCAACGAACACTTTTCCGCAAGCAAGAAGCGCACTGGAGGCACAGCGACAAGATCTGGACCTGTTCAAGCGGCTGCTTGCTCTCGATCAGTCCTACTCGCCTCGGCAACGCGATTTGGCGAACCGGACGCTTGATTCACTTAGCGCCAGTTCGCGCGTGCTCAGTTGGGGCGGCCTTCGCGTCGCGCTCATGCGCATCGCAGCGATGGCAGACAATGGTCATACCGGAGTCTATTCCGGCGATGCGCTGCGCCCGAATGCCGTGCCGGTGCGCGTCACCGAATTCTCGGACGGCCTTTTCGTGCTGCGAGCCAAGACGTCCGAGTTGCTCGGCGCGCGTGTTGAAAAAGTCGATGGAATTCCCACGGACGATGTGTTGCGAAAACTTGCCACTCTTCGTGGCGGCACCGCCGCGTTTCGACGAACCACATCGGCCATCTGGATTCTATCGCCCACGATCCTCAATGGGCTGGGTATTGCGGCGAAGCCCGACCTCGCGGTCTGGACGCTCAGGCTGCGCAACGGGTCGGTCATCGAACGCGCACTCCATGCCGATAGCTTGACCAAAACACAATCGCTCCCGGATCAGTCGCGCTGGCTCTCGCCTGCACCGATGGCCACGGAGTCGAAGGACTGGAAGTCGCTTCTGTCAGTACGTGACCCGTTGCCGTTACCGCTGCGGGATTTCAACAAGACCTTCCGGCGTGAGTGGATCGGGAACACCTGCGTCCTCTTTCTGCAGATGAAGGCGATCGAAGACGGGGCAGACGAGAAGATCGGCGACTGGATCGATGAAACCGAGGATGCGATGGCGGCCAAGCAGCCGTGCGCCGTGATCCTCGACCTGCGCTACAACGACGGTGGCGATTACACCAACACGTGGCGGTTTACGCACAAGTTACCGAGCCTGATGCGTCCTGGCGCACGAGTCTATCTCTTGACCGGACCGCAAACTTTTTCCGCCGCCATCACTACAGCGGCTTTTATAAAAGAAACCTTTGGTGACCGAGCCGTCATCCTCGGCGAGGCTGTCGGCGACAGGATGAGATTTCTTTCGGAAGGGAACCACGGCTGCCTGCCCAATTCCAAAATCTGTTTTCACTACTCGACGGGAATGCACGACTATTCCGCGCCCTGCACAGATTGGCGCGTCTGCTATTGGTTGAATTGGCTCTTTCCGGTTCGGATCAAGACACTTGCGCCGGACGAGATCATTACGAAAAGTTTCTCGGACTATCGGGCGGGCCGTGATGCGGTGTTCGAGCGCGCCGTTTCACTCGCGACCCGACAGAGAACGGCACGTCCGGGCGCATGACATTCGGTCGCTTGCAGCTGCGTTGCCACCAAGAGGTAGAGGCACCGCAGACCGACCATCCAAACGGAAAAGTCGCCCGCGGCATAAGTCCCCAATCCAAGCGAATGTCCGCTCTGGGTGGAAAGCGGTCACTCGAGATCGTACCGACGAACGTGGTAGGCGCTCACTCACCTTGAGCACATTTGACCAATCTTCAAAACGAGCGTCGGGATAACGTACATAACGTACGCGGCAATCCATGAACGTGAGCGCCTTGTCGAAGATCGCTGCCTCTGAACCGTCTCAGCCCGTGGTTAACTACCGCTGCTATTTGCGCGATGAGACTGGCCGCTTCGCTGATACAAAAATCTTTGGCGCCCGTGATGACAATGAAGCGGCGGCGTTCGCATTTGCGCTATTCATTCGGGCGTCGAGTGCTTACGACAGATTTGAGGTTTGGACCAAGGACGCGCTAGTCCACGCCTATCGCCGCTGAGTAAAGACACGCGATGAGGGTCATCAGCCCGGCTGGCCCTCGACCAGCGGTTTGTTGAGATACTTCACCAATGAAAAGTCGGGCTGACCATTGAGCAATATTGACCAGCGTGAGCGATCCACATGGTCATACCCTATCTCACCCCCGCACCGCGGTGGCTCTCAGGATGAAGGGAAACGCCATGCCAACTTCTCAAACATCCCGAAGCGCCCACCCTGTCAAAGACGATGTCAGTCTACCGCGTGCGATGGAGACGAATCTTGGGATGAACAAGCAAGGTGAATTCGTTTCGATCGATTTTGGTGAGGAGCTTGATAGAATCGCAGGGGTGCCCTCGCAGCAGCATGAGAACGCCGTGAAGATACAGGACGAAGCCCACGGTGGTCACGGAAGCGTGCAACACTTCGGTATGTGGTATGCAGGCTGCTACTATATCCGCGACCGAATTGCAGTGAACCAACACATCAGCGGAACTTGGCGCCTTGTAAAGTGCGTGGTCCCAAACCTATAAGACCGGTTAGAGCTGGAGGCCGACTTCACCTCTGCGGAGCGCCAATGCGGCGAACTGTGTACCCGGCACTCTGTAAATTCCCATACAGCCCGTGATGTTGGATTGCTCAAGGCCTGCACCGCGGCCCGTCTCATCTGATGGAAGAAGTCTTCGTCCAATAGTCCGTTCCGATATTGCGAATGCGTGTCCTGCCAGCCGTAAATTGTCGCCCCCTACGTTGGGCGGTATTGAAGGGTTCCGGACTTCTTGCGGCGTCGGCGTACCGCCCGAAAACGGCGATAAAGGCTGCAGTAACGTCGGGATCGGCACCCGCCCGAAACACGTCGCGCAGTGCCGCAACCCGCCTCTGATGGATCAGCACAAAGGCGAGTTTATCGCGGGCAACGCCGAATTCAGCGACTAAGGCTTCTCTTGCTCGTCAGAGTCAGCCACCGAGTTGGTCAAGGATGCTTTGGCCTGCCACTCGGTTTTCTTAATCTCGAAGAAACTGAGAAGGACTTGCGAATCGGCGTCCTGCCCGTTCGCCTTACAATACCCAATGAACTCGTCGTACTTGACCTGGATCTTGGCTACAGTGTCGCCGCACCGTTTGGCCTCTGTGACCTCATTGTTGATGAGCTTCGCCCATTCTCTACAGGTGTAGGCAAGGTTCGCGCCGATCAAACGTTTAAAGGAGTCGTACTCTTTCTCGCTGAACGTGAGGACGAAGAGTACTGCCATACCGCTACTCCCGCCACAATTGGGGCTGGTGCTCAGGTGCTCGCGTCTCGAAACGCCAAGGAATTCGCTTTTTAGGCGCGTCTTATCAGCCGCAAGACCAAGAGTAGTACGACCGCTCCGAGCGTGGCGCTGGCTATGATACTGACGATTCCGACGCCGAGATGAATCCCCAGCCGCGGCAGCAGCCAGCCACCAACGAACGCTCCGATAATGCCGACGACAATGTCGCCAAGAAGCCCGAAACCCCCGCCCTTGACGACAAGACCCGCCAAATATCCCGCAACCGCGCCGACTATGAGCCAGATAACTATTGTTTCGACGGGCACGACAATTTTCCCTTCTTGTACCTCACCTAGGCATTAAAAATGCCGAGTGCGACCTCAGTAGAACACGCCATAGTTGACCTGCAGAATGCGGCCCGAGCGCCTGTCGATCAGCACCGCATCATCACCGTACCGCACCCACACATATCCGTAAGGCGGGATGGCAAGATCGAACATCCAGTAGTCATTCAGCCAATAGTCCTGTACCCAAAAATTGCTGGGGAAGATCTGACCGTAACCCCATCGCTGATAGTACCAGCCGCTCGGCCGATTATAGCTTTGCCAGTGAAATTGGCGCGGCGCGGTGATGTTGCGCTGGTACAAGGTTGCATTGAATTGGCGCGGATATTGATTCCAGTTGGAAGGGCGCGTGCCAAAAGTTGTTCCGCCTGGAGTGCCGCCACCCCTGAGTGCCGCCGTACCGGTTCTACCGCCGTTGACACCGCCGCGGTCCAAGCGGGCACCGCGCGTTGCCGCGGCAGCTCCTGCATTGCTGCCAGTGCGGATGATGCGCTGACCGTCATTGGTGTTGCGGCCACTTCGATTTCTGGTTCGGCCTTGATCGCCGTCGCCAGCCGCCACGGCGCGACCCATATGATTGCCGTTTTCGGATGCATTTGGTCCGCCACCAGAGCGATCGGAGCGGCCCCTGACTTCGCCCTGGCCGCCGCCGCGGTTCATCGCAGCGCCATGATCGCCACCGCCGCCTGATTGTGCGGCGCCTCGGTTGGAGGCTCCGGTCGTCCCATTGCCCTGTCCACGACTGTCTCCCTGATTTCGCCCGTGATCTCGATCACCCTGATCTTGACCGTCAGCATCATTTCGCGCCGTTTGGATGAAGCGCTGACTATGCGTTTGCGCCTGCGCGGGTAGCCCCGCGAATAATAAGGCGGCCATTGCTGGGACGATGAGATGTTTCATGTTGCACTCCGATTCGATAGTCGACGCCAGATATTGGGCAAGGAACTGATACAACGCGGACTACGGACGCTGTGCCTCAAACGATTTTGAGGCATGCCCTGGGAACGACGTGTGAACTGTCTAAAAACCGACAAGCCCTGGATCAAAAAAAAGAATCCAGCAAATGGTAATCATCGGCAAAAAAAAGATAATACCGAGGCGCGCAGTCGAGACCCCCGATCGTGTGCGACGATCAACCGTTGCGATCGTGTCCACGACCCATCTCCCACACTATTTCAGACCGCAGATTGCTCGCTCTGCGTCAGAGATGCTGGTCAAATTTGCTCAGTCTCAAACATTAATGTGCAATTCGAGCAGAGTGTTCGATTTTGGTGTGAGCAAAATAGAACAGTCTAAGTGTGCGGGTTGGTCCAAGGTGTGGTCGTCGCCTGCCGGGCACTACGGGCGCAGGTGATCGAGGGACGCTAAGGGTCGCTCACCAGGAGGATCCCGCGCTCTCCCGTGATGACATGGAGGGTCCAATGAGGACCTATCGCATAAATTGTACTGATGACGCCGACCTAGTCGTTGTGACATACGCCTTTCGATGCAGCGATGACTTAGACGCGTTGGACAAGGCAACCGAGCTTTGCGCCGCGAACGGTGTGGAAGTCTGGGACGGCGCAAGACGTGTGGTTTGGATGCACAAGGGCGGTGCGGCGCGCTTCAAGACCGAACCGAGTCTTGCGCAATCGATGTCCTCATCATTCGCCTCGTCCATTGCCCAGCTAGATAGCCTTGTCTGCAACCAATCGTCGTCTACAGCGTTCTCCACTCGAACGACCGGCGGATTGCCACGCTCGCGACGTTCAGGAGATTCAAGATGAAAATTCGGACACTCGGTTTGGGCTCAGTGGCCCTGGCTGGCCTTTTGCTCGCGGCTACGCCATCTCTCTCTTCGAACGCTAGTCAAGATTCATCGCCGGCGGAGCGCGCACAGACAGATCAGTTGAATACCGATGCCGCAAACCGCGCGCACTCAGATACTGACACAAATGCTGCTGCGCTGAGCGACTATGATGCGGCACGTGCGGCGTACGAAGCCAATCTCAACGACTATGATGCCCGCAAAGCCACTTACGACGACGATCGTGCGGGCTACGAGGCCAGACGGCATGAATATGAAAGGAACCGTGATCAACGCTGGGGTGCATTCCGCGACCATGATCGCTACCATGACATCGCGGCGCTTCGGTCGACTGATCTTGTCGGAAAGGTGGTCTCTACGCGCGGCGGCGAGCGCATTGGGCGCATCCACGATGTGGACTACTCCCCAAACGGAAGAGTAAACAGAATTGCCATCGAAGTTCGCTCTAACCGCGTTGCATGGCTGTACGCCGACGATGTGCGCTACGATCCAAACTCCAACGTCATTTTGATCGATCTGTCGCGCGACCAGGTGGATCGCCTGTCTCAGATGCGTCAGCCCGGCTCGTGAATTTGCAGGCGGAGGCTCGAGAGCAAGCACTCCAAGTCCTTAACGAGTCCGAGTCGAGCAACCTGGACGAGCCCAAGAATTGGAATTCGGTAACGGTGTGATTGTGAGGTGGGCGCTATGCTCAGATTTCTACTGGGGTTGATCCTAGGAGCGCTGTTGGGGACATATATTGCGTCAGCTTATCCCCACCAGTTGCATAGGGTAATGGCGCAAATCGGACCTGGCTCGTCGCTACCTAGCGCCAACGAGACCAGAGACAAATCACATACACAATTTCCTTGAAAACTGGTCCAAATTCGGAAGCGATAACGCATGTCCCGATTGCGGAAGTCCGATCTACCTGTCTAGGGCGACGCGGCGGCGCATTTCGTAAGTTCCCGAAGCTGGCGAGAGTCAAGATCTAGACGCGCCCAGAGCGAGCCTCCAAAGCAACCAGAGCGCTAAGCGTCCCTTTCGAGATGAGGGAAGTCATTCAAAACGACGCTGAGTAATGAGCTGTGAACTTCTAACGTGCCGTTGTAGCTGATGAATCCGAGCTTGCGGAATCTGTTCATGAAGAAACTGACGCGCGATCGCGTTGTTCCAATCATTTCTGCGAGCGTCTCTTGGCTCACGTTGGCGATCACGGGCTCGGGCTTTCCCGGCTTGCCGAAGTTCGCCAACAAAAGTAGGGCACGCGCCAAACGCTTCTCGCTCGAGTTGAAGAGTTGATCCACCAAATCCGCTTCGACGCGCATGGCGCGCAAAAGCAAATGCGCAAGGAACAGTTCGGAAAATGTCGGCTCGTCGTGAAGCACGCGAACAATGGCGGCCTTTTCGATGCGCATTATCTCGCAGTCGGCCATCGCCGAGGCTGTTGATAGGCGCAGCGCCTGTCCAGCTAGACATCCTTCACCAAAAAATTCATCCGCGCCAAGTAGCGCAACGACTGCTTCCTTACCAAGCGTAGAAACGACGGTGAGCTTGACCTTGCCACTTTGAATGTAGAGGACAGAGTCGGCTGCGTCGCCTTGTGAAAAGATATCTTGCTTGGCGCGAAATCTCAAAATTCCGCGCCCGTCACCAACCTTGGAGAGGAATCGTTTCGGGTCGAACGACTCCGCACGTCTTTTCATCGCACCTTCCCTCAAATCATCCTGCGAGCATCACCTACCAAGATGCCGGGTTGTGATCAATTGACCGAGACAGAATCAGCTCGGCGTGGCCAGATTGCACGCGTCCGAAGCAAGTTGCGACTAATCGCCTTCACTCTTTCGTAGAGGTATAATGTTCTCGGTAAACTTCACTTTGCGCTTTTTGCGAATATGACTCGAGAGGTCAGGCGCTCTGATTTTGACAGTCACGCGCTCACTTCGACTCACTTCGCCGATCTCTCCCATGATTACAAAATCCTGGTACGGATACAGAGATTTCAGCCGCGAAATTTCCTTTCGAGCTTCGTTCAGGCTCATTTGTGGTGCCACTGGACCGCGTGTCGAGTATCCGGTCGAGCGGTCACGACGGAAAATGGAAAATTGTAGAGCCATGACACGAGACCACCAACACGCGCGCCTGATTTCTGCGGTTGTTATCCGCACCAGAAGGCAGCTGGATTACCTAGCGATAACAGCACACCGCCCGCAAAAAAGCTGGTCAAATTTGATCACTCTTTTAATGTGTCGCCATACCCATGAGAGCTGCGCCGTAAGATGCGCGATGATTCTGATGGCCTGCGAGGTTCTCGTAACGAGTCGTCCATCGACCGACCGTTCCACGCGCTATCGGGAGTCTCGGACGGAGATGCTGGTGCGCTAAATAGATCCCACCTATGTACTGTTTTGCTCAGCATCAAACCCAGACGCCTGATACGGCTCTGATCGCTGGCAAGACTGGTGGGCGCTGGCGATTTTTGAGAGACATAAAGTGACACGTTCCGCATTGGTGTCCGTGCCCCCAAGATGGGCAAGGGAACAACATAAATGACTGAAACTTACACATTTCGATACTTGAACGCAGATGGAAGCTTCAATGGCATCGCCATGGTACAACTCATTGATCGGTCCTTCGCCCAAATCACGGCGAAGAATTTAATGCCGAAAAATTCGGCGTCCGTTGAAATCTGGCGTGGCGATGATCTAATCAGCACAGAGCGCAAGGCACGGCCGGACACATCAGACCATTCACCAGGCTATACACTCAACCACCGATAACCTCCGCTCCTCATGTGGTTGAGTTTCTGGGCGGCTTTAATGCCGCCCCTTTTTTTGGAAAGCAGTTCATCGGGTCTGCTGGGCGTCGCAGCCGAGAGGTGAATGTCCGCTTTGGGTCGAAAGCAGCTCACGCTTGTTGCTAAAGGAATCTCAGAAAACGCCGCGACCAGCGTAAGGGGATGCCGCCGTTTGCACTTCTCTCAGTTGGATGTGCCTCAGTCACAACAGGTCGGATCCACCAAAGCCAAGGTATTCGCAAGCTTTATCCAAGCTCGACGCAAACACTCTCGGCGCGCT
>Ga0157369_10003709_pt1 | contig 18157 bp, 20 predicted proteins | sample C25metaG_FD_113461 | JGI IMG/M metagenome (GOLD analysis project Ga0157369, IMG submission 113461) | Corn rhizosphere microbial communities from Kellogg Biological Station, Michigan, USA - C2-5 metaG | ecosystem: Host-associated > Plants > Roots > Rhizosphere > Soil | place: USA: Michigan... | reverse complement strand
TGTCATTCCAGTTTCTTCATCGATGGTGAAAAGTGCTTCCAGATCAGGATGTGCAATATCATTACTTTCAAGGATTGACATTATCGTTGCAACGCCCAAACCATTGTCTGCGCCCAAAGTTGTTCCTTTTGCCTTTACCCAATCGCCATCTACAAACATTTGTATTCCCTGAGTTTCGAAATCAAAATCAACATCATTGTTTTTTTGACAAACCATATCCAGATGCGATTGCATTACGATTGGCTGTCTGTTTTCCATTCCTGGCGTTGCTGGTTTTGTGATGATGACATTTCCAGTTTCGTCAACAGTTGTAGGTAGTCCAAGATTTTCTCCGAATTCCTTTATAAATTTGATAACTTTTTCTTCTTTTTTTGAAGGTCTTGGAACAGAATTAAGCGCTGCGAAGTTTTTCCAGATCACTTTTGGTTCCAGTTGAGAATATTCCATTTTTTTTGAAATTTTTTAAGTTAGCAATTTACTAAGAAAACTATCAAGAGACAAGAATGAATTGATAGAAGTAATCGGCTAATGAAGTACTTTAATATTTTTAAATCATTATAATGGCAAAACTTCTCTTCCGAATTTTTCATTTATGATTAATGCAGCTGCTTCATAAAAAGCAAAAGATCCACATAGAATCCCTTCATAGCCGGCAATGGTATGAATGTTTTCGTTCCCGGTAAAACTAGCTACGGATAATAATGCAAAAAGTATAACAAGAGAGCCAAAAATTAGTTTCCCAATAGTGTTTCCGTTCAACGTTCCTATAAAAAGTGCAAACGTGAATAATCCCCATATTCCTAAATAAAATCCCATCGAAGTTCCGTCAGGTTTTGTAATGCCCACCAAAGGCAAAAGCCATAAAGCGACAAGCGAAATCCAAAAAAATCCGTAAGAAGTAAATGCGGACATTGCAAAAATATTTCCTTTTTTCCATTCCATTATGCCTGCAATCACTTGCTGCAAACCACCGAAAAAGATTCCCATTCCCATAATCATAGCGTTGAGCTCAAAGAAGCCCGCATTATGGATGTTTAACAAAATGGTTGTCATTCCGAAGCCAAAAAGACCTAATGGTGCCGGATTAGCGGTCGTATCTTTGATAATTTGTTCCATAAATATTGAAGTGATTAGGATTGATTTGCGTTTATTTAAAGTAAATATTTTTTGGATATGTTTCGTAAAAAATTATATTCTTTTGCTTATAATTTACAAATTTTGATTTGGTTTTTTATTCAATGTAATAAAAAACTCTCAAGTAATAGAGAGTTTGTAATTTCTATGATTTTAATCTTCCATCATATTATCACGTGTATTTTTCTGAACAGCAATTGCTCCGAAAAGTGCAAGTAAAAATGCAAACGCATAAAACCCTTTTTCACTCGGGAGAATAGTGGCGTTCCAAAGTCCAATGACCAAAAGCACAATTGCCGATAATGTGGCAAACCAGCAAAGTCCGTAATAGATGTCGGTAACTTTGATATTTTCCATCTTGTCGCGGACTGCTTTCTGCAAAGAAACGACTGCGAATAATCCGTAAAGCAGAATCGTGAAATAATAGCCCTTCTCGTTAAGTTCCATTTCTGCTCGCGCAAGACCTACGACGAAGCCGATCATTCCTGCCCCCAAAGCTACCCAAGATGCTGCGACGAAGGCGTTTGATACTCTTTGTTTTGCCATTAGTTTATTTTTTTAAGTTTATCAAATATATTCTTTTTTTGATAAATCATTTTAAATCGCTGAAATTATGAGAGATTTTCTGTTGATTGGAAAATCCATAGCCCCGATAGTAGCGGTTACCCCACAGCAAGCATTGGGAAAAGTTTTGGCGCGAGGAGTAATAGCGGATAGCGGGAAATAGCTCCAAATATATCTTATAAAAAAACCTTTCAATAATTTGAAAGGTTTATTAAAAAAAACGAAGTGATTTACTTGGTAATATACTCGTAATCGTATTGTACGTAATTTTTTCCGTTTGAATCTTTACCAACTACTTTTACTGGCAAATTGGAATCGTTGTATTGGATTGTGTAAGTGATATTTCCAGTTTGAATCCAATTGCCATCACTGCTTTTGTAATAATTTTTTGATGATGTGTAATTGTTTTTGCTCAATGTGTAAGCGCCACCCATCATAATTTTTATGTATTTACTATTATTGGTAAATGGGTTTAACTTATCATCATATGAGTACTCATTTTTATAGCTGTAATTTGCTATACCGTTTGATACGGTACTTTCCGATGAAATATTGTTTCCGCTGTAAGTGTATGTTGAGATATAAGGATTTGTACAATCTACTGACTGGCACATGGTAGAGCCTGTTAGCTTGCCACTGGAATCGTAAGTGTAAGAAGTGCTTCTATTGAAATTCGGATTAGTGTAAACAGCTTTGATATTTGTAAGTTGCTCAGCGCTATAGGTATAAACATCATAATAGTCCAGTGTTTTATCAGCTTTGTAATAATTAACTTTTGTAGGTTTTCCATTAGTATCATATTCGAATGTTGCTGCTCTGCCATCTGAATCTGATGCTGTCAACTGACCATTGTCATTGTACGATAATGTACCAACGGTTGTCTCGGGATTGTTGGGGTTATCATAGTAGATGGTTGTCATCTTGCTCAATAATACTTTTTTGTCAGTAATTTCTTCTACAAAATCATTGTCATCTTTGCTGCTACAATTTGAAAGTAATGCGGAAGTTATTATTAAGCCTAGAAAGAAATGGTTTTTCATTTATATTAATTTTATGTTTGCAAACATATAAAAAAACTCCCCAAAAATTGGAGAGTTTTTTATGTTGAGATCCTTCGAGAAGCTCAGGATGACAATTCTTAGTATCTGTAATATTCCGGTTTGAAAGGTCCTTTCACGTCAACACCAATGTATTCAGCTTGTTCCGGAGAAAGAATTTCCAGCTCAACGCTTAATTTTTTAAGGTGTAATTCAGCTACTTTCTCATCAAGATGTTTTGGTAACATATAAACTTCGTTTCCGTAAGCTTCTGAGTTTGTCCAAAGTTCGATTTGAGCCAAAGTCTGGTTAGAGAAAGAGTTAGACATTACAAAACTTGGGTGACCAGTTGCACAACCAAGGTTTACCAATCTGCCTTCTGCAAGGATGATCACTTCTTTACCTTCGATGGTGTAGATGTCAACCTGAGGTTTAACTTCAGATTTTGTGTGACCATAGTTTTCGTTCAGCCAAGCCATATCGATTTCATTATCGAAGTGACCGATGTTACAAACGACCGCTTTATCTTTTAATTTTAAGAAATGCTCTTTTCTTACGATGTTGAAGTTACCAGTCGTAGTGATTACGATATCTGCGTTATCGACAACAGTATCCAATCTTTTAACTTCATAACCATCCATTGCTGCTTGTAGTGCACAGATTGGATCGATTTCAGTTACTGTTACGATAGATCCGGCACCTCTGAAAGAAGCAGCAGTTCCTTTCCCAACGTCTCCGTATCCGCAAACTACAACTCTTTTTCCTGCCAACATAAGGTCTGTCGCTCTTCTTACAGCATCTACTGCAGATTCTTTACAACCGTATTTGTTATCGAATTTAGATTTGGTAACAGAATCATTTACGTTGATTGCAGGCATTACTAGAGTTCCGTTCTTCATTCTTTCGTACAATCTGTGAACACCTGTTGTGGTTTCTTCAGAAAGTCCTTTGATTCCTACAGTTAATTCTGGATATCTGTCAAAAACCATATTGGTCAAATCGCCACCGTCATCAAGAATCATATTCAATGGTTTTCTGTCTTCACCGAAGAAAATAGTCTGCTCGATACACCAGTCAAATTCTTCCTCGTTAAGACCTTTCCACGCATAAACCGGAATTCCTGCAGCAGCAATGGCAGCAGCAGCGTGATCCTGAGTGGAGAAGATGTTACAAGAAGACCAAGTTACTTCAGCACCAAGTGCTACCAAAGTCTCGATCAAAACTGCAGTCTGGATTGTCATGTGAAGACATCCTGCGATTCTTGCACCTTTAAGTGGTTGAGATGGTCCGAATTCTTCACGGATAGACATCAAACCTGGCATCTCAGCTTCCGCCAAAGTGATTTCTTTTCTTCCCCATTCTGCTAAGGAAATGTCCTTAACTTTATAAGGAATGTATTGTGTTGTTGTACTCATATTTATAATTAAATAAATTTAAAAATCAGTTTTTTAAAACTAAGTCACAAAATTACAATATATAATTAAGATATAAAAATTAAGGTGCTTTATCCATTATATGAAATTATACATCAATTATAATTATTTATTCTAATTCTAAATAACTATATTTGCAGAGTAATAAAACACTGATAAACATTGGTTTTTATCATTTTGTCATTAATATCTATTAAAATAAATTTACATTATGAGTGAAAGTACACATACACAGGAAGCACAAAGACAGGCAAAACCGGTTGCCCCAAAAGTAAAGGAATTAATTGCTAAAACACTTAGCGTAACTTTGGCAACAGTAGATGCAGAAGGAACTCCGAATGCGAGCTATGCACCGTTTGTAGAGATTGACAACAAATTCTATATACTCGTTTCTTTTATGGCAAAACACACGAAGAATCTTTCGGAAGGAAGAAAGGTTTCTGCAATGTTTATTGAAGATGAGTCTGCTACGAAGCAAGTTTACGCAAGAGAAAGGTTAACTGTTGAGGTTACTACTTCTCAAATCGAAAGAGATACTGATGACTGGAACAACGTTGTCGGAAAGCTGAGAGAAAGACACGGAAAGATTGTAGATGTTCTGAATGAAATGACAGATTTTATCCTGATAGCACTTCATCCTGTGAAAGGTGCTTATGTGAATGGTTTCGGAAGTGCTTATTTTGTAGATGCAAATCTGGAGATAATGGAACACAGAAACGATATCAACCACACACAGAAATAATAAAGATTTCTACTATATAAAAAGGCTTAGTGAAAACTAAGCCTTTTTTATTGATATTTCTAAAAGTCTTCGAGAGCCTCAGACTGACATCAAGTTAATATTTTTCACATCAGCTTTCTGTGCTATCGCTGTACACTTCCTGTACACTTTCTGTACTCTGTTCGTACTGTAGCTGTTTTATAGACTTTTCTTAATTATTTTATTTTTAATTAAAATTATTAATATAAAAGTAATATTTTAATTAAATCTTCCTAAAAATAACTGTCGAGTTATGTCCTCCAAAACCGAAAGCGTTGCTCATTGCAATATTGATTTCTTTCTCCTTAGGCTCGGTCACGATATGAATACCTTCCGGGATATTCTTATCAAGGTTTGAAATATTGATGGTCGGCGGAATAATGCTGTTCTGAATCGCCTTGATACACAATATAGCTTCAACTGCACCGGCAGCTCCCAGCAAATGTCCGGTCATAGATTTGGTTGCACTGATATCCAGATTCGGACTGCCTTTGAAAACTTTAGTAATGGCATTCAGTTCTGCCAAGTCTCCAAGTGGGGTAGAAGTGGCGTGAGGATTCAGATAATCAACCTGGTTGGAAGTAATGTTGGCATCTTCAAGCGCCAGTTCCATCGATTTTGCTGCGCCGATTCCTTCAGGATGTGGTGCGGTCATATGGTAGGCATCGGCAGTCATTGCTGCACCTATCAGTTCTGCGTAGATTTTAGCACCTCTTGCTTTGGCGTGTTCGTATTCTTCCAGAATCAACGCACCTGCACCTTCTCCCATGATGAAACCATCGCGTTCTACGTCGTATGGGCGGCTTGCTGCTTTTGGGTCGTCGTTTCTGGTGGACATTGCTTTCATCGATGAAAATCCACCGACAGAAGCCTGTGTAATCGGAGCTTCAGAACCGCCACTTACAATGATTTTCGCTTTTCCCCAACGGATGTAATTGAAGGCATCCATAAACGCTGTGTTTGCTGTCGCACAGGCAGAAACAGTTGTATAATTGATACCACGCAATCCATATTTCATAGATATCATTCCGGAAGCCATATTGGCAATCAGTTTCGGAACAAAGAACGGACTGAATCTTGGCGTTCCATCACCAGAAGCATAGCTGATAACCTCTTCTTCGAAAGTCTGCATTCCGCCTTGTCCTGTTCCCCAAATTACACCAATGTCAAAAGGGTCGATGCTTGCCAGGTCCAAACCGGAATCTTCCATCGCTTCTGCTGAGGCGTAGATGGCAAATTGCGTGAAAAGGTCGCTGCGTTTGATTTCGTTTCTGTCCAGATATTTTTCGGGCGTGAAGTTTTTGACTTCCGCTGCAAACTGAACTTTGAATTTTTCCGGATTGAAGTGCGTGATGGTTGCGGTACCGCTTTCTCCTGCTAAACTGTTTTTCCAGAAAGTGTCGACGTCATTTCCCAAAGGCGTTACGGCTCCCATTCCGGTAATTACAACTCGTTTCATTGATCTAATTTTAAATTTTAAATATTGTAGACAGATTTAATCGAAGAAAATAATTTTCTCAGGTTTCTGCCATCATCTATGTTCCTAAAATATTATGTTAGGAATAAGAATCTCCAAATTTAGGCATTTGATTTTCTAATTTCAGTTTTAAATAGATTGGATGTTCCTTTTGCAATCAATCTTGTTTTGTCGGCGTTCCAGACTTCGCAGGTGGCGTTGATGAATTGCTTGCCTAACTTGGTGATATGCGTTTCTGCGATGATGTTTTCTCCTTCTTTCCCGATGGCAAAATAATCAATGACATTATTGATGGTTGTGTAAAAAGTTGGCTCGTTCAGAGAAAACATTGTGGCTCCCAAAACGTCATCAATAATAGCAGCAGTCACGCCGCCGTGCAGGTTTCCGATGGGGTTCAGCCATTCCGGACGAATCGTGTACTGGAATTCCAAATGTCCTTGTTCTACGGAAATTACAATCGGTTTCAGCCAACGCATAAATGGTGATGGAGAATCTGAGAATTCTTTTCCAATCAAGGTTTTCAAATGTTCTAATGGATTCATAGATAGGTGTTAGGTGTTGGAATTTAGGTTTTAGATTTAAAATTGAAATTTAAAACTATTTAATTATTAGAGTAATTATTCATCAATAATTGTCTGATTGAAACTAAATGTCCGAACAAGACAATCGGAACTATAAAAGTCGGAAGCCAGCTGAAAGGAAAATTCAAAATGGCTATGTTTGGTTGTTCAAAGGCAAATTGCTGGAAAGGAGAGGGTGCGGAAAGCAATGCATTGATGACAATATTCAACAAAAGTCCAAGACAGATGAAATTCCAAACCAGTAATGCATTCCGGCTTAATTTCTTCTTTGTGAAAACTAAATAAGCCATAACCGGCGCAGAAATCCCTGCAAGAATATCAAAGTTTCTGCCTTCAAAAGTCATTAATTCAGGAATCGCTTTGTTGATGAAAAGCCAGAATAAAACAATCTCTACAGGAATTCTTATAATATTGAGATAAGTAATGTTCTTAAGAGGTAAACTATCAATGAATTGTCTTCCTTTTGATGTTGCAAATAATAGAATGATGACCAAAATCGGAGGCAAGATTCCCAACAACATTATTTTCGGAGGAAGTGATGAAAGATTACTGTTGTAAATATTATTAAGTGTTACAACCGCCTGTAGAATTAACCAGACAATTAAACCAACTGTGATTAAACCTGACTTTTTTCGAGTTATTTCCAAATTTGAATTTTTAATTATCCAAATGAACAATCCTAAAGTCGCAACTGTCGTCAGTCCGAATGTAAGAATAATGTAAGTGGGAAGATTTGGTATCATATTTCTGTATTTATGTCGGTTAATATATTTTCTGCTTCATTTTTTTTCGGGAAAATGAGATGCACCAGTTTTTCTACAAATGGTGAAACAATCAAAATTGCAGGAATCACAATAAGATAAGCAATCGCCCAGGATTTCAGCCAGATGCCGGATGCAAATGAGCCCAGCCAAGATTAACTGTAATCAAAGTAAAGGAAATAATTCCGGTTGTGATGATTCCCATTATCAGGGCGAATGCTATTTTTTGTTTCATCAATTTTGTTTTAATATTACTTACGAAGCTATCTCTTCTGTTCTGCTTTGGTTCATCACTTTCAGAGCTTCTTCCGGCGATGACAAATATAATCTGTACATATCTTCTGTCTGTCCAACACGGATTTCAAAGGTGTCATTTTCCAGTCCAGCTGCAAATTGTTCTGCTACAAATGCCGGAGACACGCCGTTTTTTCCTCCAATTGGTGCAGAGAATTCTGTATCGACCAAAGGCGGCATTAATTCAAAAACTTTGACATTGGTTTCTTTGCTCAAGGCCAAACGTATATATTGGGTGTAAGAATGAAGTGCAGCTTTGCTTGCGGAATAGGTTGCCAATGCGCCAGGCACGAATGCTACAACGGAGGAAACATTCACGATTGCTGCGTTTTCCTGAGTTTTCAAAAGCGGTAAAAGTTTTTCATTCAGTCGGATGATTGAAAGATAGTTGGTCAGCATTTCGTCTTCAGCTTTTTCGAAAGCATTGGCGTTCTCTGAAATGATATCGTAAACCAATGCGCGTCCGGCATTGTTGATTACCATATTCAGTTGAGGGAATTCCTGTTTGATTTGAGTCACCAGTTTTTCTACATCTTCCGGATTTGACACGTCGGAAACGATGGTTTTTACATTATTTAATTTTGAAGCGGCTTGGTTTAAGCGTTCTTCATTTCTTCCGGTGATGATGATGTTGTTGCCTTTTTCGGAAAGTAATTTTGCGATTTCGAATCCGATTCCTGCACTTCCGCCGGAGATTAGAATGGTGTTGTTTGTTGTTTTCATAATGATGATTTGTTATTTAATTTTAATAATGATTTTTCCTTTTGCTCTGCCACTTTCGACATAATTGATGGCATCGTTGGTCTGTTCGAAAGGAAATATTTTGTCTATAGTTGGTTTAATGATTCCGGCTTCTATGAGTTTTGAAATTTGTATAAGTTGATTTCCATTGGCTTGCATAAAGAGAAAGGAATAATCGACGTTCAACTTTTTCGCTAGCTTTTTGGTTTTGCGGCTCAAAAGAGAAATGATGAATTTCATTAAGAAGTTCAGTCGGATTTCCTTAGCAAAATCTTTATCTGGCGGTCCTGAGATTGAAATCAATTTTCCTCCCGGCTTTAATATTCTAAGCGATTTTTCTAATGTTTTTTGGTCTTGGCTGTTGAGAACCAAATCGTAATCTTTCAAAATGTTTTCAAAATCCTGAGTTTTATAATCGATGGCAACGTCGGCTCCCAATTCTTTTACTAATTCAAAATTCTTTTCACTGGTCGTTGTTGCTACAAAAGCGCCCAAATGTTTCGCCAGCTGAATTGCGAATGTTCCAACGCCACCTGAACCAGCTTGGATAAATACTTTTTGTCCTTTTTTGATGTTAGTTTTTTCAATGAAAGCCTGCCAAACAGTCAAGCCGACGAGTGGAATAGAAGCGGCTTCTTCCATCGAAATATTCTTTGGTTTTGGAGCAACAAAGTTCTCATCAATGGCGATAAATTCTGCAAAAGCCCCAATATGGAAGTCCGGAACCCGGGAAAAAACTTCATCACCGACTTTGAAATTTTTCACTTTTGAACCAGCCGCTACAACGATTCCTGCCACGTCGTGCCCCAATATCAAAGGGAATTTGTAGGGAAACAACAACTTGAATTCGCCACTTTTCAGTTTGCTGTCCAATTGATTCACGCTTGCTGAATGAATTTCCACCAGAACTTCATTTTCTTTGATGCTTGGTTTTGGAACTTTGGCCAGTTCGAGCTGTTCTGTTTTGCTGTAATGTTTAAGGGTAAATGCTTTCATAGTATTATTTTAATACCAATCGGTATATTTTGTTTTAAAATTTTTTTACTTAATTAATTCGGTATCAATGATTTTAATGATTCTTTCCAGAGCCTGAAATAGATGGTTTTGATTATTAGTTGTCTTCGAAAGTAAAATTCCGCCTTCTATCAGCATTATAAATAAGTAAGAATAGTCTGAAGCATTGATGGAATCGATAATTTCGTTCTTGGTTTTTCCTTCTTCCAGGATGTCGACAATTTTATTGGACCAGGCTGCGAAGCTTTTTGCCACTTCAGCTTTAAGGAAAGGCATTGTGTCGTCTGCTTCAATAGCAGTGTTCATTATCGGGCAACCACCACGGGAAAAATTATTATCCCAGGAATTTCTGTAATAATCCAAAAAGGCCATCAGTTTTTCGCGGGTTGACATTTCAGGAGTTAATTTATCAGCAATGGCAGACTGCAGACGTTTGGCGTTGTAGAGAAAAACTTCTTTTGCGACTTCGTCTTTGTTGGCAAAATTCCCATAAATACTACCTTTAGTAAGTCCGGTTGCTTCAGAAATATGAGCCAGAGACGTTCCTGCATAACCTTTCTTGTTGAAAAGTTCTGCTGTACTTTCGATAATGAACCGTCTGGTTTTTTCTGCTTTTGACATTTTGTAACTGAATTGACTTTGCAAAGATATACAATTTATATACCAATCGGTATTTTTTTTAAATAATTTTAAATTGAATAAAAAATGCTCCCGAAAAAAATTCCGAAAGCATTTCAAATATAATTAATTAATGTAAAAATAGATTTTAGAAATTAGAAAAAAGTCTTTATTTTTTCATCTTTTTTCTTGTCTCTTAAGTCTTCTCAGCTATTTCCAGCCGCCACCTAAGCTTTTATAAATATTGACAACCGTGCTCAACTGTCTTTCTTTAGCTTCGATGAGTTCCATTTTAGCATCAAGTGCATCACGCTGATTCATAAGAACTTCCAGGTAATCTGCACGAGAATTTCGGAATAATTGATTAGCAATTCCAATTCCGTCGTCCAAAGCTTTTGATTCCTGAGCTTTCAGTTCGTAATATTTATCCAGGTTTTTGATCTTCGACATTTGGTTTGCAACGTCAATATAAGCACTCAGAATCGTTTTATCATATTCGTACAAAGCCTGGATTTGTTTGGCATCAGCTGTTTTGAATTGAGCCTGGATTGCTGTTTTATTAATTAGCGGTCCAGCCAATTCGCCAACAAGATTGTAAGCAATCGACTCTGGTAATTTCACCAAATAAGAAGGATTGAAAGCTTCCAAACCAAGCGTTGCATTGATTTCCAGACTTGGATAAAATTCTTTTCTTGCCGCTTCTACGTCCAGTTTTGCAGATTCCAGTTCCAACTCAGCTTGTTTGATGTCAGGACGATTTGCCAGCAATTGTGATGGAATTCCCGTATAAACTGTTTGCGGAACGATCGACATAAAACTTTCTTTTGTTCTTACAATAGGTTGGGGATAACGTCCCAATAAAGCATTGATCTCGTTTTCCTTTTCCGTGATCTGTTGTTTCAAATCATATTCTGTCGCATTGGATTTTGCCAGTTCAGCCTCGAATTTTTTAACTGCTAATTCAGTAGTAGCCATAGCTTCCTTCTGAATTTTCGCAACTTCAAGTGCTTTTTTCTGAAGATCCATATATTGATGAATAATATCGAGTTGATTATCAAGTGACAATAATTCATAGTAATTATCGGCAACTTCAGAAATTAAGCTTGACAAAACGAAATTCTTGCCTTCAACTGTTGACAGATAATGTGCAACAGCGGCTTTTTTCTCCGTTCTGAGTTTACCCCAAATATCAATCTCCCAATTCGCCATCAATCCACCTTCGAAGTTTCCTAGATTCTCCGGAACTTCTTTTCCGTCAGTGATTTCTGTTGAAGCGTCGCCGGCTCCGGTACTTGTGTATCGTCCAACTTTTTCAATTCCGGCTCCTAATCTTGCGGCAACAGTGGGACTCAGTTTTCCGTTTTTGTACATTACATCGCTTTTCGCAATTTCGATTTCCTGTAAGGTGATCATCAATTCCTGATTGTTTTTCAGCGCTTCATCTATTAGATTGACAAGATTCGGATCTGTAAAAAACTGTTTCCAGGGCGTAATTCCGGAATTATTTTCAGCCGTATTTTTGTTATCAAAATTCTGAGGGATCGTTTCTTTTACCTGATCCTGAATTTTGGTTGCCATCGGTGCTTTACATCCAATCAATGCTAATGAAATAGATGTTGCAGCGATTATATTTTTATGATTATAAAATAATTTATTCATCCTTTATTTAATTTTATCTAAGTCTCGTAGAGACAAACTATTAATAGGTTTAATTGGTGTTATTTTGTGGAAATTCCGTAGGAACGACCTGTTTTGAACATCTTAATTTTTACAGTCCGCTCCTACGGAGCTTGAATGTAAGTAACTCATTCCTTTTCTATTAACAGTCTGCCTCTATGAGGCTGTATTAAACTTGTTTTTGTATTAAAGATTGATCTGTTAAAAAATCTCTATACAAATATTCAAACTTTCGATCTCCTTTATTTATCTTCAAATTTCCCATCGTGTTGATAAGGTTCAGTGTTTTCTGTCAGAGGATTTTCCTCTTCATAGTAAGTCAGTTTTGACTTCGCGGCAATATTTGCAAAGATGTAGTACAATCCAGGAATGATCATCAATCCGAAAATAGTTCCGATCAACATTCCGCCAGCTGCAGCTGTTCCGATTGTTCTGTTTCCAACCGCTCCAGGTCCTGTTGCTAAAGCCAATGGTATTAATCCTGCGATGAATGCAAACGATGTCATCAAAATCGGACGGAATCTCAAAGATGCGCCTTGCAAAGCAGCTTCTTTTGTCGAAAGTCCTTCTTCTGCTTTCTTCTGAACAGCAAATTCGACGATCAAAACGGCATTCTTCCCTAGTAATCCGATGAGCATTACCATTGCCACCTGAGCGTAAATATTATTCTCCAATCCGAAAAGAGCCAGGCATAAAAAAGCTCCGAAAATCCCCGTTGGTAAAGACAAAATAATTGGCAAAGGCAAAATGAAACTTTCGTATTGTGCGGAAAGAATCAGATAAACAAATCCTAGACAAACCAGGAAAATGTAAATTGCTTCATTCCCTCTGGAAACTTCATCTTTGGAAATCCCCGCCCAGTCGATTCCGAAACCTCTTGGTAACGTTTTGTCTGCAACTTCCTGGATCGCTTTGATCGCATCTCCGGAACTGTAACCTGGCGCCGGCGTTCCGCTGACCTCGGAAGAGTTGTACATATTGTGTCTCGTTATTTCGGATAATCCATACACTTTTTCAAGATGCATAAAATCTGAATAAGGAACCATCTGGTCTTTATCATTTTTCACATAAAGCTTCAGAATGTCGCTTGGCAAAGCGCGATATTGTGGCCCAGCCTGAACGATTACTTTATAAGGTCTGTCGAATCGGATGAAACTGGTTTCGTAATTGGAACCGATCAAAGTCGAAAGATTATCCATTGCTTTTTCAATCGTCACTCCTTTTTGCTCAGCCAGATCATTATCGATTTTCAGCATATACTGAGGGAAACTCGCCGAGTAAAAACTGAAGGCTGATCCAAGTTCCGGACGTTTTTTCAGTTCTTTCACAAAATCATTACTCACAGTTTCCATTTTGTGATAATCGCCGCTTCCTGCTTTATCCAAAAGTCTTAATTCAAAACCTCCGGCAGCTCCATAACCAGGAATTGATGGCGGTTGGAAGAATTCGATATTCGCTCCAGGGATTTCTTTTGCTTTTTGTTCTAATTGTTCAATAATTTCAGAAGCAGATTCTTTTCGGTCTTCCCAGCTTTTCAAATTAATCAGACAAGTTCCTGAGTTAGATCCAGTTCCTTCAGTCAGGATTTCATAACCAGCCAAAGATGAAACGGATGAAACGCCATCAATATCTTCAGAAGCTTTCTGCAACTGCAATGCAATCTGATTGGTTCTTTCCAAAGTTGATCCCGGAGGCGTCTGGATAATTGCGTAGATCATTCCCTGATCCTCACTTGGGATAAATCCTGTCGGCAATTTATTACTCAAAAAGAAAGTTCCAAGGCAGAAAAGAACAAGCAGAGGAAGTGTTATCATTTTTCTGGTCACCACTTTATTCAGCAAGCCGTGATATTTGTTTGCACCAACTGTAAATATATTGTTGAATCCATCCAAAAATCTCGTCAGAGGTGTTTTCTTTTTCTCTTTTCCGTGGTTATTTTTCAGGATTAATGCACATAAAGCCGGTGTCAAAGTCAATGCAACAACTCCTGATAGAATGATTGATGAAACCATTGTAATTGAGAACTGACGGTAGAAAACTCCAACCGGACCGGACATAAACGCCACCGGAATGAAAACCGAAGCCATTACCAAAGTGATCGCAATAATCGCTCCGCTGATTTCGTGCATTGCTTCCTCAGTTGCCTTGAGTGGGGAGAGATGTTTCTCTTCCATCTTGGCGTGGACGGCTTCTATCACAACAATCGCATCATCGACCACAATTCCGATTGCCATTACCAATGCAAAGAGTGAAATTAAATTTAATGTAATTCCAAAGGCTGACATAACCGCAAATGTTCCTATCAAAGAAACCGGAACCGCAATGGTCGGGATCAATGTTGAACGCCAGTCGCCCAAGAAAAGGAAAACTACAATTGCAACTAGAATAAAAGCTTCAAATAATGTATGAATTACTTTTTCAATTGATGCATCCAAAAATCGGGAAACGTCATAACTGATTTCATAATGCATTCCTTTTGGAAAACTGTTTTTATTAAGGTCTTCCATCAATGCTTTCACATTCTTGATAACATCGCTGGCATTGGAGCCGTAAGATTGTTTGATGGTAATTGCCGCAGACGGTTTTCCGTTCAAAGTAGAGTAGATGTCATACATCGAGCTGCCGAATTCTACATCTGCAATGTCTTTCAGTCTTACAAACTCACCATTTGGATTTGATTTTAGGATGATATTTCCGTAATCTTTTTCATTATTGTAACGGCCAGGATATTTCAGAATATATTCAAATGACTGAGAGCGTTTTCCGGAGCTTTCACCTGTTTTTCCCGGTGATGCTTCTATACTTTGCTGATCCAATGCTTCCATCACTTCATCTGCTGAGATATTGTAAGCCGTCATTCTATCTGGTTTTAACCAAACACGCATTGCATATTCTCTGGTTCCAAGGATGTCAGCTTCTCCTACACCTTTTATTCTTTTCAGTTCGGAAAGAAGATTGATATCGGCAAAGTTGAAAAGGAATTTCTGATTCGCTTTCGGATCATCACTGTAAAGATTGATATACATTAGCATATTCGGTTCTTCACGTGTGATTTTCACTCCTTCTCGAACTACCAATGGTGGTAATTTATTAATCGCAGAAGAAATATGATTCTGAACATTGATTGCGGCAACATTCGGGTCTGTTCCAAGGTCGAAAACCACTTGGATAGATGCTTCACCGTCATTTCCTGCGTCGGAAGTCATATACTTCATTCCGGGAATTCCGTTGAGCGCTCTTTCCATTGGGATTACCACGGATTTGATAAGCAATTCGTTGTTAGCTCCCGGATATTCTGCCGTGATGTTTACTTTTGGCGGTGAAATCGAAGGGAACTGGGTTACAGGTAATTTTACCAGAGATAAAATCCCTAAAAATACGATGATCAAAGAGATCACGATAGACAGAACTGGTCTGCGAATGAATTTCTTAAACATAATTTTTCGCTTTTATAGAACTAGTCTGCTTTTAATTTTAATGATTGTAAGACTTTCTTCGGATCCTGGAATTTGGTTTCCACTTTCTGGTCGTCTTTCACTTTTTGTACGCCTTCCAACAGGAATTTGTCATGCTCATTCAATCCTTCAGAAACGACATACATATCGGGAAGTGAGTAAGAAACTTTGATGTTTTTTGAACTTACTTTTCCGTTTTTATCAACTACAAAAACATAGATCTGATCCTGGATTTCGTAAGTTGCTTTTTGTGGAATGATGAGTGCATTTTTCAACGGAACGGTCATCTGAACTTTTCCTGTTTCGCCGTTTCTCAGTAATTGATTTGGATTCGGGAACTTGGCTCTGAAAGCGATATTTCCTGTTTCGTTATCAAATTCACCTTCGATTGTTTGGATAATACCTTTGTCAGGGAATGCTTCTCCATTTGCCATAACCAACGAAACCTGATTGTTCCCACGCTCTGCAGAATGGGTTTGGTAATTGATATATTCCGGTTCAGAAACATTGAAATAAGCATAGATTCCACCATTATCGGAAAGACTTGTCAATAGATCGCCTTCGTCTACCAGACTTCCCAGTTTAAGAGGAAGACGGTTTATAATTCCGGAAAAAGGAGCTTTGATTGTTGTAAATGATAAGTGAGTTTGAGCAAGGTTTAATTCAGCTTTTGCAGCGTCTAGTTTCGCTCTTGCCATTCTTTTTTCATTGATAGAAACAACATTGCTATTCGCTAAAGTGGTAGAGTTTTGCAATTCGATTTCTGCCTGCGCCACTTCTGCTTTGGCTTTCAAAACATCAGCCTGATATAATTGAGGCATAATTTTGAATAACACTTGTCCAGCTTGTACATGCTGACCTTCATCTACATATATTTTTTCTAAAAATCCTTTTTCCTGAGCCCGGATCTCGATATTTTTTTCGGATCTGATCTGGGAAACGAATTCTTTGGTAATTAAAGTATCCATTTTAACCGCTGATGTTACCGGATAAATGACTGTCTCTTCTTTTTCTTCTTTCTTGTCTTTACAGCTAAAGATAATCAGCAATGCGCTGAGAGCAACAGAAAATGTGACTCTTTTCATTTTAAATAAGTTTTATTTTTTTAATTGAATATTGAATTAATGACCAAAAAGATCATAAAGTTCAGTGAAATATTGAATACGGGAAATTTCAAAAACAACAAGGAATGTTACCACTTTGGAATAAGGGTAATTCTGTTTTTGAAACAATGAATTTTAAATACGGATAGAACGCAGCAGAATGAACCTTTTTACCGAATAGATAATGGTTTCCGGCTCATGGAAAAGCTGCTTTTTGTGTCTGAAATATAAATGTAAAAGATACCCAAAGCCGAATACAGAAAGAACTGCAACGGCGTTCAAAGCGTTTGAAAGACTTAGATCAAATTCTTCTGGAGAGTCCAGAGAATCATTAATCTGTTGCAAAGAAGCTTTCTCCAAAGAATGGTTACGATGATGCTTTTTTGCAAATGAAAATAATTGAAATGATATATTCTGACTTCCGAAATCCTGCTGAAAATCAAGAGTCTGTTTATTTTCTGCCGTAAACAGCAGAAAAATGCACATCAACAAATATATAATTCCTTTTTTCATTTTGATACTGCAAATTTACTCCCTTAAATGTTAACATCATCTTAAATATGAAAATTTAAGGAATTTTTAAGTTGAGGCTTGATAAATTTTGTATTTTGTGAAATTATTATCTTTGCCTTACTTCAAATAATTAGAAATATCCAATGCCTCTCTACAAAGATCTTTCAGACGATGTTGCCACAATTCTTCTTTGGGAATTTGACAGAAACGAAGTGTTAAATCCGGATATTTTGCTGGAACCTGAGAATCAGAATAAGATTCTGGGATATCATCCGAATAAAATTGCTGAGGTTCTGATGGTTCGGAAGATGCTGAAATCGGTTCTTCCAAATCATAAGATTCTGTATAAAGAAGATGGCGAACCTTACCTTTTTCCCAATGATCTTCAGATTTCCGTAAGTCATTCTTTTCCTCTTGCAGGTTTGGCTATTTCAAAAAATAAAATTGGAATTGATATTGAAAAACGAAAAGATAAGATCAAAAATATCCGCCACAAATTCATTCTTCACGAGAATAATTTTATTGATGATGAAGAAGAAGTTGATTTTCTCACGGCGATCTGGTGCATGAAAGAAGCGCTTTACAAAATCCATCACAGCAAACACTGGTCGCTGAAAAAGCATTATGATGTTTTGCCTTTTAATCTTAAAGAAGAATTATCTGTAAGATGCAGAGTTTATGATGATGAAAATGAAGATTTCTTCAAAGCTAAAATCAATTTTTTTGATAATTATTGTTTCGCAGTTGTAGATTGATAGATCAGATATTCCTCAATTATTTTTCTTTGATCTTTCGCAACGTCATAAATTAATTCCAAAAGTTCCTTGATATTTTTGATTTCGGTCAAATGACTGACTGTGAAAATTCTGTCGTCAGAAATAGCCTGATTTTCCAGTTCTGCTTTTCTTTTTTCTAATAAATCTGAAACGTGATCTTCCGGTTTTATTCTGCTGTCAAATTTATTTTGCTCATCCAAATCTTGTTGAAAGAGTAGG